>Ga0247841_10013523_pt1 | contig 10403 bp, 3 predicted proteins | sample LaCruzMarch2015__2_FD_192410 | JGI IMG/M metagenome (GOLD analysis project Ga0247841, IMG submission 192410) | Freshwater microbial communities from meromictic Lake La Cruz, Castile-La Mancha, Spain - LaCruzMarch2015_18m | ecosystem: Environmental > Aquatic > Freshwater > Lake | place: Spain...
TTGGCCAGCGAACAGAATAATATTCTCAACCCTGTTGACGGAACACCTGTTCCCGATGATCCGAATCTTGCCGATGGCCAGGGAGCGCTGAATATTTTACAAGGCGCTCAGTCGGCGTTATTTACAAATTTGCCTCCCGGTAAACAGTATTTTTTTAAAATTTTCCCGTATACCAATTCCGGAACCCTCATTGACTTTAAAACAGATGGAACCCCGCCCGCTGCAACAGCGACAACATCGTATACCGTTGTAATTGAAAGTATTCGCTTTACTGATAAAACATTTGGGAACTGGATATTGAAAAATGTTACTGGCACTGAAGTCTGGCAGATCGACTCAATTCATGGAATTGACGGAACCCCCTGCGCAAAGATGAGCGGATATGCCGGACAATCGAATGTAAATGAAGACTGGCTGATCTCCCCGGCCATGAATTTTGACGACTATCGCCATGAGGCCCTGACTTTCCAGTCGGCATACAAATACACGGGTCCGCCATTGGAAGCGCTGATGTCAAATGATTATGACGGCATTTCAAATCCTGGTGGCTTTACCTGGACTCCTTTGACAGCCACATGGTCGGCAGGTAATTATGCCTGGACACCTTCAGGAACCATTGATGTAAGCGGAGTAAGTGGGGAGCATGTTTATCTGGGATTTAAATATACCTCGACGGCGACTGAAGCCTCAACATGGGAGCTGGATGACATTGTGATTACAGGCGATCAGTCGACCGGGATGAATGACGTGGAAGGAATGAAGGATTATTTTTCAATATATCCGAATCCTGCTTCCGGGAAAAGCATATTGAATTTCAGTTTGAGTGGAACAAAGGTGATACGGGTTATTTCAGTCGTAGGTAACACGGTTTTGGAAGTGTCAACCGATCAGCAGTTATTTTCGTTGAACCTCAGCTCATTATCCAAAGGAGTTTACTTTGTACAGGTTTTTATACCCGGAACCAAAGGCTCCCTTGTGCAAAAAATGATTGTACAATAAAACTTGAGTCCACTCCGAAAAGTCCGATCAATTGGATCCTGAGCGGAGTCGAAGGATGCAAGCACCTGATAATAACGACACTTCGACTTCGCTCAGTGTCCGGTTTTCCGTTAAATTGCCTTTTCGGATTGGACTCAAACTTGTATTCTCAGAAAAGGAGAAGTGGCCGTCCCAAAAAGGCGGCTTCTTTTTTTCATTACATTTGTAATCGCATAGTAACTTTTTCATGCGTACTTTTCACTACATCGTGTTGCTGATAATCGGTTTATCTGGCAGGTACCTGCAGGCCCAGGAAACCAGTAGTCAGGGATCCACGGATAAACCGTTACGTATTGAAATTCCTGCCCGTTCTTCAAACGAAACGTACCGGATTATCCCCTGTGGTAAAAATGGCCTGATTTTATTTTTCAGGAGCCAGGAAATTGCTGATAATGCCAATGTGAAATGGTATTTCTCCTGCTACGATACAAACATGCAGCAAGTCTGGGTAAAAAGTGTCCCGCTGTTCAATGAACAGGATTATCGTTTTCATCAGGATGGTTCAGACACACTGGCCCTGCTCTTTGTTGCAACCGGTAAATCGAAGAGCACAGAAAATAAATTCGAGATTCTGCGGGTGGTGTTGAACAAAGGCACATTTGTTTTGAACAAAGGGGATTTGCAGGACAATGCCGAGGTTGCTGCCTTTGGCATTCAACATGGACGGGCATGGTTAGGAATAAATGTAAAAGGCCAGGCAGGAAAAATACTGAATATCAGGTTGAAACATGGGGCTGAACATATCTTCCCGCTTGGACAGGGCGACCTGATTTCTGTCAGGTGGCTGAAACCTGACACCGCGTTACCTGAAGTTACCGCCATTGTGAGCCGTCAGATATCGAAAAAAGGTGTTGAAAACTACCTTGTACGGTACGATACATCGGGGGTGATAAAAGGTGAAACCTTTATTGGATTGCCTGACAGCCCGCGGGCATTGAACCATTTCAAAGTCATTTCACCACGGCCGGGAGATTACTTATTGCTTGGAAGCTATGGCCAGGCAGCAACCAGTTCGTCGCAGAAAAATGTGAAACCCGACCAATCGACGGGTTTCTTTTCAAGCGTTATCAGAGGCGGAGTGCAAAAATCCATCAGTTTCTACAACTTTCTTGAGTTGCAAAATGCCAATTCCCTGATTGGAGATCAGGAAATCATGAGTTTGAAAAAGAAAGCGACAAAGAAAAACAAAGCATTGGCTGAATACTCTCTCGATTTTACATTGATGCTCCAGGAAATCATAAACTTAAAAGAACAGTATATCCTGACAGCAGAAGTTTTTTCACCCCAATACCGTACCGAGAATTATACTGATTTTGACTATTATGGCAGGCCCTATACAAATTCCTATTCTGTTTTTGATGGATATCGCTATGCCAATGCTATTGTTGCCGGTTTTAACATTGATGGACAGCTTATTTGGGACAATACATTGGAAATCAGGAACCTATTATCACATGAATTGATTCCGAAAGTGGTGGTATTCCCCGATAGTAGTGACCAGGTTTTATGTTACATAACCGATGGAAAAATTGGTTCAAAGATCATACAGGGCAACAAAGTGGTAGAGAAACTTGATTTTGCGTCAATAGAACTGTTATACCCGGAAGACAAACTGCTTTCGGAGACAAAAAGCAGGTTAATCCCCTGGTATGCAAACTATTTTATTAGTTATGGATACCAGGAAATTAAAAACATTGCGATTGAATCGAATAATAAGCGGCTGGTTTTTTATTTCAGCAAACTCAGGTTCGAAAAATAACTGCCTGCTTTTTTACATATTGGCAATAATCTCGGTGCCGAATCCTGAGCATGTAAGTTTGGTGGCGCCTTCCATCAGCCTTTCAAAGTCGTAGGTTACCCTTTTTTTCTGAATGGCTCCTTCAAGCCCTTTTATAATAAGTTTTGCAGCTTCCATCCATCCCATATATTCCAGCATCATCATTCCCGACAGGATTACGGATCCCGGGTTAACCTGGTCTTTGCCGGCATATTTGGGCGCTGTACCATGTGTGGCTTCGAAAACCGCATGACCTGTCACATAATTGATATTCGCACCGGGTGCGATGCCGATACCGCCAACGATTGCAGCCAGTGCATCGGAGATGTAATCACCATTGAGGTTCAATGTAGCAATCACGGAATACTCTGCCGGACGGGTTAAAATCTGTTGTAAAAATGCATCGGCGATGACATCCTTCACGATGATTTTTCCTTGTAAAACGGCTGTTTTTTGTGCAATATCTGCGGCAGCTTCCCCATCTTTTACCTTGATCTTGTCGTAGGTCATCCAGGTAAATACCTGATCTCCAAATTCACGTTCTGCAAGCTCATATCCCCATTGCTTGAACTGACCCTCAGTAAATTTCATGATGTTGCCCTTGTGAACAAGTGTAAGGGAGGGCCGTTTATGTTCCAGCGTATAAAGAATGGCTGCCCTTACAAGTCTTTCGGTTCCCTCTTTCGAAACGGGTTTTATACCGATGGATGAAGATCCGGGAAAACGGATGTTCTTTACACCCATCTCGTCGATTAGAAACCTGACAACTTTTTCAACATCAGCGGTCCCCTGCATCCATTCAATTCCGGCATAAATATCTTCGGAGTTTTCACGAAAGATAACCATGTCGGTCGTTTCAGGATGTTTTACCGGGGATGGTACACCCTTGAAGTATCTTACAGGTCGCAGACAGGTATAAAGATCGAGGATTTGACGCAGGGCAACATTCAAAGAGCGGATGCCTCCTCCAACCGGGGTTGTAAGTGGTCCCTTGATGGCAACCAGGTATTCGTTGATTACGTCAAGGGTCTCCTTAGGCAACCACTCGCCTGTTTCTTTGAAAGCTTTCTCTCCTGCCAATACCTCTTTCCAGATGATTTTTCGTTTTCCTCCATATGCTTTTTCAACAGCGGCATCCATTACGCGGACACTTGCATTCCAAATGTCGGGACCTGTTCCGTCGCCTTCGATAAAAGGGATTACAGGACTATCGGGAACATGCAATTTCCCGTTTATCAGCGTGATTTTTTCTCCGTTCATAAAAGTGTGTTTTATTAAAATTAAATTAGTATTCAGTCAAATCCAAAAGGCCGCTCACCAGTTTACCTGATTACCAACTTGCCAAATTACCAGCTCATTTAATCACTCTAATGACCTTCCATAACCTGTTGTAAAATTAGAAATAAAAATCTATTTCAGATTTTTAATCAGAGCACCCCACTTCCGGTCAACTTCAAAAAAATGTTTAAGATAGTAGTTGCCAAAAAGGAAATGTGCTTTGACGACTTTAACTCCGCGTGCTGCCATACTGGCAAAAAAATGTTCGATCATGCCCGAGGCAATTCCTTTCCCCTGAAGCGTGGATGTGACGACAATACCATCGAGCAGGACATTGTGATCTTCAATGATCCGGAATGTAATGCCTCCTACGATTTTATCAGTCTCGTCGGTGAGAACAAACTGGTGATCGTTATCTGCAATTTCTTTTGGATACTTTTCACGATAAAAAAGTTGATAGAGCTGACCTGTTTCCCGGGCTTCGATAGGCTCTCGCAAAATATATCGTTTTCCTGATTTATCCTGTATCGTAAATCGAACCACAAGATGTTTCTTTTTGCTTTCACCCACTTTCATGAAATCAATACCCTGTTCTCCGTGAAGTCTTGGAAATACCATTCTGCTGAAAACGTTCTTGTCATCTGCTTCTTTCAGTTCCGACTGCAGGTCTGAAAGCTCGATCAATTGGATAGCCAGTCCATCAGGCTGTTCTTCCATCCTGGAAATAAGCCTTTCAAATGCCACCAGTATATTCTCAGAGGCATCGGAAAAATAGGTGTGCCTGTAAAAGAAGTATCTTAAAAGTTCAGCATACTGTTGTAATTTGTATAGCTCAAGCAGCTCAACAAGGGTCTGTTCTTTGGCTGCAGCAGTTGTCAGCGGGTTCATTTTAACCCAGTCCTGGTAATGGTCAATGGCGCTATAAAGCGCAACTGGCATGTAATACCGGTTCATCGTCTTTTCAATATATTGATCCAGGTGTGTGTGAAGGTCAGATGAATCAAAACAGGTTAACGATTTGTCTTTTATATCATCTTGTAATTCCCTGAAGAAAACGATAGCCTCTTCTTTGCCAAGCGCTTCGATACAGGCATCGAAAATCCAGGTGATATCTAATTGTTGACGGCACCAGGGGTAAATCGATGCAGTTTTGCAATAGTAATCCTGAAGCATTGGGTTAACCAGGGATAGCGTGTTTTTATATGGAGACCACCCGGCAAGAGACAACACGACAGCGCTTTCACGGAAATCCATCTCGGGAACAGCCACGTTGGCCGGTGATATGGCGCCGGGTACAATCTGTTTACCACTGTGATGCCATGCTTTGAATATAACTGCAAACGATTTGATGAAGATTTTCCTCCAGGCATTTCCTTTGATATAACCTGATGAGCGGTGAATTTCCGATAGCTCCCTGATTTTATCCCATGCCGTTAAGCCTCCGATGTATTGGGTTGTAAGGACTCCCAGGCTGGGCCTGCTGCTGCCAAGTAACGGCGCGACAGCTGGTCCATAAGGGAATCCGGCAAGTGAGGCAAGCCAGTAAAAAGTATCTGGTTGTGGCCTGTAAGCAGGATTTTCACTGAACACCATATGCAGGTCAAAATGTTTGCCTTCCAAGGTGTTGATTGACAAACGGTAATGTTTAAATTCCTTGTAAGCAAGTAATCGCAAGATCCAGATGCCTTTTTCCGGAACATCGGCAAGGTCAAAATCCTGCTCATTGAATGTAAGAATGATACTTTCCTGCAGAAAAGTACTGGACTGAAAAATTTTAGAAATCCGGTGCTTCTCCGTCTCAGAAATCCCATGTTCAAACACCAGCTTTTCTTCCCATTCCTGCAGAGAATGTCTTATCGATTTACTTTCAATATCTTTCTCAAAAACCCCGGCGAGTGAATTGAAATAATGCTCTGCTTTTTTTGAAAGGTAGCGGTCTTGTTTGTGTAATATCCATCGCGATAATTCAGCCCTCACAGGCACATAATATGCAAGATGCAGCACGGCGAAGTTGTATAACATACCCAGAACATCCTCAAATGCACGTCGTTGTTTTTTTGATACAGGCCAGCTAAGATGCGTCCGATACCAGTATAACCGTTGTTTGAGCGCATCAAGTCTGTGCTTTCCGAAATTACTCAAGGCAATTTCACGGATCGATTTTTCGTTGAGAAAAGTGAGCCCCGATTCAATGAATGCTGGCATATTCTGAATGTCCTCCGGAGCCGGAGCTTTGAGAAGGATTAGACGGTATGCCAAACAACGGATCTCTTCATCGGGATGGTAGGCCAGCGCTTCAAGCCGGTGCCTGATGGCAATGGCCAGCCGGGGCTCGGCATTGGTGAGTATTATACCCAGCTCTTCGGTGGCCTTATAGGCCTCTCCAAAATCCCGGAAATAAGTACGGAAAATCAGGTTGTTAGTATCAACCAAATGTTGATCGCGGATAGATTTAAGGATAGGGAAGTGTTTTTCATCCAGTTGTTTGAATCCTGGTAAGGAAATGCTTTCAGAAATCGAATTCAATGGCAGGTCCCAGCCTTCTTTAACGGGGCAAAAAGCGATCATGGCAGGATTTCCGATCCAGATCTTTGGCTGACGGGTCAACACACCGATATCGAGGATGTTTGAAACAATATGATATTTTAAATGTCCGATTTGAAACCAGTCGCCTTTCATTTTCCTGATGAGCAATGTTGCATTGTTCCGGCGGTTTACCAATCGATTGCGTTCATAAATGATATCGGTTTCGAGGATTCCCAGATCGCGGAAAAACCATTTTGGAATCTGTATCGTGAATTCACCAGCGTTGATACGCAGGATATTACTCTGGTAAAGGATCTCAATGACCTCTTTGAAATGGGCCTCAATCACTTTCCTGTTATACGATTCTTTTGGTGTAAGTTCACCTTTTTCACGACTGAAATCGCGATCAAGAACCGTAAAATTGATTACACGCTCATAGGCGGCAACATCGTTATTGGCAGTCATGACAATCTGGTGATAGTACTCTGTCAGATTGTCGCCCTGAAGCGAATGGTAAATTGGATCATTCTGATCAGGCACGATCAGTAAAACATTATAAGGCCTGTTGTCGCCAACCAAAAATACATTTTTTATTCCGGGAACTTTATAGAATTTCTTCTCGATAACCTGTGGTGCAACGGTTTGACCCCGGTTGTTTTTATAGATATCCTTTACACGGTCGATGATCTGATAAAAACCGTCGTTCCCTATTTTAAAAACATCACCGGTCGGCAACCAATGATCTTCTGTAGCCGAAACAGGGTAGGGGATTATATCATCCGGACCTGCTGATTCAAGGTACCGGCCGATGTAGTGACCGCTTAGCTCAAGCTCAGAATCGGTGGTTAACCTCGTTCTGACGCCAGGTAATGGGATGCCAACCGTAAAATCTTTGTACTTGCCGGGAGGAGTCATTGTAATTCCCCCGGTGGCTTCTGTCATACCGAAACCGCTGTTCAGGTAAATGCCGTATTCATTGAAAAAACGGAATACAGCCGGATCAAGGTATCCCGCCGCCGATAAACCCCAATGCAGCCGGCTTCCCACAATTTCACGAACCGCTTGTTCCCTGAGCTCCCTGCTTTCAACATGACTGATTCTTTCCTGGCATCGTTCATAAAGTTCCTGCCATCGAAGTGGAATACTGATGAATCCGGTCGGGTTCATTTTGGGAAAGAGCGATAACAAAGTTTCCGAGGAGGTATTGCCTGAAAATATATAGGTTCCGTTCCAGAAAATGGCGCCGGTCATTTCGAGGTACCGTCCGAAAGTATGGAACAAAGGCAGATAGCAAAGGAATACTTCATCTCCAACGTCAGGCAGCGCTGCGGCACGGGCAAAACGCTTGGAAATTATGTTGTAAATGGAAAATGAAACCCCCTTCGGCAATCCTGTACTGCCGGAAGTAAACATGGTTGTAGCGACCTGGTTGATTTTCATGGCAGGTTGGCGGTTAAGGATCACGTCCATGTCCCACCGGGAAATTTTTTTAGCATCTTCAACCAGATAAGGGATATTTTGCATTTTATGGGAAACGGGTTGCAATGAAAATATCGTGAACCGGTTATCTGCTTTCTCATTGATTTTTTCAAGTACCGACAATCGCTCTTCTGTATCAGCCAGGGCGATATTGATTTTTAGTTCATTGAAAATCGGCAATAAGACATCAATCTTAAAATGAGGGCTGAGTGGCGTGTCAAATATACCGAACATCATGCAAGCCAAGTCGGTGCATGCTCCTTCAAAACAATTTTCGCTATATAGTGCAACACGTGGTGCAGCCTGCACTGACTTAAAAAAGAGACTGGCGATTTCACGAAAATGACGGTATGATTGCTCATAGTTCCAGTCGATCGCGGTAGCTGATGACATATCTTTAAATAAGACATGATTGGGATGTTCAGCAACACGCTGTTCCATCATGTCCTTCAGGTTATAATTCGTTAACTGTATGATGCGAAAAACGACTTCCGTCCAACGAATGCGGTCTGCATGGGTTCCAAGGGCTTGAAGAAAAACTGTCTTCTTCGTGAGGTTCAGCCAATCAAACCAAACTGTTTTTTTCAGAGAATTTTCCTGGTTAGCAGAAAAAATATTTTCTGTTTCTTCAATAATTTTCAGTGCCAGTTGATGGCTGTTTATATCCGGATTCCTGATGGTTTGCCATTGTTCCAGAAAAGATTCCAAAGCCAACATATGTAATTTTGTTAATAGATGAAATTTTTCATAAATTTATAACGTTATTTTTAATAATAACTATTACATTTAAACTCCTGAATGTTTCATTTAGTTTAATTCTCAAATAAATTATTTATGTTGCTGGATATTAAGTTAATACAAAAAAGTTATGAAAAAATTTCGAATGGGGTGTCCCATGCGAAATCATTACTGGACAAACCGTTGACCCTTACTGAAAAAATACTCTACGGCCATTTATTTGATCCTGATCCGCCAAAACCGTATCACCGGGGTGTTGATTATGTCAATTTTCTGCCCGACCGTGTTTCAATGCAGGATGCTACAGCACAGATGGCCCTGTTGCAATTTATGACTGCCGGCCGGACGACTGCTGCGGTACCATCAACAGTACATTGCGATCATCTTATCCAGGCACAGCTTGGGGTAAAAACAGATCTAACAACAGCTTTGGCGCAGAACAGGGAGGTATATGATTTTCTGGAAACGGTTTCTGCAAAATATGGAATTGGTTTCTGGAAACCCGGAGCAGGGATCATACATCAGGTTATTTTTGAAAACTATGCGTTTCCCGGTGGTATGATGATCGGAACCGATTCACATACCCCAAACGCAGGTGGTCTTGGCATGGTGGCTATTGGTGTTGGTGGCGCTGATGCCGTCGATGTTATGTCGGGCATGCCTCTGGAATTGAAAATGCCGAAGATTCTCGGTATTGAGCTAACCGGGAAATTATCGGGCTGGGCATCAGCCAAAGATGTGATTTTGAAAATTGCCGGGCTTCTGACTGTAAAAGGGGGAACCGGGTATATTGTTGAGTACTATGGTGAAGGAGCAGAATCGCTTTCCTGCACGGGGAAAGGAACCATCTGCAATATGGGAGCCGAAATCGGGGCGACTTGTTCCCTGTTCTCGTATGATGAAAAAATGAAGAGCTACCTCGAGGCCACAGGGCGAAAAGAAATTGCCGCGATGGCCGATAACTATTCGGAATATCTCAGCCCCGATGCCGAAGTCAGAATGAATCCGGAGCTCTATTATGATCAATTCATAAGGATAGACCTTTCGGGGCTTGAACCATATATTAATGGCCCGTTTTCACCGGATGTGGCGCACCCGATTTCTGAATTCAGCGCATTCGTAAAAGAAAATAATTACCCGGAAACGCTGGAGGTGGGCCTGATCGGCTCCTGTACTAACTCATCCTACGAGGATATATCCCGGGCAGCCTCTGTTGCGAAACAGGCCACGGAGAAAAACCTGAAAGTTAAGTCGGAATTTATAGTTACTCCGGGATCAGAGCAGATCCGCTTCACCTGCGAACGTGATGGTCTGCTGGAGGTATTCCATGCCATAGGAGGCGTAATTATGGCCAATGCCTGTGGCCCTTGTATCGGACAGTGGGCGCGGAAAATTGACAATCCCGACCGCAAAAACTCTATTCTGAATTCATTTAACCGGAATTTTGCCAAACGAAATGATGGAAATGCAGGAACCCACAGCTTTATTGCATCACCAGAAATAGTTACTGCCTTGACACTGGCCGGGAGTCTCACCTTTAACCCGATAACTGATACTTTGGTCAACG
>Ga0247841_10013528_pt1 | contig 10401 bp, 7 predicted proteins | sample LaCruzMarch2015__2_FD_192410 | JGI IMG/M metagenome (GOLD analysis project Ga0247841, IMG submission 192410) | Freshwater microbial communities from meromictic Lake La Cruz, Castile-La Mancha, Spain - LaCruzMarch2015_18m | ecosystem: Environmental > Aquatic > Freshwater > Lake | place: Spain...
AAAGGTATCCTAAAAGCAGTAGGATTTGAACTGCTGTGGCTTCGGAATAAACGGGATTATTATAAAGCCATCTCTTTAGAAGATGATAATCGATTGAATATGCTTGAATTGCGCTATAAAAATTTAATTGAACAGGCAGGTGGTTTTGTAGAATGAAAGAGAAAGTTGCCTTAATCACAGGGGCATCCCGGGGAATAGGAAAAGCCATTGCATTAAGGATGGCAAATGAGGGTATTAAAATAATTACCCCTACCCGAGATGAAATGGATTTGGAAATCAATGAATCCATTGATCAATATTTAAAGACTCTGCCGACACATATTGATATTCTTGTGAATAATGCCGGGATAAATCGAATCGGATCATTTCAAAACCAAAATGATACTGATATTTTTGAAACATTGCAAATTAATTTAATTGCCCCATTGAGGATTACCAGGAGTATCATCCCGGGAATGATGGACCAACAATTTGGACGAATAGTAAACATCAGTTCAATTTGGAGTCTTGTTTCAAAACCGGGCAGAATTTCTTACTCAATTAGCAAAAATGGTTTAAATGGTTTTACCCGTGCCCTGGCAGTTGAAGTAGCCCCATATAACATATTGGTTAACACCGTTGCTCCAGGCTACGTTAATACAGATCTCACCAGAAAGAATAATTCCCCGGAAGATCTTGAAGGCATATGTAAAACTATTCCGATGAAGCGGCTTGCTGAACCTGATGAGATTGCAAAACTTGTTGCCTTCTTATGTTCTGGCGATAATACTTACATGACGGGGCAGTGCCTGGTCGTCGACGGTGGATTCACATGTGTTTAATTGAAATTACTTCAAATATCAGGAATTACACTGCGCAAATTGGCTCCATCAATGAGTGTATGAATGATCTCATAAACCTGGAACATAAAACATTCCTGATCGATGAAAAGGTATATCAAATTTATCAAGATACTTTGTTAGAAAAAATACCTGAAGAAATGGTATTAATCTTCCCGGCTCAGGAGAAGAATAAGACATTAAATGGGGCCCGCAAAATCATTGATTACCTTTTAGAAAAATCTGCTAAAAAAAACCTCACATTAGTTACAATTGGAGGAGGGATTCTTCAGGATGTGTCTGGTTTTGTTGCCTCCACTTTATACCGGGGAATTAATTGGCTCCTGATACCAACAACCTTATTATCGATGGCTGATAGTTGTATTGGAAGTAAAACCTCGATCAATTACCGGGGGTACAAAAATCTGATCGGGACATTTTACCCCCCCTCAAAAGTTTGGATCGACCCGCTTTTTGTAAACACCTTAAAAAAGGCAGATTATTATAGCGGGCTTGGTGAAGTAATCAAACTCCACATTATGGGCGGGCCTTCTTATATTCATGACTTACAAACAAACTATGCTTCTTTGTTTTCCAGGGATATATCAATTGTTGAGAAAAGTATTTATGATTCTTTACAAATAAAGCTTAGTTATATATCTGGTGATGAATTCGATCAAGGTCGGCGCAATTTACTCAACTATGGTCATTGTGTTGGGCATGCAATTGAATCGGTAACCAATTTTCGCATCCCACATGGCCAGGCTGTAATTATCGGAATGGCTGTTGCAAATCGGGTCTCTTGCTCCAGGGGGACACTATCCAAAGAAAAGTGTTCATTTTTTGAAACATCACTCCTTCTACCTGCATTAATTAAACCTCTTCATACTACAGAAATGGATCTAAGTGCGATCACGGAGGCTATGGGGAAGGATAAAAAACGAACGGGGAAAGGGTTGGCCCTGGTAATGGCTGCTGATGAGGATTTTTTCCGGATTGACGACTTGAAGCCTGAGGAAATTGGGTTTGCTTTTAGGGACCTCGAAGAAAAAATTGTTAATCGAGGGAGATTAGTATGAAGCTGATCAGTATCGTAACCCCCTGTTATAACGAGGCAGAGAATGTCGAAGAATTGTATCGTCAAATAAAAGAAATAATGACCAAAGTGACAGATTGTGAATATGAACACATTTACATCGATAATGCTTCCAATGACGGTACCCAGGGAATATTGCGCCGCCTGGCATCTGAGGATAAACGGGTCAAAGTAATATTTAATACCCGCAATTTCGGCCATATCCGTTCCCCATTTTACGGTCTCCTTCAGGCCCGGGGTGATGCTGTGATCGGAATGTCCTCGGACCTTCAAGATCCGCCTCAACGAATCCCGGAATTTATCCAAAAATGGAAAGAGGGTCACAAAATTGTGGTAGGGATTAAAACCCAAAGCGAAGAAAACAGCATATTTTTTGCATTGAGGACCTTATACTACAAATTTTTGCGGTCCCTGGCGGAAATCAATTTATTTGAAAATTTTACCGGATTTGGTTTATATGATAAATGCGTTATTGAAATCCTGAGGGGTTTGGATGACCCTTACCCCTATTTCAGGGGGTTAATTGCCGATATTGGTTTTGAGACGGAAACAATCGAATTTTCCCAACCCAAACGGAAGAGGGGGATCAGTAAAAATAATTTTTATACCCTTTATGATATGGCTATGCTGGGGATTACCAGTTATACCAAAGTTCCTCTCCGGTTGGCTGCCATGTTCGGTTTTGCTGCTTCAATATTATCCTTTCTCACAGGCGTTGTTTATCTGATCTACAAACTGGTAAATTGGCAAAACTTCTCTCTCGGTTTAGCTCCGGTGATTATTGGTTTGTTTTTTATGGGGTCTATTCAATTAATATTCCTGGGGATATTAGGGGAATATATTGGTTCAATATACACCCAGGTCATTAATCGACCGCATGTTATTGAGAAAGAGCGAATTAACTTCTAATTATTTTGTTGCAGGCATAATTAATGAAATTATCTGGAAAACAAACAAAAACATCATATTGGATGTTATTGTTTGTTTTCATCCTGGCTGGAATTTTCCTTTATTTTGCATTACGGGGAATGGACTGGAAATCTTTTGGGACAACCATTTTAAATGGGAAATACCAGTTGCTGCCGATAACGATAGGCATCGTCAGCATTAATTGTTTTCTTCGTTCTCAGCGTTGGGGGATATTGGTAACTGCAGAAAAAAAAATCCCGCCAATCACGGTTTTTTGGGCGACGATGGTGGGGTACCTTGGGAATGCATATTTGCCGGCACGGGCAGGGGAAATGCTCCGTTCGGTAATGCTTGGGAAAAAAACCTCAATCAGCATAAGTTTTATTCTGGCAACCGCATTAACAGAACGTATTGTTGATGTGATTGCCCTGGTTCTGATCAGCGCCTTTTCTCTATTTTTTATTGAGGATCTTCGTGAAATGATGTTTTCTGCCACTTGGATAATGGCATTGATCGGTCTTGTGGGTTTAATTTGTGTGTTTATTGTACCCATTTTTGAAAATAAACTTATTTTGATATTGCAAAAGTTTCCCCTCAATGAAAAGTTGAAAATTAAACTGGTCGGATTGTTGGAACAGTTTTTAAATGGAATACGTACTCTACAGAATAGCCGCCGTGCCCTCAAATTTGTATTTTTTACCATTCTCATATGGCTGATTGATGGTATTTCTGCAATGGTTGTGGCTTTGATCATTCATCAAAATCTCAGCCTGGCCCAGTCATTATTCTTTCTTGCCAGCCTGGGCTTATCAAGTGCATTGCCTTCCACACCGGGATATTTAGGGGTTTATCAATTTGTTGCTGTCACCGTATTGACTCCATTTGGATATTCACAAGGTGAGGCGCTGGCCTATATCCTTGTTTCCCAGGCAACAAACTATCTGGTGATCACCTTTTGGGGCTTGATAGGGTTATGGCGATTATATATCGTAACAGATTGATTTTCTTTACCAATTTCTTTATTCATGGGAACAATTTGTTTCGAAGAACATATAAATTATATTATTGTAGTGATCATTATGATGATTGATTGACCTTATGACAAAAAACCTGCCAAAATTGTGCATTATTTTTACAAATGCGATCCTTGCTTTTACAATTGCAATTCTATTATTTTCCACACTGTTTTATATCTTTAAAATTCCAATCCAAACTTACATTCTGATCCCTGCAATTTTGGTAACATGTTTATTTGTTTTTTGGAATTCTAAATATTATTTTGAAAAACATCATCTTATTCCAATATGTATTATCTTATTTCTTTGCTTGGTGTTATTTGCTGCTGCATTATTGATATGCTCTCGATTTCGTGAGTTACCATCAGATGGACAAACTTATCAAACTGAAGCAAGATTGCTGTTTGCAAATGGGTTTAACCCATTTTATGACCATACAGCAGATGCGAGAATCGACCAATATCCTATTGGGCCTTGGGTTTATGGCACAATCATTTACTTGTTAACGGGTTCAATTGATAGCAGCAGAATATTCAATATTTTGTTTTGGGCTGGGGGAATCTTTGCCGCTTTTGCATATTTCGCTTCCATTTTTAAAAAAAATGTTAGTCTGGTCATATTCCTGAGTTTGATTTGTGTGCTCAACCCGGTTGTCATTACCCAATCGTTAAGTTTTTATGTTGATGGCCAATTTACTCTTATGTTGTTGATTGTTATTGCGTTTTCATTGTTATTAAGTAATAAATTTGATCCCCCTGTTTTGCTAGGGTTAGTCATGGCGGTAATCCTTGCGATAAACATAAAATTGACGGGAATATTGTATGTCGGTATTTTGGGTGGGGGGATATTATTTTGGGATATTTTATTTAACCGCTGGATTCCGGGAATAAATGGCCATTTGATGCGATCCGGTCCATATCAATTCATTAAATATCTATGGAAATCTCTTAATATAAATGACAAGATGTGGATAACAGGGCTCGCTGGCAGTGGGGCCATAGGCGTGGGATTTTTTGGATATCCCGCATATATTCAACCCCCCTTTGAATATGGTTCTTTTATTGGTTATTTTAACAAGTGGGACCAGGCACTTTTGAAAATTAACCAATTACCCAGTAATTGGGTGAATTTATCTGCTCTCCAGAAGTTCGTCCTCTCGCTATTTTCAGAATCGATGGTGACTTCAAATATTGAATTAAATGTCAAATGGCCGTTAATGTTTTCTAAAGAGGAATTGATCAGTTTTATTTTTTGTGACCATCTTTCGGGTGGTTTTGGCCCCTTATTCGGTAGCGTGATAGGAATAACCATCCTGGCTATTCCCTTTGTTATCATATTGGCCTGGCGTTCAAAAAATCATAATATGCAGTATTTATTGGGATTGCCCTTATTAATTATCATTTCTACTTTGGTTACTTCGATGCCTTGGATAAGTCGTTTTGTACCTCAGTTTTGGTGGTTCCCAATTTTTATTGTGGCAAGTCTCCTTTTATTGAATGATCGGCTTCAAGCGGGAAGATGTATTGCTTGGATAATTATTGCATTTATGTTTTACAACTCGTTTCTTGTGTCATTTTCTAATTATTCTCAACATCGCCAAGTGACCATTGAACTCAATAACCAATTTAATTTGATGAAAAAGGAGGGTAAACGAGAACCCCTTCTTTTTTATAATGCCAATAGGACATACTTGTCCACCTACCTTAAAGAAAATAACGTCCAATTCATATCCGTAAAGGATTCAAAAGGCATTTGTCCCGAAGGAATGATTAAATCCAAATTACCATACCCGGTGAACGATGCTTGGTTTTGTTTTAGAAATTAAGGGATGGATGCATTTTAGATTGAGGTACCTTGCAACGCCGTTTTTCTAAGGTTGAAAATGGATAATGAAAAAGGTAATTTTTTCGGTCATCATTGGAGTAGGAGTTGGATTTATTATTCTGAATGAACTAACCAATTTTTGGGCGCGATCGGTGAAGGTTCAGGGGGTTCTGGGTCTGGCAGCATCGGTAATTGGGTGTCTTCTTGTATATTTCTTGATGTGCAGGGTTATTCCGATTATCAAGAAAACGACCAACAGGAAAGAGGTACTGATCCTGGGGATGCTTGCAATAGGGATAGGCCTAATTGTATATGGGGTTGTGGATTACAAGGTGCCGCTTCCAGGGGGAGGAATAGGAGAACATAAGCTTGAAATTGTACTGCCTGAATATACTTATTACAACAATCCGGGATATTATTTTAAAATTAATGAGATAAAAGTTGGTGGGGAAAAGGTGGAACCAAAAAGGGTTGAACAAATAGAGGGGAAGTGGAAAATTGAAGGGGAAGAGATATCGACAAGGGTACCTGGAAAGCTGAGATATATATATGAGGGCAATCAAGCGACTACCATCGGGATGGTAATTTTGAGTTCTTACAGCAGGTATAAGATTGGGGTGGATGGGAACTTTAGTTGGTACGACAGAAAAGGTGGAAGCGACCTGAACCAAAGGTTAGTGGAGGTTGAACTACCCCCGATAACAGGGTTGAACCAATTGTTGGTAATAACAACCAGCATATACTTTATCGTAGGAATATCATTTATTGTATTTGTGTTGGGTGTAGTTTTTTTATCTTATTGGAAGACAGTACCTGCATCGATAAATATTAGAGACGCTTTAGATAAGGGCGAAAACACTGGTAAAACTAGATGGAAAAGTAAGCAAGGAATGGCTTGGTTTCCCCAAATCCTGATGATAATATCCATATCTATAATTTTAGGTACGGCATGGTTCCTGGTACTGTATGGGCGATATCCGCTCAATTTTTCATATGTTGACTGGATTTATCGGGCTGGTGGAGATGTTTTCCAGCATCATTTGGGATGGGAATGGTTCCGGCAGGGGCCTTGGGAATTTCCATTAGGGCGCATTGAGGCATATGGATATCCTTTTGGAACGTACCTGACATATATGGATTCGATTCCGTTGGTGGCGATCCCACTTAAACTTTTCTCTCCCTGGTTGGGCGATAATTTTCAATATTTGGGGATGTGGGAACTGGCATCCGTGGTTGGACAGATGTTGGTGGGGATATTGATCCTCCGTGAATTCACTTGTTCATATCCGAACATGATATTGGGCGCATCGTTGCTGGTGCTATCACCGCCCATGATCATTCGCTCTTTTTCACATAATTCCCTGACTGCCCATTGGATCGTATTGGGGGCTATCTGGTTTATTATTCTGGAATACCGACGCAGGTTGTGGCGGGGAGCCTGGGGGTTGCTATTTGCGGTATCGATGCTGGTTCATCTGTATTTTACTGCCATGCTGCTGCCGTTGTGGGGGATCAGTTTGTATTTTGGAAATACAGAAGGAAAAAGGCGAAGGGATCTTGTTGCAGAAGTTATTGGTGTGGTAGGGGTAATATTGCTGGTGGGCTACAGTATTGGATTGTTTAGCTTGAGCTCGGATAACCTGGCCCGGGGTAACTTCGGATATTACTCGTGGAACTTGAACGGATTGATCAATCCCATCCGGGGATCTTTATTCCTCAAAGAAATGGCGGTGGGTACGAGCGAGCAGGATTTTGAAGGTTTCAGTTATCTTGGAGCGGGAAACCTGTTGATCCTGCCATTTGCCTTCTTTTTGTTTTTCGCAAAAGATTTTACCCGACGGAGAATGCATTTTTTGCTGCCGTTCGTGGTTGTGGCATTTCTCTTGAGTTTATTTGCTCTTTCCCAGAAAGCATATTGGGGGAGTGTCTTGTTATGGAATATCCCGTTACCCGATTTTATTTTGAAATTATTTAGTGTGTTTCAAAGCAGTGGACGTTTTATCTGGCCGGTATTTTATTTCCTGGTGTTGTTCGGATTGATCGCCGCCTTGCGTAATTATCGATATGCAACGCTGGTATTACTATTGGGGTTGGTGGTTCAATTTATCGATTTGCAACCTATTGCGGGATCAAAGAAATTCCATGGATTTTTAGAATATGACCAGCCGATGCAAATTGAATTCTGGCAGGAAGCTGCAAAAACCAACCGACATATTTTTTTGATGCCACCGATGGGCAATGAAGGTCTGAATCACCAACCCATTTCTTATTACGCCCAACAAAATGGGTTGACGATGAATTGGGGGTATTTTGCAAGGGCAGATGGGGATTCAATTGGCCATTTTGCCATGCGGGTATGGGAAGATTTGAAAACTGGGGAGGCTGATCCGCAGACGATATACATATTCTGGACTCGCGAGTGGATCGAATATGCACAGGTCTATCTATCTGGACATATGCTGATTTGCCAGGTTGATGGATACACAATTGCCATTTCTACAGATAATGAGCTGACTAATCTAAATTTTGACCTTACCAAACACTGTAGTTCACCATTCTAGAGAGGCCCGTTATAAGGTGAGCGATTGCCGCCTGCCATCCAACTTAAACATCAGGATGGGCGATCTGGGACCATTGGGATATTGCTCATTTTTGTGTCCTGAAGACACAATATTCAACAATTGAGAATTTATTCAAGGAATTGCAGACTCTGCCAATATTGAATTACAGATGATTTCCAAACCTTCAATTTTATCGATTGCGCTTATCACCATTGGGGCCCAAATAGTCAATTTTGGTGACTGAAAAAAGCAGAAAATGGAAAAAGTGGGCAAGTTTGTACAAAAATTGAGACACCGACTTGGGAAGCTCAGGTCCTACGGAATAGAATTCATAATATAATTAGTGAAAATTGACAAATGGGTCATATTCTCTGTTATTTATTAAATATATCTTCTTTGGCACTATAGTTGATTAAGGTAAAAAGAATTATGAGGGTGAATATTTCATTATTTTCAAAATTATGCCTTTTGATCACAAATGTAATCCTGGTTTTTTCCGTTGCCATTTTATTATTTTCAAATATCTTCTTTATTATTGGTAGTTCATTAAGTTTATACATATTATTGCCTGTATTTGCATCGGTAATATTATTTGCTTACTGGAACATTCGCAATTATTTTGAATCTCACCGCCAAATAATATTATTTGGCATGATCATCTTTTTGGGGGTGGTTATTGGGATCTCAATCTACGGGGTTTCCAATTTTCATGAATTTTCATCCGACGGCCAGACTTCGTATAGTCAAGCACGTGTTGAACTTGCAAATGGCTACAATCCATTTTATGACCCCACCGAAAACGAGATCATTGATCAGTATCCACAGGCGCCTTGGATTTATGGAACATTGGTGTACCTATTTACTGGAATATTAGACAGCAGTCGGGCATTTAATATTATATTTTTGGTTGCAGGTTTTTGTGCAGCTTTTTCATTTTTTTCATCCCATAGAGATAACCCTTTATGGATTACGTTGTTGCTATCTTTACTAAGCGTACTTAATCCAGTCATAATTTGTCAGTCTCTTAGTTTTTTACATGATGGTCAGCTGGGGATAATGTTATTGATCATCATTTTTTATTCAATGTCCCTTCTTCGAAAATTTGACCTCCCTTTGCTTATTGGCTTGGGATGTGCTTTGATTTTAGCAACAAACATAAAATTGACAGGTGTGGTATATGGCTACCTGTTTAGTGGAGGAATATTAGCCTGGTTTATCATAACCAGGCAGTGGATTCCAATAAATATTATTTCCAAAATGAAAGGTACCAAACTGTTGAATGGAATTAAAATATTAATCCATTCAGTAGATAAAAATTGTCGTTATTGGCTTATGGGATTAGTATTTAGTTTAATCCTGGGTGTGGTATTCTTTGGTTATACATCATATGTTCAAAATACAATTGAGGATGGATCTCCTTTTGCAAGGCTTGAAAATATTGATGAGTTCCTTTTAAAAAATAGAGATTTACCACCAAACTGGGCAGACTATTCTCCACTTCGGCGATTTATTCTGTCTATATTTTCAGAATCTCAAAACAGTGCAGGAGAGATTGCCCAATTAAAAATACCATTTACATTTATTAATCGTGAAGTATTAACCTTTTCCAGCGGTGCAAATCGGGTGGGTGGATTTGGACCGCTATTTAGTGGTGTATTTCTTTTAACAGTAATTCTTTTCCCATCTGCTTTTTCCCTTGCGATCCGATTCAAGGGGATGGCGTTAGACAGCTTGTGGGTATCATTATTAATTAGTATATCCGTATTAATTACATCGGCAGCCTGGTGGAATCGATTTGTACCCCAATTCTGGTTACTTCCAATTTTTGTGGTGTTTACAATGTTACTTTATGAACGGCGCCGGATAGGAAGATTGTTGTCCTACGGGTTAATTTTAGCCCTTCTCCTAAATGCCAGTATCGTATCTTATTCGTATGTGACACAAGCTCGACAAGCCACGATTGAATTGGATATTATATTTAATACAATGAAACAAGCCAGTAAAAAATATCCATTGAATGTATATTTTAAAAATCGAAAGATTTTTCCAATATATTATTCAGAAAGAAAGATAAGATTTGAAGTAGTTGAAAAGGATGAATTGGGTTGTGCGGAACCGGTCATTTTACCGAAATTAAGTAATGAAGTTATGTATTGTGTTCAATAATGCGCAGGGTT
>Ga0247841_10013530_pt1 | contig 10399 bp, 9 predicted proteins | sample LaCruzMarch2015__2_FD_192410 | JGI IMG/M metagenome (GOLD analysis project Ga0247841, IMG submission 192410) | Freshwater microbial communities from meromictic Lake La Cruz, Castile-La Mancha, Spain - LaCruzMarch2015_18m | ecosystem: Environmental > Aquatic > Freshwater > Lake | place: Spain...
GGAGAATTGGTCTGCGACCTTGTGATATCCGCAGTCGGCATAGCCCCGGAGAACAGGCTGGCTAAAGAGGCGGGTCTGGCTTTGGGGCCACGCGGTCACATCAAAGTGGACGCGGCCATGACGACATCGGATCCGGACATATACGCAGTCGGCGACGCTGTGGAGATCAGACATCTTGTAACGGACCTGCCGACGAACATTGCTTTGGCGGGCCCCGCAAACAAGCAGGGTAGAATTGCGGCGGATAATGTTATGGGGCGCCGATCGACCTACAAGGGTGTGCTGGGAACCTACATAGTGAGGGTGTTCGGATTAACCGTCGCCGGCACGGGGGCCAGCGAGCGGGATCTGAAAGCTCATGGCTTTCCCGTCCAGGTCAGTTACACGCACTCGGGCTCACACGCTTCCTACTATCCCGGAGCGACAATGATGGCGATCAAGCTCCTCTTTTCTCCGGGGAACGGAAGAATACTGGGCGCCCAAATTGTGGGTGAAGACGGAGTGGACAAGCGAATCGACGTGCTTGCAACCGCGATTCAGGGCAAAATGACCGTATTTGATCTTGAGGAGCTTGAACTGGCCTACGCTCCGCCCTATTCCTCTGCAAAAGATCCCGTCAACATCGCCGGCTTCGTAGCTTCGAACATTTTGGGCGGCGATATGGAAGTTGTTCAATGCCGGGATTACGAGGGCCTCAAGGACTCAAATACGGTTTTGATCGATCTTCGGATAGCCAAGGAAATCGAGAAGGCAGGCGCCATACCGCAGTCCATCCATATTCCTCTGGACAAGCTTCGAGCTTCACTCGACCAACTTGACAAAGAGAAAGATTATGTTCTGTATTGTGCGGTCGGAATGCGCGGCTATTTGGCCCACCGAATCTTGACCCAACACGGATTCAAGTCCAGAAACCTCAGCGGAGGCTATCGTACTTTCGGGGTGGCTGTCGAAGAGTTTGTGCGGGAGTCTCCGGACGGCAAACTCTTGCCACGGAAGTAGTTGCGACTCCCGTTCCGCCTGCGGCACAGAGCAAGTTGCACTTTCCCGGGGAACGGCGGCAGCAGCCGTGGGTTTCAATCCCAAACCGACGGTCCACGACCTCCGGCACTGCTCGGTACACTAATGCGGTGCGTAGCAGGGTTTATCCGCACGTTGCCGACACCATCTTGGGACATGGCTACAAGAAGAAATGCTTGCAGAGCTTTTACCTCACGCTCCGCAACGGTGATCTGATCGAGGCGATTGACATGATGAAGTTCGATGTGGGCGAGATGGAGATATGGGTGAAGAAGTGAGGCTCGGCTTCGTAGCCGAAAAAAGCAAGCCAAAACCGGAAAATCCTCCTCTTTGAAAACAGAATTCTGAGTCACCTGGTTCTAAGGGGTGTTTCAGAGTCTTCCAGTGGATAACTACCTTTCTGCCAGACTCTGAACTTTCCATTCAAAGGAATGGGGTATGCGATCTTGAACGCCGGCTGACTGCCCTGGAAAACCATCCCCAATGGGTGAGAGCCGACGTCAAATAAGTCGAGACATACCCGAAGGGAATCGGTTGGCACCTGGGCCGCAGAGACTCTAACGTAATAAGAAAGGTATTCTAACGGCCGCATCTGTTGAATCATAAGGAATCTGACTCGATTGCCCTGTTGGTCATCGGTCACTAAATGAATGGGGTCGATTGACAAATCTCCTACCCGCTGTGTCCGAGAGCCTTGGGGGCTACGCTCCAGAATATCGATCTCAAGTAATTCCGGGTCTATTACCGGAGGGAGCACCGTAATTTTGATCCAAACCTGCCAGCAGGGGTCGCTGGTCCGATTTGTGACAGTAAACTGACCAAAGCGGCTCCCGTCAGGCCCGCCGAGAGAAATCGTATCTGGACTGATTCCGACCAGATCGTCTAATGCCGGTTGTCCAAATCCCTTTTCCTCAATCTCTCTTCGGGCTGAGTCCTCAGACGATTTTTTCCATTTCCTCAGTAGATCAACGTTATACCTTTGTTCGTCGTTGTCTATGAGCTTGGCGCAATCTTGACACAACCATATCCCGTTTTCGAAAGACTGCCGCTCCTCAGAGGAAAGGCCTGGGTCATACCGTGGCCCACGAGCGGATGCTGCCGTAATATGGGCTGCCACACCAATGTTTACCGCCTTTGCCGGGTCTTCTTGGGGGCCACTCGTCCGCTGACGGCATTTTGGGTTTGAACAAGAATACCCGACTCGCTGAGCCAGCAACTGCTTCGTTTTGTTGTCAAAGTCGTCTCTCATCTTCAAATGCTTAACTGGCTCCGAGGTCGTACCGGGTGTACCATCCCGGATTTCACTTGCTCCGCTTACTTAGCCTCGGCAATCTTTGTCGGACCACCCGATCCCCGTATTCGAAAGGTGCCCGATGGGTTTGTCAGTGTCAAGCAGAAGAAGATACGGGACTCGTGGTTTTCTCGAGATTTATCACTGAGTCCGGACATCAGCTTTCCCCACCAGGACTCCCTGACACGATGCTGGAGAACGACGGCAGAAGCCGCGGGCTTCGACCCCAAACCGACGGTCTACGACCTCCGGCACTGCTGGTTCACGAATGCCGTGCGTAGCAGGGTTTATCCGCACACTGCCGACGCCACCTTGGGGCACGGGGACAAGAAGAAAACCGTACAGAAGCTTTACCTTGCGCTCAGCGACGACGATCTCGTCCGCGCCATTGACATGATGCAGTTTGATGCCGGTGAGACGGAGATATGGTTGAAAAAGTGAAACACGATGGGGCGAGCGGGCTCGCGAAAGAACAACAATGCCTTTTTTCTGGATCAAGAGTTGAATATGGTTAACCAGGAACTTCCCTGGGGGCGCACACATAAGTTACAACTAGGTCTCCTGCGCAGGAGCGACCGTGTTTCCCGTCAACACGAACCTATCCCAATCGGTCTCGACGAACCCCCTCGGATCGGCCAGTCGCCTTCGAATCGTTTGCTGGACGCACTCCAGAAGGCGATCAACCAAATTGGTTCGCGCTCCATTCCGCTTTGGACGCGTGCAGCCGTGAACCACTTTACTCCTCTCATCATACGCCTGTTTCAGGAGTTTAAACATCTCCAACCGGCCTTCTGGGCTATCGGAGAGATAGGTCGCTGCCCGCAATCGGATTTTGTACCCTATTGCTTCGGAGTCGCTCCCTCCGTAGAGAGCCTCCAATGCGATGATGAGATCGATTATCTGGTCTTCAGGTGTTTGCCGTTCTGCTGCCGAGTTCACACGATTAATGGCCAAAGGCACTTTGTCAGGAATATCACTATTCAGCCCATTAAGAATTTGCACCAGGCATGGTAAATCAGATTCATTGAGGACATATGTGCGACCGGCGGATCGCCTGTTGACCAATGGACCAACGGCGTGCATATTTACCGGCAATTGTCCGGGTACTTCGCCCGTTCTGCAGAGATCGGTTGCGCAAACCCTTCCCGGCTTAAGCAATCTCAGCGCAGTAATGACCTTGTAGACCTCATCCCGGATGGAATGCGCAGGTGGAATAGACTCCTGGACTGGGATAGACGTCACACGTTGTATAATGTATTGATGAGTCAGGAGATCCTCGTCCTCCATTAGTTCTGGCCTCTGGTCGATCAATCGGCTGCAACCGTCATCGGACAAACGTTTTAGTGCGAGATTGTTTGGCAAGCGAGCCAAATTGAAGTCGCAGTGGAGACCTTTCACCGGACTGAAATACAGGACAGAGACTGTCCCTGTTTCCAGCGAATTCAAGAAAGCGCCCGCAATTTCAACCCCATGTGCAGGATCATAAACAAGCTCGTTGACAAGATAAAGGTAGTCGTTTAGGAGGGACCGACCTACTCTCCCCGGATCGGCTTGGATAAGGCGAATCATTTGCGTAGTGGCGGGATCGGCGTGGAACCATCGCTGGAAGCGACTGTCCCTGCTCAAAGACTCGGTGAACCGCGCAACTGCCGAAATCGATGGGCCTATCAAGAGCCGAAAATCGGGTCTTGAAGACAGTTGCATCGTTAGACGACCCTCGGATCGGTGCATGATGCGCGTGTTACTCCATTGCCTTGCAAATGGAATTGGCAACATGCGGAGCTGGTCGATCCCTTCTGAGAGGAAACTTAAGATGGTATTTTGGTCGATGTCCACGATTGTATCCATCGCGGGTATTCGGAGGACACCTTATGAATCGCTGATGACTCGGAAAGAAATATCCATCCTCATATCACGGTGGGGCCCTCCGGGGGCCCTGGATTCGGACGCAAACGAAAACAGGGAAGTTGGCGCTTCCCAACTTTCCTGTCATATTAGTGTCATATTTTGGCGTCCCCAAGGGGATTCGAACCCCTGTCGCGGTCAGTAAGGCCAAATCACAAATCCTCCGGCTTGAGTCCTGTCCGCCGCGCAATGCGTGACAGCATGCGAGGGCCCATCTCTTCGTCATCGTGGAATGCAAACACCACATCGCCCCATCCTGCACGCGACAAAGTGCGATGAGACCGGAGGAACGTTTGATCTGCCACCCGATGCGTTGGAGGGCCGCCAGGACCCTTCCTGCCTTCGTTGAGGGCCACATGCTCATGCGGCGGCAAACTTGATGTTCAGCATATCGGGGTCAACTTCCCCGTGCTCGATTCTCTCGGCCAGGACGCGGAGCGCCAATGCCTGGACTCGGCTGATAGCCTCTTGGGACGTGCTTCCATAGGCCATGACGCCAGGTAGCTCCAACACCTCTGCGAGCCAACGCCCATAATCCTCTTGTTCGTGTTCGACGGTGAAGGTCATAGCCCTATTCCTGATATAAATTGCTCAGTGACCGATAAGCAGTCTATCCAGCTAATTTCGTTACGGCATTATCATATCAAATCCGGTGACCGTGTGCTAGCAGAGAAATCTCAGTAAGACGATTTCACCACCCCTCGGGGCCCTTGGTGGCCTTGGATTCAGCCAAGAACAAAAACAGGGAAGTCGGCGCTTCCCAACTTACCTGTCATATCAGGGTTTTATTTTGGCTGCTTCATTTCCAGAAGGCCCTGTGGGGGGCGACCAGTTCGTCTTCCAGTTCCGGAAAGGGGCCCGCCACCAGGATGGGCTTTTGCCCCGCCTTGAACACCGTGCGACACGGCAGGCTCATCGTGGGGTTGTTCTTGTTGGCGGCGGTCAGGTTCTTCAATGTGGTTTCCTCAACGCCATAGACCAGGTTTCCGATGTTGGCCCAATAGATGTTTCCGGCGCACATGACGCACGGTTCGAACGTCGTCACCAGGGTACATGTCCACAAGTAATCGGGGTTGTACTGCGCGAATGCCCGCCGTGAGAGCTCTGTTTCGGCATGAGCGATCGAACTCAGGTTTCCCTGTTTCATCAGCACCCTCTCGCCATCCGGCGCCACAAGCACTGCGCCAAAGGGGAGGTGGCCAAATTCCGCCGTTTCCTTGGCGACCTCATTGGCCGTCCTCAGATGTTTCAGGATCTGCTGATGATTGAGGGGGAGACCCTTCCGGTCCGAAGAGGGTTTCCAGTCACCGGATTCCGTCTTTTCCACGGCATGCACCCGACGCGCCGGCAGAGAGACAGCGGTCGCGAAAAGGATCGCTCCGGTCGTTGCCGTAGCCTTGAAGAAATCACGTCTTGACTCTTGCATGTTCTAGCCTCGATTGACTGAAATTCCTTTCAGGTCGTTCAGGCTTATCGCACAAAATTTTTTGCTGTGAATGCGGTCCCTGAATGGTGATCGGAAAATTGATAGCCCATAAAAGCACTTCAAATTTCATTTAGGCCCTGGACGGGCCCTATATTCGACCCTAAACGAAAACAGGGAAGTCGGCGTTTCCCAACTTCCCTGTAATATCAGTGTCTTATTTTGGCGTCCCCAAGGGGATTCGAACCCCTGTCGCCGGCGTGAAAGGCCGGTGTCCTAGGCCTGACTAGACGATGGGGACGCGGCGTGCGCGGCGTCTCTAATGTCAAAGTTCCCATTCCGGGTCCCCCCTGAAACATCCGACGCCGTATGTTGCCAAAATCGTGGTGGGCCGTGCTGGACTCGAACCAGCGACTCTCTGCTTAAAAGGCAGATACTCTACCTCCTGAGTTAACGGCCCATACCTTCGACTCAAGATCCGCCGGGAATCGACGGCAAGGGCCCCGCCGATCACTTCGGCCCAAAAGATAAATAGAGCATAACGTTCCTGATGTGTCAATAGCCATCCGCGAATACCCAACAACTACCGCATTTCCACGTGTCCGGAAATGCCGTGTCCGGTATGCCTTCACGGATTTGTTGCGTGTTGGACGATAGAGTGCTAAATTCTGAATGACGGTATGAGAACATTTTACGGGGGATGAGTCATGGCCCCAAGAAAAGACGCCGGCGATTCCCGCAAGGGGAAGTCGGGTCCCCGGCGCAAATCTTGCCTGGTTCCTCGCAGCAAGGACACGGCCCCTGTTTTCGTGCAAGAAACCCCGAAGCAAGCCCTTTTGGAGCAGGCCGATTTCCCCATAGTAGGAATAGGCGCTTCGTCAGGCGGCCCTGAGGCCTTCGAGCAATCCATACTTTCTCCGTGCGCTATAAATCGGGGGAACGAGAGACTCTCCATCGTCCGAGGCGGACCCACCAAGAGCAATGTGGGTGAAATTGCCTTTTGGGTAGGTCGCCATCCGGACCTTGTACTGCTGAGCGTTGACTCTGAGCGTTTTTCTCTGCCCCGCTCTCCCCCTCCGCTAACCGCTCCCTGGATGGGATGAGCAACGGGGGGGGCGAGTTGGGTTCAATTTCAAGGCGCGGCTGTATCGCGAAGCTTCGGACCCGGCAGGGTCCTGTCTCGCCGGTGAGGGCCGACGTCACGGGTTGCTACGAATCATCCGATTTGAAAGGTCCCCAATGAACGAGAACAAACCGGGCGACATCGACCATGATAATCTGCGAAGGCATGCCGAGAACTTGGTGCGGCGCTTGTCGATGAACCAAGAGGATACGACCCTATCCCCGGATGACACGCGGAAGTTGGTACACGAGTTACTCGTACATCAAGCGGAGCTTGAGATTCAACATGAAGAGCTTCGTCGGGTCCAACGCGAGTTGGAAGACGCACGAGATAAGTACGCGGATCTCTACGACTTCGCGCCTGTGGGTTATTTCACGCTTGACAGGCAGGGGCTGATCCTCGAGGCCAATTTGACCAGCGCAGGACTCGTGAATCGCGAGAGGCGCTCCTTGACCAAAAGTCCTTTTGCAGACCTGGTTTCACGTGACGATCAGAGCAAATTTTTCTCACATTTGAAAAAAGTTTTTGACTCCAAAGTGAGGGAAACATGTGAAATCAAGTTGGAGAGACGCGTGTCAGGCCAAATTCACGTGAGCCTGGAGAGTATTGCGCTCTGGACGCCTGAAAGCGATCCGGAGGCCTGTCGGACCGCGGTGTCCGACATAACCGAGCTGAAATACGAAGAAGCGGAAGTGCTCCGAACCCAGGAGCGAGTATTGTCCTCCATGGCCGAGGGCGTCTGCGTGTGCGACGAGAAAGGGGTCGTTACTTTTACAAATCCGGCATTTGATGCCATGTTCGATCTTGACGCAAAGGGGTTTTTGGGGAGGCAACTGGATCAATTCGGAAGCTGTCTGCTGGAAGAAAACCCCCTGAGCCTTTCCCAGATACTGGATCGGGTTGTTGAGCAAGGGTATTGGCGCGGTGAGCTTCGCTGCCGCAAGAGAGACGGAACGGTTTTCGACGCCCGCGGGCGGGTCAGTGTCCTTCAAGGCCTCGATCAGCGGAACCTGATCGGCGTATGGGAAGATATTACTGCCGTAAAACAGGCCGAAAGGGCCCTGCGCGAAAGTGAGGAACGATTCAGGGCGATCTTCGAAAGTGTCACGGACATCATCTTCATGAAGGACCGTGCGCTGACCTATACGCTCGTCAACCATGCTTTCGAAAAACTCGTTGACAGACTTGCCACAAATATTATCGGGTTACACTACGAAGACGTGTTCGGCCCGGAACATGCGGCATATCAAGCAGACGTCGACGCACGGGTGCTGGCAGGTCAGACCATCGAAGGAGCGTATACAAGAAAGATTCACGGCGTACCGAGGCGGCTGCACGAAGTCAGGGTCCCTCTTCGCGACGACAATGGTTCGGTGATCGGCCTGTGCGGGATACTGCGTGATATCACCGACCAGCGTCAAATGCTGCCGGCGCCTACCAAAGAACCTGAAGGGCCCGTGTCAAAAGGCATGCAGTCCACGCGCGCTCTGGCCCTGCTGGCGGCAAAACGGGACTCGGTGGTGCTTCTGAAAGGCGAGACCGGCAGCGGCAAAGACTACCTTGCACGGTACATCCATGATCATTCCGGCCGGGCAGGCAGACCGTATTTTTGCATCAATTGCGGGGCCGTTCCGGAGGGGTTGGCCGAATCGGAACTTTTCGGACACGAGCGAGGGGCCTTCACCGGCGCACAAGGCCGTAAGCGGGGACTGCTCGAGCTCGCGGAAGGAGGGACTCTTCTGCTGAACGAAATCGGAGAGCTTTCGCTTCCATTGCAGGCCAAGCTCCTGACCTTCCTTGACACGAGAAAAATTACCAGGGTCGGAGGAGAAAAGGAGATCTCAGTCAACGCTCGACTCATTGCCGCAACCAACCGGGACCTGCAGAAAGAGGCCGAGGCCGGCGCCTTCAGGAAAGACCTCTTTTATCGACTCAGCGTTATGACAATAGAGATCCCTCCTCTTCGAAAAAGGGTAGAAGACATCCCCGCAATGGCCCAATCCATCGTATCGACATTGGCTGACGAATTGCAATTCCCTCATCCTCCCGAGATTCCCCCTGAAACCATGGAGTTGCTCATGAGCTATCATTGGCCGGGGAATGTCAGGGAACTCCGAAACGTGCTGGAAAGGGCCCTCATACTGGGAGAAGGAAAGCACTTTCACTTCTTGCTGCCCCTATCCGCCGGGGACGCAGAAGATCTTGTTTCGAGGAGTGAGTTCTTCGGCCGGACCCTCCGCGAGGTGACCGACGAGATAACCCGTGCCATGTGCGTGGAAGCGCTCCAGCGGACCCATCGAAACAGGAAAGAGGCAGCCAAAATTCTTGGAATTGCCAGAGATTCCCTGTACAGGTACATGAAGCAATTTGGTATTGAGGAAATGCCCGTGGCTGGTCCTGTTTCCGACAAGAAATAGCGCACATGGGGACTGTCGAGAGCATCGTCCTGCAAAAGCGCATCCGCGCGGGCTTCCGGGTCGTCGGCCTTTTCCTGGGCGGTTTGCCGGTGTACACCACTTGACACTTCATTAACGGAGACGCGATAGCGCACATCGAAATGGGAACTCCGGCCAGTGCTAGAAGTCCCTGAAGGGGGTTTAGAGGAGCCTTCTTTACAAAGAATGTTCCCCCGATCTTACTGCTGTGAACGCAAATTCGTATCAACCGATCTCTCCACAAGGACCATGCCCACGATGAATGAGCGAATCAGGCTCGGAGTCAGCACGTGCCTGTTGGGCCAAAATGTCCGCTACGATGCCGGGCATTGCAGGGACCCTTTCATAACCGGCACGTTGTCCCAATACGTCGAGCTTGTTCCTGTCTGCCCCGAAGTGGAATGCGGTTTACCGGTCCCCAGGGAGGCCATGCGATTGGTGGGAAGCCCGAAGGCCCCACGTTTGGTGACTGTCTACACCAAACAGGATCAAACTGACCGAATGCATGCCTGGTGCTCCAAGAAACTCAATGAACTCGAGAAGCTTGATCTTTGCGGTTTCATATTCAAAAAGGGATCGCCAAGCAGCGGAATGGAAAAGATCAAGGTCTACACGGAACAAGGAACGGTTTTAGCAAAGGGAATCGGCATTTTTGCCCGGGCCTTGATGGAGCGCTTTCCCCTGACACCGGTCGAAGAGAACGAGAGGCTCTACGATCCAACGATCAGGGAGAACTTCATAGAAGCGATTTTCGTCCTGAAGAGATGGAGGGAAACGCTTCGTCCCGGACCGATAAGGCAAAGGTTGATTGATTTCCACACAAAGCACGAACTCTTGCTGCTCGCCCACAGCCCGAAGCGTCTGGGGCTCCTGAGCAAGATGGTCGCGGGCATTAGAGATTACGCTCCGGAGGATTTCCGGACCAATTACCAGGAGGTCTTGTTAGGCGTCCTGAGGCCGAAGACCACTCGGCCCAAGCATACTAATGTCCTTTTGCACGCTCTTGGGTATCTGAGGACTTTCTTGCGGCCGGAGGAAAAGAGAGAACTTCTGGAAATCATAGAGCAGTACCGACAAGGACTTCTGCCCCTCATAGTACTCGTAACGCTGTTCAATCACTACGTGAAGACGTACAATGCTACGTATCTGCAGAACCAATGCTATTTCAGACCTCATCCTACGGAGTTGCTGCTTCGTAATCATGC
>Ga0247841_10013531_pt1 | contig 10399 bp, 8 predicted proteins | sample LaCruzMarch2015__2_FD_192410 | JGI IMG/M metagenome (GOLD analysis project Ga0247841, IMG submission 192410) | Freshwater microbial communities from meromictic Lake La Cruz, Castile-La Mancha, Spain - LaCruzMarch2015_18m | ecosystem: Environmental > Aquatic > Freshwater > Lake | place: Spain...
TGAACGTAAATTGGCTGAAAAAGACCTCATCATTGCAAACGAAGAACTTCTGTTTCAAAATGAAGAAAAGGAAAAACGGGCTTCCGAATTGATCGTCGCAAATAAAGAACTTGCTTTTCAAAACAAAGAAAAAGAAAACCGGGCAGCCGAATTATTCATTGCCAACATAGAGCTTCAATTTCAGAATGAAGAAAAAGAAAAGCGGGCGGCCGAATTGTCCGTTGCCAATAAAGAACTTGCTTTTCAAAATGAAGAAAAGGAAAACCGGGCATCCGAATTGATCGTCGCCAATAAAGAACTTCATTATCAGAATGCCGAGAAAGAGAAACGGGCTGCAGAACTGGTTAAGGCCAGGGAAAAAGCCGAAGAAAGTGATAATCTTAAAACTGCCTTTCTCAATAATCTGTCGCATGAGATCCGCACCCCGATGAACCAGATTCTGGGTTTTTCCAGTTTCCTGAAGGATCCGGAACTCACCGAGGCCCAGCATGACGAATACATCGGGATCATCAACAGCCAGTCGCACCAGCTTTTACACATTATTGACGATATTGTTGAAATATCGGAAATAACAACAGGGCAGGCGGATTTAAAGCTCATGACATTTAATCTCGGTGAGATGATGAATGAGTTGCTGGCATCCTATCAACCAAAAGCCGACCACCGGAATTTGCAGCTGAATCTGATAAAAGGAATACCCGATGCAGATGCCATAATCAGTGGAGACCAGGTAAAGCTTAAGCAAATTTTCAGCCATCTGGTAGAAAATGCTGTTAAGTTTACAGATTCCGGGCATATCGATATTGAATATTCAAGGCGGGGCAACTGTTTAATCGTTGCCGTTACAGATACCGGAATCGGGATTGATGAGCAGGAAAAAAAGGTAATTTTCGATCAATTCCGCCAGGTGGAGATCACGATGACAAGGAAATATGGCGGCCTGGGGCTTGGTTTATCCATTTCAAACGCCTATATCCGTATGATGTCAGGTGTTATTAAACTGGAATCAGAACCGGGTAAAGGCAGTTGCTTTATCGTTGAGATTCCCTACCTGTCGGCAAATCAGGTTTCGGACCGGAGCGCTGCAATATTTAAGTCGCCGGTATATACCCGGCCCGACTGGAAAGATAAGACCCTGCTGATTGCCGAAGATGAGGAATCGAACGTGCAATTTCTCAGGGCAGTGTTAAGATCAACAGGAGCCAACCTGCTCTTTGCCGTCAATGGACTGGAAGCGGTCGAACAATGCAAAATTCATCCCGAAATTTCACTGGTACTCATGGACATAAAAATGCCACGCATGGATGGCTTGGAAGCCACCAGGATCATTAAATCATTTAACAGCGATTTACCCGTCATAGCCATAACCGCATTTGCCATGTCGAAAGAGCGTGACTATATCCTTAAATCAGGATGCGACGACTATTTGCCAAAACCTATCAAACGCGATGATTTGATTGCAAACATTCAGAAATACATCAGCAAACATGTGTTGGAATACGCTGAAAAGGTGTGAATGATGCAACTAATTCAAATAATTATATAACGGTAACAGGAAGCGCGAAACCTACCTTTGTTTACAGAAAAAATAACACACATTTTAAAAAACAGTAACCAATGAAAAGAACAATTTTAACAATGGCAATAACAGCATTTCTGGCAGGCGCCATGCTTACCGGCTGCCAGTCGTCGGCCGATAAAATCGAAAATGCAGAGGCTAAAGTCCGGGAAGCCCAGGATAAAGTAGTATTGGCAAACCAGGAACTGGATCAGGCTCTGAAAGATTCAATTCAGCAATTCAGAAAAGAATCGGAAGCGGAACTTGCCTCAAATGAAAAAAGTATCGCTGAGTTTAAAGTAAAAATTGCAAAAGAGAGAAAGGAAAACAGGGCCATGTATGAAAAGCGGATGGCTGAGCTTGATCAACAAAACAGGGAAATGAGAAGGAACCTGGAAGAATTCAACGATGTGCAAAGAGATAAATGGGAATCATTCAGGATCAGGTTCAAGCATGATATGGATGAACATGCAACAGCCGTGAAAAATTTCTGGACAGGTAACAGATAATTTATACAGTCAATCAGTCAATCAGTCAATCAATCAATCAATCAATCAATCAATCAATCAATCAATCTGTCAATCAATCAATCAATCAATCAATCAGTCAATCTAAAAACAAAAGTCATGGGAAGCTTACTTTACATCATCGCGGTAATACTGATCATCGGGTGGGCAGTTGGATTCTTTGCCTACAGCGCCGGAGGGATCATACATGTTCTGCTGGTTATTGCCCTTATTGCGGTTATAATCAGGGTAATTCAAGGCAGAAGAATCTAAAAAACAGCGCTTCATTTAATTATGACCAACGACACACTACATCCGGGAAAAAACTAAATTCCATCTAACAATGCAGCCGTGTCGGAAAAAGAAATAATACTGCCATTTTACGCGAAGTCATCTGTTTTTTTTGTTGGCATATTTGTCCTGGTTGCGATGTTATACATCGCCCAGGGCATTATTGTGCCAATTATTTTTGCCATACTGATTGCTATTCTGCTTCAGCCGGTGGTGAACTTTTTTTTACGGCATAAAATAAACAGGATAATATCAATTCTTTTTGCGCTGATCCTTAGCCTGCTGGTCATCGCGGCGCTTGGCGCTTTTCTGATCTCGCAGATTAGCCGCTTCAGCGAATCGTGGCCCCAGCTGGTCGACAAATTTACCCTGATCATCAACGATGCCACGTTGTGGGCATCAGAATATTTCGATATAAATCCCCGCAATATCCACAACTGGATCATTAAAACCAAAGGGGAGCTCATCAATACCAGTGGTTCCGCCATCGGACAAACGATCCTCACCGTTGGCAATACGATCGTGATTTTGTTTCTTATACCTCTTTACATCTTTCTGATCCTGTATTATAAGCCCCTCCTGCTCGATTTTATTCACAAGCTTTTTGCTGAAGGGCACCAAAGCAAGGTAAGTGAGATTGTTACGCAAACCAAAACCGTTGTTCAGCGCTATCTGTTCGGTCTGTTTATCGAAGCCGCCATAGTCGCCACCATGAATACCGTTGCCTTATTGATACTTGGAATTGATTACGCGATCCTGCTGGGTATCATTGGCGCCCTTCTCAATCTGATTCCTTATATCGGAGGACTCGTGGCTGTGGCCCTGCCTATGATGATAGCCATTGTCACTAAATCGACAGCCTGGTATGCCGTATACGTTTTAGCCGCCTATTACTTTATCCAACTGGTTGATAATAATTATATTGTTCCCAAAATAGTTGCCTCAAAAGTAAAAATAAATGCGCTGTTTTCTGTCATTGTAGTCCTTGCCGGGAATGCCTTGTGGGGCATACCGGGCATGTTTCTCTCGATACCATTGCTTGCCATTACTAAAGTCATTTTCGACCACATCGACTCCATGAAACCATGGGGATTTTTATTGGGCGACACCATGCCACAAATTTTGAAAATCAAGCCGATTTTAAAAATAAAACCGATCCTGCAAAATCTTAAAAGAAAGCCCGTATGATAGAGGTTAGAAAAACAGGTGTATTACTGGCGCCCTCGGGGCTGGAATTTGAAAACGAAGGAGTACTCAATCCTGCCGTATTGCGTGAAGGTGACTTTGTTCATGTTTTTTACAGGGCTGTCAGGAAAGGAAATTATTCTACGATTGGATATTGCAGGCTGGATGGTCCGCTGACGCTTGCCCAACGGTGGGATAAGCCCTTCATGGAACCTGAATTCGAATACGAATCGCATGGCGTCGAAGATGCGCGCATCGTAAAAATAGATGACCTCTATTATCTGACCTACACGGGATATGACGGCACAAATGCACGGGGCGCAGTAGCCACATCAAAAGACCTGCTGCATTTTAAAAAGCACGGGATTATTGTTCCTCCGATCACCTATTCCCAGTTTGTTTACCTGGCCGAATCGGCCGGGAAGGTTAATGAGAACTACTACCGCAACCATAAATTTTACTACCAGGAGGCAGATCCTGAAAAGAAAATCATGTTGTGGGATAAAAATGTCATTTTCTTTCCCAGGAGAATAAACGGGAATCTGGTGTTTCTTCATCGCATCAGGCCTGGTATTCAGATTGTCTCTGTAAACAGTTTAAAGGATGTCAATAAAGAATTCTGGGAAAAGTACTTTCTTAATATGCATGAGGATATCGTTATGGATCCGGTTTATCCGCATGAGTCAAGTTACATTGGCGGTGGCTGCCCTCCCATTGAAACCGAACACGGTTGGCTGCTGATCTATCATGGTGTACAGGAAACTGAAAGAGGGCGGGTCTATTCTGCCTGTGCTGCACTGCTGGATCTAAAAGATCCTTCACTGGAAATAGCCCGGTTGCCTTACGCATTGTTTTCGCCTGAATACGAATGGGAATTAATCGGAGAGGTGAATAATGTTTGTTTTCCAACAGGTACGGCATTGTTTGGAAATACCCTGTTTATCTATTACGGCGCTGCCGACAGTCTGATCGCCTGTGCCTCAGTGAATTTACCTGATCTCATTGCTGAATTATTAACTTATACTAAAAAAGATGGAAAATAATAACGTGGCCAGTTACCTGGCTGAAATCTTGTTCATAACCTCTTACCCACCCAGGGAATGTGGCATTGCCACCTATTCACAGGATTTGATCAAAGCGCTGAATAGCAAATTCAGTAATTCATTTACAATAAGGGTATGTGCACTTGAATCGAACGGCATAACTTATCCTTACCCTGATGAAGTCAAATATATTCTTAAAACATCACAAGCCAGAGACTATGCATTACTTGCAATGAAAATCAACCAGGATAATGACATAAAAATGGTGGTGATCCAGCACGAATTCGGATTTTATCATAAACAGGAACAGGCATTCCTGATTTTTTTATATGCCCTTTCAAAACCGGTTATTATCGCTTTTCATACCGTCCTGCCGCATCCTGATGAGCGGCTGAAACTGAAAATTTTCAGAATTACGGCTGCATGCACTTCTGTTGTGGTTATGACCCATACATCGCGCCGGATTCTGGTGGATGACTATGGTTTGCAGGAGCACACAATATCAATGATAGCCCACGGCACCCATCTTGTTCCCCATTTAAGCAAAAAATTCCTGAAGGAGAAATACGGGCTGCAAGGCCGTAAAGCGCTTACAACATTTGGACTCCTGAGTTCAGGAAAGGGTATTGAAACCACGCTGGATGCATTGCCTGCCATTGTTAAACAAAGCCCCGAGGTTATTTTCCTGGTTATAGGAAAAACGCATCCGGAAGTTAAGAAACGGGAAGGGGAAAAATACAGGGAAATGCTTGAACAAAAAGTTGAGCAGAATGGGCTCCTGGATCATGTAATATTTGTCAACAATTACGTCGCTTTACCCGATTTATTGGAATACCTGCAACTTACCGATATTTATCTTTTAACTTCAAATGATCCCAACCAGGCGGTAAGCGGTACCTTTGTCTATGCCATGAGCTGCGCATGCCCCATAATCTCCACTCCTATTCCGCATGCCAGAGAGGTCCTGACGGAAAACACAGGAATTATTTTCGATTTTGGCGACGCACAGCAGCTTGCCGGCAGTATCATCAGGTTGCTCAATAATGAACCGCTGCGGAGGGAAATCAGTACAAACACTTTGCAAAAGATCGTTTCAACTGCCTGGGAAAATTCGGCCACAGAGCATGCCATGTTATTTGAAAAAATTACAAATGAAATTACACTTCAGTATAATCTGCCGCCGGTCAACCTGAGTCACCTGAAACGCATGACGACCGCTACCGGTATCATCCAGTTTTCAAAAATCAACCAGCCCGATCTCGGATCAGGGTACACCCTCGACGATAATGCCAGGGCATTGGTAGCCATGTGTAATTATTTCAGCCAGACAGGAGATGAAAAAACAATGCCTGATATACAGAAATACTTCCGTTTCATTAAAAACTGCCAGCAACCCGGTGGTGATTTTCTGAACTATATGGATGCCGATGGCAAATTTACCAGTCAAAACCAGTCGGAAAACCTTGATGACGCTAATGGCCGGGCGGTTTGGGCGCTGGGATATTTAACCTCGATGAATGACATTTTACCTGCTGCACTGATATCAGAAGCCTTGATAATCTTTGAAAAATCACTTCTCCGGTTCAGAACAGTTCATTCGACACGGGCCATGGCCATGGCTGTTAAAGGATTGTATTACTGTCCCAACACAAAGAATTCGTCTGACAACATGATCCTTCTGCAAACATTAGCCAACAGGCTTGTCCAGATGTACAGGCATGAATCGGGCCCGGCATGGGAATGGTTTGAGGGGTATCTAACCTACGCCAACAGTATTTTACCGGAGGCCATGCTCTATGCCTGGCTGTTGACGAGGAACCCGGTTTACAAGGAGATTGCCCTTTCATCATTCAGTTTCTTATTGTCCCAGACTTTCAATAAAAACGGGATTGAGGTAATTTCCAACAAAACCTGGCTGCAGCGCGGGAAGCAGGCAGGACAGTTTGGAGAACAACCCATTGATGTTGCTTACACCATCATGACCCTGAGTAAGTTTTATGATGTATTTATGGATGAGAATTACCTGCATAAAATGCAAACAGCCTTTACCTGGTTTTTAGGAAATAACCGGTTACACCAGATTATTTACAATCCATGTACCGGAGGCTGTTACGACGGAATGGAGGAGACGAATGTTAACCTAAACCAGGGAGCAGAGTCGACCGTGAGTTACCTCATGGCAAGATTAACTGTTGAAAAGTATGAAAATCCAAACAACATTTCGGAAATTCATTCACACCACCCGGAAAAGGTTCCCGTAAAACAACATAAACTGATCTATTCCATTCAATGAACACATCAATCATTCAATCATTGAATCCAGTATAAAAACGCTATGATCGCCAAAAATAACAGTTTATCAAATTGACCTCATCCCCTAACCCCTTCTCCTTCAAGGAGAAGGGGAATTCCCTCTCCTTAAGGAGAGGGTTAGGGTGAGGTGATTTTGGCTTTTTAGACCAGACTCATCACTCAATCATTCAATCATAAAATGTGTGAATTATGTAAATTATAATAATAATTATGTAAATTTTATTATGTATAAGGCCTGCAACTTTGTATGATGATCGGGCTGTGGGGTAAAGGGACTGATAAACTTAAAACAAATCTGTTTGAAACTATTTATCAAGTACATGGTGAGTACACGCTGTAAAATGGCGGTGAAGGAAGCTTTGAAAAAACTCGGACTGCATTTCATTGTAGTCGATTTAGGCGAGGTTGAGGTAATGGAGAGCATTTCCTCAGATCAGCGGGAAAGCCTGACCATCGCGTTACGCGAGTCAGGGCTTGAATTAATGGACGATAAAAGATCGGTGCTGATAGAAAAAATAAAGAATGCCATCATTGAGATGGTTCATTATTCAACAGAACAAAACAAGTTAAATTTTTCTGATTTTTTAAGCGAAAAATTGCATCATGATTATACCTACATGGCAAATCTATTTTCAGAGATACAGGGAACGACCATTGAGCAATTCATTATCTCCCATAAAATTGAACGAATTAAGGAACTGATCATTTATGATGAATTAAATATTACAGAAATTGCCTGGAAGATGAACTACAGCAGCGTTGCGCATCTATCCAACCAATTTAAAAAAGTCACGGGGCTCTCTCCTTCGCATTTTAAACAATTAAAGATCAAGCGGAGAAATCCGATCGAAGAAATTGGAAATTAAACCAAAACAGATATGGCCACACTGAAAGAAAATGAGGAGCTGGTCGCTGCCCGTAAAGCGCTGGCTATTCAACAGGCAGAGAACAAAAAACTTGTAGCACAGTTAATCGCTGTACGACAGGAGGTTGCCATACAAAAAGCAGAGAAAAAAAAACGTGCCAGGGAACTGGGAATTGCCAATATTGAACTAGCCTTCCAGGATGAAGAAAAAGCAAAAAGAGCAGATGAGCTAGACATCGCAAATATTGAACTTGCTTTCCAGGATAAAGAAAAAAGAAAACGGGCAAAAGAATTGGGCATTGCTAATATTGAGCTTGCTTTCCAGGATGAAGAGAAAAGAAAACGCGCAAATGAATTGGGAATTGCCAATATTGAACTTGCTTTCCAGGACGAAGAGAAACGAAAAAGGGCAAATGAATTGGGAATTGCCAATATTGAACTTGCCTTCCAGGGTGAAGAGAAAAGAAAACGCGCAAATGAATTGGGAATTGCCAATATTGAACTTGCTTTCCAGGACGAAGAGAAACTAAAACGGGCAGAGGAGCTGAAAATTGCCAATTACGCCCGCAGTCTGATCGAAGCAAGTCTTGACCCCTTGTTTACGATTAACCTGAAGGGAAAAATTACCGACATGAATAATGCCTCGGTAAACATGACAGGAATTTCGCGCAAGAAACTGATCGGGACCAATTTTTTCGATTATTTTACCGAACCGCAAAAAGCCCGTGAAGTATACCAGGAGGTCTTTTCGAAAGGTTTTGTGACAGATTATCCACTGACAATAGTTGACGGTAAACTGACTGATGTATTGTTCAACGGATCGGTGTATAAGGATGACAAAGGGAATGTGATCGGCGTAGTGGTCGTTGCAAGGGATATTACCGACCAGAAAAGGATTGCAACCGAATTAACGGAGGCGATTGTATTTGCCGAGTTGGCTACTGCCATTGCTGAAGAGGCAAAAATCAAAGCCGAAAGTGCAACACGAACAGCAGAAGATGCCGTGAAGGCAAAACAGCAATTTCTGTCAAACATGAGTCATGAGATCCGCACACCAATGAATGCGATCATTGGCTTTACAAAAGTGTTGTTGAAAACAGACCTTTCGTCAAAACAAAAAGAGTATTTACAGGCCATTAAAATGAGTGGCGATGCGTTGATTCTGCTTATTAATGACATACTTGACCTTGCTAAAGTCGATGCCGGGAAGATGGTCTTCGAGAAGACGCCATTTAAAATGGCCCTTTCGATCTCTGCCATGCTACATTTGTTTGAGACAAAAATCCAGGAAAAGAATCTGGCGCTGTTTAAAGAATATGACAACAAAATACCTGAAGTGCTGGTGGGCGACCCGGTGCGTTTGCACCAGATTATATTAAATCTTGTAAGCAATGCTGTTAAGTTTACCTCAAAAGGAAAGATCACGGTAAGTGTCAGATTGAAAAATGAGGATGATGAGAATGTAACCATCGAGTTTGCAGTTACCGACACAGGGATCGGGATTCAGCAAGAAAAAATCGGAGATATTTTCAAGAACTTCCAGCAGGCCTCCAGCGGCACCGCCAGGTTATATGGCGGAACAGGATTAGGTCTTGCCATCGTTAAACAACTGGTTGAATCACAGGATGGAATAATTCATGTAACCAGTAAAGTTGATGAGGGTTCCACTTTCAGTTTTTGTTTAAGCTTTCAAAAAACAAATGCCGAGGCCACAATGGAGACCGAAAGTGCAGTATCAGAAATAGAAATTAAAGATCTGAAGGTACTGGTGGTTGAAGACATTGCGCTCAACCAATTACTTATGAAAACCCTGCTGGATGATTTCGGGTTTGAATGCGGAATTGCCACAAACGGAAAATTAGCCATCGAAAAGCTGCAGAACCATTCTTATGATATTATTTTAATGGATTTGCAGATGCCTGAGATGAACGGGTTTGAAGCGACCGATTTCATACGGAACATAATGCATTCCGACATCCCTATCATCGCATTGACTGCTGATGTTACCACCGTCGACCTGGCGAAATGCAAAGAGGTTGGCATGAATGATTACATTGCAAAGCCGGTCGATGAACGATTGCTTTATAGTAAAATAGTAGGGCTGGTAAAGAAACTCTCCCCTGCAACCCTTGTTGCGCCCGGAGGAAATGCGATCGATGTCCTGAAAAAGCTGAAATGCACCGACCTGGATTATTTAATCCACCGCACAAAATCCAATCCTGCCCTGATGATGGAGATGATTGCTCTTTATCTTGAACAAACCCCGCCATTAATCAAGGCAATGAACAAAAGTTTTCAGGATAAGGACTGGAATTCGCTGTATGCCGCAGTGCATAAAATGATTCCCTCATTTGCCATCATGGGGATCAGCATAGATTTCGAAAATATGGCAAAAAAAGTGCAGGACTTTGCAAGTACACAGAAACAGGCCGATGGGATACATGACCTGGTTCTAAAGCTTGATAGTGTTTGTTCGCAGGCTTGCCGCGAATTGAAAGAGGAGTTTAACCGGATTAAAAATGCCCATTCATGAACACAAAAAATAAAATTAAAATATTCCTAGTCGACGATGATGCGGTGTATTTGAAATCACTGGAAATTGAATTCCTCCAGCATGGCGATTTCACCATTGAGACCT
>Ga0247841_10013533_pt1 | contig 10399 bp, 9 predicted proteins | sample LaCruzMarch2015__2_FD_192410 | JGI IMG/M metagenome (GOLD analysis project Ga0247841, IMG submission 192410) | Freshwater microbial communities from meromictic Lake La Cruz, Castile-La Mancha, Spain - LaCruzMarch2015_18m | ecosystem: Environmental > Aquatic > Freshwater > Lake | place: Spain...
GACGGCGGATAACGACATGAGCGGCCAATGGCGCCAGTTCGCCAACGGCAAGGTTTCCCGCCAGGGCGTCGCCGTGGCCGTCCTCTTTCCCTCCGGTGAGATCGGTTTCTCCTTCCACAGCGGCTATGAACCCACAGGTCTCCGGGGAAAGGCAACCCGGGCCGAGGGGCGGGTACTTTATGAGATAGACGGCCGCCCGGCCGCACAGGTTTATAACGAATGGACGGACGGCCTCATCGCCGGGGTGCTGCCGGCGGGGGGCAGCCTCGTCCCCACGGCCACGTTCAACCCCCTGGGGAATCCTGTCGGCCAGGTCAGGGGCATTCCCTATTACCGGCTGTCCTATCCCGTGGAGGTGTTGCCCGGCGAAGCCCTTCTCCTCTTTACCGAGGTTTGCCAGGACAGCGAAATCGAGATGATGAGGGGGACGCCTGACAGCCTGGTGACGCGGACCGGTCGGGTGGCGGCGGCGGCCATCGAGGCGGCGCCTTTCCCGGCGAAGGATATTCAGGGCGCCCTCGTCCTGTTCTGCACTGGTTGCATGCTCGCCATCCAGGAGCGCATGACGGAACCGTGGGCGGGGCTCCGTGAGGCCCTGTCGGGGATGCCGTTCCTCTGCGCCTTCACGCTGGGAGAACAAGGGTGCTTTATCAGCGGTGAAAACCGTCATGCCAATCTGATGGTGGTCGTCCTGTTATTCGGACCGGCGCCGGCGGAATAACTTATGTCCATTACGGAAGAACTGCGAGAGGCCCTCCTCAATCTCGAGGAAGCCCGGAAGATGGAGGCCCAGCAACGCCTGACGGCGGAGGCGCTGCTGGCGGGCATGCAAGTCCTGGTGACGACGGAAGAGACGACAAAAATCTTCCCCAATCTATTCGAGATACTGCGCCGCCCCATGGATTTCCAGGCCGCCTTTGTCCTGACGGCCGGTGCGGACGGTTTATTTCTTCCTATAGCGGTATCCAACGCCATGTTCGCAAATACGACCTGGGAGGCCGGTCCTTTATTCCGGCGGGTCCTGGCGGGCGACCCCGCCGCCATATTCGATACGGCGAGCGTGGAAGAATGGATCCCCCAGGAGGACTCCATCCGGAAGGCATCCCGCTCGGCCCTCCTCTTCGCCCTCCGCACTGACATCCGCCAGGCTCTGTTCGTCTGCACCCATCCTGATCGTGCCCATTTTTCCCGCCCCCATATCGCCCTGGCGCGTCGATTTTCCGTCTTGACGACCCAGGCCCTGATGAAACAAGAAGCGGCCCACCGGATGGCCTCGCTGGAAGAACGACTGGAAACGGAGCTCCGCATGGCGGAACTGAACCGGAAGCTCGCCGACAGCGAGAAGAAGCTCGCCCGGGCCCAGAAGCTGGAGGCGCTGGGACTACTGGCGGGCAGCGTCGCCCACGATCTCAACAACATCCTTTCCGGCATCGTCAGTTATCCCGACCTGCTCCTTCTGCAACCCGATCTGTCGCAGAAAAACCGGCGGGCCCTGGAAACGATCAGGGCTTCAGGTCTCCGCGCCGCTGCCGTGGTCCAGGATCTCCTCACTGTGGCCCGGGGCGTCGCCGTCGCCAAGGATACGGTGCAACTGAACACCGTGGTGCAGGACTTTATCGCCGGTCCGGAATACTCCGAATTGATGGTGAACAGAGATTATGTCCATGTCCGGAGCCTGCTTGATGACGGCTTGCCGAACATCCGGGCCTCCCGGGTCCACGTGGAAAAGGCCCTGCATAATCTATTTTCCAACGCCCTGGATGCCGTCCATGCAAGATCTGACGGCCGGATAATCGTGACAACGGAGAACCGGTACCTGGATCAACCCCTGAAGCGATACGAAAACATCGTGGCCGGCGAATATGTCGTCCTTACCGTATTCGATAACGGTCCGGGTATTCAGGAAGCGGACATGGAAAGGATCTTTGAGCCCTTTTATGCCAAAAAGAAGATGGGGAGAACGGGAACAGGTCTGGGGCTGATCATCGTCTGGAATACGATGCAGGATCACGACGGCTACGTCGATGTGGAGACAGGCGCAGGCGGGACAAGTTTCTCGCTGTATTTTCCTGCCACGATTGAAATAGCGGCGGAGCGGAACGTGCGTTTTTCCGGCGAACAGTACCGGGGCGACGGCCGGAAAATCCTCGTCGTTGATGACCAGGATGAGCAGCGTCAAATCGCCTGCACCATGCTCACCGCTCTGGGATTCGAGGCGGCAGCCGTGGCGAGTGGAGAAGAGGCCGTCTCTTACCTGCAGGATCGTCACGCCGATCTGCTCGTCCTGGATATGATCATGGACCCCGGCATCAACGGCCGGGAAACCTACGAAAGGATCATTCAGTTTCGCCCCGGTCAGAAAGCCGTTATTGCCAGCGGCTACAGCCTCTCCGATGATGTCAGGGCCGCCCAGCGGCTGGGGGCGGGCGCCTTTATCAAGAAACCTTACCGGTTGGAGGATCTGGGCGTTGCCGTGCGGAGCGAGCTTGCCAAAGGGTGAGGAACGCCGACCTTGTCACGCCACACACCGGATAGACCTTTATCCAGTCGCAGAATCCAGGGAATGAGAGGAACGCCGACCTTGTCCCGCCTCACTACGGCCGGCCCTTGGCGAAACTTCCGGATTTATGCCCGGCCCGGATTTTGTTAGGTTAAGGCTTGCATAAAACTATTGGAATTATAGCACCAAACCCCATACTTTCCATTTGACAATACTCATCTAATCAGTTATCTTCCCATATAAGAATAATTCTTAATAAAAGGAACGACAGCCATGGATGAAGACAAAACCGCAAGACAGCTCTGCCGCTTCGAGCACGCCTGCCGCAAATCAGGTTTAAGGATGACCTATCAGCGTCAGGAAATCTATCGAGAATTGGTCGTTTCCGACGATCATCCCTCAGCGGAAACCCTGCATATGCGGCTGACCAAAAAGATGCCGATGCTTTCCCTGGACACGGTTTACCGTGCCCTTGCCACCTTCTCCAGGCATGGTTTAATTCATAAAGTGGAAACAGTGGAGAGTCAGGCGCGATTCGATGCAAAACATGAACGACACCATCATGCGATCTGCAGTCGCTGCCATGAAATTATCGACTTTAACTGTCCGTCCGTTGAGGAGGTCGGACTTCCGGAGATGATCGACTCCTGGGGTAAGATCGACAGCAGAAATTTGGTGATCTATGGCATCTGCAAGAAATGTTTGAAAATAGACGGTTCTTTAACGAGTTAACTGAAGGAAATGAGCATGTCAACGTGAAGGGAAGAAAGGAGAAAAGATTATGACTGAAAACAGCAAGTGCCCGGTAACAGGCAGGGGAGGCAAACCCATTTCCGGCGGCGGCGCCTCGAACCGTGACTGGTGGCCGAACCAGTTGAACCTCAAGATACTCCATCAGCAGGACAGGAAGAGCAACCCCATGGGCGAGGCGTTCAACTATGCCGAGGAGTTCAAGAAGCTCGACCTGGCGGCGGTGAAGAAGGACCTCTACGCCCTCATGACCGACTCGCAGGAATGGTGGCCTGCCGACTGGGGTCACTACGGGGGGCTCTTTATCCGGATGGCCTGGCACAGCGCCGGCACCTACCGCATGGGCGACGGCCGCGGCGGCGCCGGGACGGGCAATCAGCGCCTGGCGCCCCTGAACAGTTGGCCCGACAACGTTAACCTCGACAAGGCGCGGCGCCTCCTCTGGCCGATCAAGCAGAAATACGGCAAGAAGATCTCCTGGGCCGATCTGATGATCCTCACCGGCAACTGCGCCCTGGAGTCGATGGGATTCAAGCCCTTTGGCTTTGCCGGCGGACGCGTTGATGTCTGGGAGCCCGAGGAGGACATCTACTGGGGCTCTGAAGAGGAATGGCTGGCAACGAGCGATAAACCCAAGAGCCGCTACTCCGGCGACCGGGATCTGGAAAACCCCCTGGCGGCCGTCCAGATGGGGCTCATCTACGTGAACCCCGAGGGACCGGACGGCCAACCAATCCCTGCTGCTTCTGCACAGGATGTCCGACAGACTTTCGCCCGCATGGCCATGAATGATGAAGAGACCGTGGCGCTCGTGGCCGGCGGCCACACCTTCGGCAAATGCCATGGCGCGGGACCGGCGACCCATGTGGGGCCCGAGCCGGAAGCCGCCCCCATCGAAGAGCAGGGGCTGGGCTGGAAGAGCAGCTTCGGCAGCGGCAAGGGGGGCGATACGATCAGCAGCGGCCTCGAGGGCGCCTGGAAGCCGAACCCGACGAAATGGGACATGGGCTATCTGAAGGTGCTCTTCAAATATGAGTGGGAGCTTCTCAAGAGTCCGGCAGGGGCCTATATATGGCTCGCAAAAGATGTGGAAGAGGAGGATATGGTTGTTGATGCCCATGATCCATCCCAAAAGCGCCGTCCCATGATGACCACGGCCGACCTTTCCCTTAAGTTTGATCCCGTTTACGAAAAGATTGCCCGACGCTATCTGGCCAATCCGGACGAATTCGCCGACGCTTTCGCCCGGGCCTGGTTCAAGCTGACCCACCGCGACATGGGGCCCCGGGCGCGCTATCTCGGCCCGGAGGTCCCGGCCGAGGAGCTGATCTGGCAGGACCCCATCCTGGTTGTCGATCACCCGCTGATCGACAACCAGGACATCGCCGCTCTCAAAACGAAGATTCAGGATTCGGGCCTGACCGTCGCGGAGCTGGTTTCGACCGCCTGGGCATCGGCGTCCACCTTCCGTGGTTCCGACATGCGCGGCGGGGCGAACGGGGCGCGGATCCGTCTGGCGCCGCAGAAGGATTGGCAGGTCAACGAGCCCGACCGGCTGGCGAAGGTGCTCCAGACCCTGGAGGGGATTCAAAAGGTGTTCAACGACGGGGCCGGCGGCGGCAAGAAGGTCTCCCTCGCCGATTTGATCGTTCTGGGAGGGTGCGCCGGCGTCGAGGCGGCGGCGAAAAATGCCGGCCAGGCGGTGACCGTACCCTTCTTGCCGGGAAGGATGGACGCCTCGCAGGAGCAAACCGACGCGGCGTCCTTCGCCGTCCTCGAACCGAAGGCCGACGGCTTCCGCAACTATCAGAAGGACAAATACAGCGTGCCGGCCGAGGAGATACTGGTCGATAAGGCGCAACTCCTGACCCTGACCGCTCCCGAGATGACCGTACTCATGGGCGGCCTGCGTGTCCTGGGTGTGAACTTCGGCGGCGCCAAGCACGGCGTTTTCACGATGAAGCCCGAAACCCTGACCAATGACTTTTTCGTGAACCTCCTCGACATGGGCACGGTGTGGAAGGCGGTTGAGGAGGACGGGGACCTCTTCGAGGGGCGGGACCGCAAAACGGGCGGGCTCAAGTGGACCGCCACCCGCGTGGATCTCATCTTCGGTTCGAACTCCCAGCTCCGGGCTATTGCGGAAGTTTACGGATGTGAGGATTCCCAGGAGAAGTTCCGGCAGGACTTTGTCGCCGCGTGGAACAAGGTTATGAACCTGGACCGTTTCGACCTCGCCTGATAGGTTCCTAAAGGTCTTCAAGGGGCTTCCGACGGGCCGGCAAAAAAACAGTAATCCGACAACCGGTTCCAGTGGCGGCGATACGCTGTCCGCTGGAACCGGAAGCGCCATAGTGTGTCACTGCAGAAGTGAAACGGTTGAAATTCCTTGCTAATTATATGAATTTGAGCATCATATTGCCATAGACAAGTGCATCAATCCACTTGAATCAGGAGGATATTCAATCATGGCCGACACCCCCAGGTATGAAAAAGGCAAGCTATATGATATTTCCATCATCAAAAGATCCGTGACGAGTGCCGCACCGATCCGACGGCGCCCAGGGCCGTTCTCATCGCCATTGCCCAGAAAAAGCAGGAACGGGCCATGCTGCGCCTCTAAAATGAATATCGTGAAAAGTCACTGAACCGTGAGGGGATCAAAAAAGAGGCCGGTGACCGGAAGGGAAAGACCGTCGGCCAGTATGCGAACCTGATCAATACCATGGACAAACAGTTGTGTGCCCTGGACCGGAACAACTGGGCGGAAGACGAAAAGGTTCTTCTCCGGGACACCCTCATCAGCCATCGGGGTACGGTTGAAAAACTCCTGGATTCGGAGCAGCAGCCCCCCCTGGCGGCAGTGGCAAAATCACGGGCGTTATCGTGAATAAGCTAATTATAACAGAAAGATAAGTCGTATTCCTCGGGGAATAATTATTTTGGTTGGTTAAATATCGCTCTTATCATTACGGCATCGGGTTGAATATCGTTATCCATGTTGAAGAGATCAACCGTGCGACTATCGAGGAAGCCATTCGCAGATTCCGTGAGCTTGGCGAAAACAAGGGAAAGACTGATTGATGAAGCCGGTGGCTATGACGCCTATATCCAGAAATTAAAAGGCCTTGAAGAGAAGCATTTGGAACGTCTGGATTAAGAAATGGTCATCAAGCAGAAATGATGCCTGAACAATTCATCTACCTCTGGAAAGACAACAAGCTCACCGAGCGGAACGGAGCGCAAGCGCATTTCGACGACCTGTGCGACCTCCTCGGCGTTGACAAATTGCGCAATTCTGATAATTATTATAATACTCAGCAGCGGAAAGCATGCGTGAATTGTTGCCTGATTACTATTCCCCCACAGCCTGCCTGTATCATTACCTCCACATGGCGCGGGGAAATTACCGGGAATATCTCAAGGGCGACGTGGTGTGGATCAAGAAATGCTTCTACGTCCTGCGCCCCATCCTGGCGATGAACTGGATTGAGCGCGGTTGGGGCGTCGTTCCCACTGATTTCAACTTCCTGGTGGATAAGCTGGCTGTAGAACCGCCGGTCGCAAAAGAGATCGCAAATCTCCTGGCGGCAAAGCGCGCCGGAGCGGAACTGGACCGGGAACCGCGCATTGAAGCCTTGTGCCGATTTATCGCAACGGAACTGGATCGTTGGGAAAAGATAGTTGTCACTCATGAGAAACATCCGAGCAACAGCGGCAAACTGGACGAACTGTTCCGGGCGACATTGACCAAGGCATGGGATATTCAGAAGAATTCGAACGGTAGCGATTCAGAAAGCCCAATAATTGGTTGATAATCAAGAGTTAATCATGTAGATTGACGGTATGGAAAAGGAAGATGAGGAAAATTGATGGAATCCAGGGTCAGAAAAGCGGCGCGAAAGTTCACTTACCAGGACTACCGGACCTGGCCCGACGATGAGCGTTGGGAAATAATCGATGGTGAGGCGTGGTGCATGACCCCGGCGCCGACGACGAAACACCAGGGGATTTTGGGGAGGCTTTTTTCACGAATAGAGCACCATTTGCGGCAAAATCCTTGCCGCCCCTTCGCTGCCCCTACCGACGTTGTTCTGGACGACTTCAACATTGTGCAACCGGATATCTTGATCGTCTGCGACGAGCATAAAATCACGGAGGCCAATATTCAAGGAGCCCCGGACTTGGTAGTGGAAATACTCTCGCCTTCGACAGGTCTCAAGGACAGGCGTGAGAAGCGTGCCGTCTATGAACGGTTCGGCGTTCGGGAGTATCTCCTGGTTGACCCTGTCGCCGAGCTGGTCGAGCGTTTTATCCTTGCGGACGGTCTTACGGACTTGCGCTATGGTTCGCCGGATATTTACAATTGGGATGAACCCTTTATCTCCGCGGCGTTTCCAGAGATGACAATAAATCTCTGGGAGGTATTTGACCGGCAGCTCCCTCAGCCTCAAGAGAAGACCTCATGAACGAAAATAATTAAGCCGGATGTCTTACATACTGTAAAGATAACTGTTTCAAGTTGTAACCATTGATGATGCTATTAGCCAACGCATATTCTGTCTTTTCCGTTCTTTTTCGCCTGATAAATGAGTTGGTCAACACGATGCACATATTCTTTCATGTTTCCCTGATGTCGATATTAATCAACACCGATGGTATGGCGCCTTTTTCCGGCCTAGATTTCCCCACGGGCGGATATGGGAAAAGAAATTCCAATGCCCCCGTATCGCGCGCCGGAAACTGAACCGCAGCCCCTGCAGTGGAGGAAGCAACATCGTGGCCGGCGGCGGAGAAGGTCCCGCCGTAACCATGAATGCCTCAGTCAACAAACAGCAGATCACCATCGGCCGGCAGAACGATTATGATGTCGGCTCCCTGAACATTGCCGTTGCGGGCTTCCTTTTTCATGTAAGGGGAAAGTCCATCCTGAAGGCGGAAAGCCGGATACGCCATTGCAATCAATCCGCTCTTGTGATAAGGCTGTAATCATGTTTCTGTCACATATCCGAAAGCATTAAAACCGTCAAAAGCAATGACTTATCAAACTCCCTGGCAAGTGGTCCGTTCAGATAACTTTATACACATCGGGAGATATAATGAGTGATCAAGCAAAATCGAGAGAGGAACTCTTTGAGGAACTGAACTCCCTCAGGAAAAGGGTCTCCGACCTCCGGGAGGTTGAGGAAAAGCTCTCCAGGAATGAGGAGAAATACCGGGATATCGTGGAAAACATGCAGGAAGGATTCCACGAAGTAAACCTAAACGGGGATTTCGCCTTCGTCAATGATTCCATGTGCAAGATATTGGGCTACGAACGGAACGAACTTCTCGGCATGAATTACCGCCGCTACGCCGACGAAGAAAATACCCGGCGTGTATATCGGGTTTACAACGAGGTCTTCCGAACCGGGGCGCCGGTGAAGAATTTCGAGTGGCAGATCATCCGCAAGGATGGCGATCTAAGGGATATTGAAGTGTCCGCGGCCCTCATTTTGGACAAAGCAGGAAATCCGACGGGGTTCCGGGGCATCGTCCAGGACATTACGGAGCGGAAGAAGACGGTAAAGGAACTCCTGGAAAGCGGAGGGCGATACCGGCTCCTGGCGGAAAGGATGACCGATATGGTGTGGATCATGGACATGAATCTCCACACCATCTATGTCAGTCCCTCCATCCGGAAAGTCCTCGGCTACAGCCCTGAGGAACGGCTCCGTCAGGATGTCCATGAGCAGTTGACCCCGGCGTCCCTATCCGTAGCCTTTGATACGCTGGCCCGGGAACTAACCCGGGAAAGAGAGAGGCAAGCAGACCCGGAGCGGAATCTGACCCTGGAATTGGAATTTTACCACCAGGACGGCTCTACCCGTTGGTTGGAAAGTGTCGTTAAAGGGATTCGCGATGATTCGGGAAACCTGATACAAATGCAAGGAATGTCAAGGGATGTTACGAAGCGCCGGCAACTTGAGGAGGCCCTCCGGGACAGTGAAGAGCGCTGGAAATTTGCCCTCGAGGGGGCCGGCGACGGCGTTTGGGACTGGAATGCGGAAACCGACATGGTGTTCTTCTCCCGGCAGTGGAAGGCGATGCTGGGCTATGAGGAAGACGAAATCGGCGACACCCTGGAAGAGTGGGATCGCCGCCTCCATCCCGATGACCGGGCGGCCGTCTATGACGCCCTGGAGAGTCATTTCCGGAGGGAAACGGCGGTTTACCAAAACGAGCATCGCTTATGCTGCAAAGACGGCACATACAAGTGGATTCTTGACCGGGGAATGGTGGTGCAAAGGACGCCGGACGGCAAACCGCTCCGTGTTATCGGCACCCATACGGACCTTACGAAGTACAAGTCATTGGAAGCGGCCCTGCGGGAAAGCGAGAGAAAATATCGGGAATTGAGCATTATTGACGATCTCACCGGGCTGTTCAATGTCCGGTATTTCAATCATCAGTTGCAGATTGAAATGGATCGCAGCGGCCGTTATGACCAACCATTGACCATGCTCCTTCTTGACCTCGACAATTTCAAGCTTTTCAACGACACTTACGGCCACGTGGCCGGCGATGAGGTGCTGGCGCGCTTTGGCGCCGTCGTGAAAAGATGCCTGCGTCATGCGGACACGGCTTATCGTTATGGCGGCGAGGAATTTACCGTCATCCTGCCCATGACCACGGGCCGTGAAGGCGTCGCAACGGCGGAAAGGATCCGGACCGAATTCAAGAAGGAGGAGTTTTACCCGGCGGCAGGCGAAGTTGTCGGGATGACGGTAAGTATCGGGATAGGGCAGTACCGGCCCGGCGATGACATGAAGTCCTTTGTCCACCGCGCTGATCAGCTCATGTATAAGGCCAAGAGGCAGGGTAAAGACCGGTTTTGCTCCGGTTAAAAAGGCAAGGCAGTTGAAAAACGAATTAAAAATTAATATAATATAAATATCCATTAAACGATTGCAACTAATAGGGGATTTTCCGTCATGCCGCTCCTCACTATTTATTTCCAGCTCCATCAGCCGTTCCGGCTCCACCCGGATCGGGACAAATTTCTCTGGGAGGAGAAAAACCGGGAGATATTCTGCAAGGTGGCGGAGAAGTGCTATCTCCCCGCTACCTATCTTTTCACCGAACTCCTCCAGGCATATCCGGACTTCA
>Ga0247841_10013535_pt1 | contig 10398 bp, 12 predicted proteins | sample LaCruzMarch2015__2_FD_192410 | JGI IMG/M metagenome (GOLD analysis project Ga0247841, IMG submission 192410) | Freshwater microbial communities from meromictic Lake La Cruz, Castile-La Mancha, Spain - LaCruzMarch2015_18m | ecosystem: Environmental > Aquatic > Freshwater > Lake | place: Spain...
ACCCCTGGCGGAATGGACTCGTGAAACCTTCACCAGAAAAGCCAGACTTTACCTGTACCGCTCTGAGGGAATGACATGGGCTGTTATAGACCAGGGACAAGATCCAAAGAAAACAATAAAAGGCAGCGACTTATTCAAGAAGCTCCCCGTTTTGACTACGAGATAAGTAAATATCGGTAATCATCAATGCTTCAGATTTTGAAAATTTGGGAGGATGTTCAGCAATAATGATTACATTCCTGTTGGCTATAATCTTCGTAATTCTGAATATTCTGGATATAACCACTACCCGAAAGGTTTTGAGGGATGGCGGTTATGAAGCCAATCCAATAGCCAGTTTACTGATGCGATTTCATTTATTTATACCGGCCAAGATCATCATGATCATTATCGTTCTCTCGATGATGACCGTGTTGGATGAAAATACAAGCATAACATTGGGAATCATTGTTTGTGGAATATATGGTTTTATAGTATGGAATAACTTCAGAACGATCAGGTTAAAGTCTCAGGATTAAACTGGAGCGCCCATGAGTCGTCACAGATTTCTGGTCTTGAAAATAGCAACTGTTCTTATCCTTTTTACCTCCCCGGCGTTCCCCGCCGATACCTGTTTCAACTCCCGCAAAATTCTGAATGTTGACGCCCAGACGATACGCCTGAAAGCCCTCGACATGGGCTGGCAGGTCGGCAAGGCTGCATCAATCACCGCCGCTTCCCTCGTCACGGGTAAGCAGGCAATCTATCCCAAAGACAACGTCGAGATCTGCCTGCGAGAAGAGGAAAACAACCTCCAAGTCCGGGTGCAATCAAAATCACGGGATGCAAACCAGGCCCGCTGGCGCGATCTGATGGCGAAGAAAACAGAAAAAGGGAAAGGCGACAAAGAAAACTTGTAATAAGGTAATCCGTGCCTATGCAAACTGTCGGCGTGATGATGACTGGGACCGGGTGATGAAAATAGACGCTGGAATGATGAAAAGTTCCGAAGACGCAGAAATGACAGGGCAAAGCGCCGGAATGATGGAAATGGCGGTTTTGATTGCTGAAGCAGCCATCCAAAATCTGAAAATATTTGAGATCAAAATGGCAAAGTGCATCGTCAATATCTCAACAATAACATGCATTTAAGCCGCTTCGACGCGTCGAACTTTTTTTAGGCTGTGGTTTCGGAGCAATTGAGGAGCAATTTTGTGGTTATTTCGAGGCATAGTTTCAGACGTAATTTTGTGGAGTTTATGTGTTTATAGCGAGAAATAATAAATAATTTTCGGACGATAAGGGGGTAATCGCACACATGACAATGTCACCGGATGATCTTGTTCGCCTAAAGTGCGCCAAGGACCTTCTTGAAAATCCTGGTCTCGCTGCCAAGCTTACCAATATAATTGGCATACCCTTTGAGAAAGCTTTCGATTACCTGCCGGCGAAATGGTCAGGCGCTATCCAGAAAATCACCCAGAAGTCTTTGACCCACGCCCTCGATTTTGCCATCCACACCATAGCCCAGGACGAAAAGAAATCAGCGAGCAATACCCTTCATAAGTTTCTTGTCGCCGCTTCCGGCGGCATAGGCGGCGCTTTCGGACTGCCTGCTTTAACAGTCGAATTACCGGTCACGACCGTTATCATGTTTCGCTCCATAGCCGACATCGCCAGAAGTGAAGGTGAAGATGTTCATCTGGTAGAAACGAGACTGGCCTGCCTGGAGGTTTTTGCTCTGGGTGGCAGCTCCGAAAAAGACAATGCCGCAGAAAGTGGATACTACGCCGTGAAGGCGCTGCTGGCAAAGCAGGTATCAGAGGCGGCGAAGTATATCGTTGAAAAGGGGATTGCCGAAGAAGGAGCCCCGGCATTGATCCGGTTGATAGCAACCATTGCTTCCCGCTTTGGCGCCACGGTATCGCAAAAGGCCGCCGCATCTGCCGTCCCCGTCATCGGTGCCGCCGGTGGCGCGCTGATCAATTCCATCTTCATGGACCACTTTCAGAATATGGCCAGGGGGCATTTTATTATGCGGAGTTTGGAGAGGAAGTATGGGGTGAAGATGATTGAGTATGAATATGAAAAATAGACGCAAGCATCGGGACCGAAGAAATAGGTTAGAAGGGGGGCAATATTGTAATGGGTTCTGCTGTATTATCATCAACAGCCGAAACGGAGGATATGGGGAGCCAGAGCCTTGAGGCCGCTCGGCAACGTGGCGTTTATCTCATTAAACTGATTCTGCTGGCGACTGCCGGCGGTAGCTTGATTTTGATGTGCTCCGCTGTCATGGTTGGATTGAACTCACTTATCGGTTTTCTGATACAGTTGCGTGAATCGGTGGGGATTAGGGCAATTCCCGGACAGCCTGATTACTTAGTGTTGATTACTATTGGATTTCTTGTTATTTCTGTAGGAGGTGGTATTCTTATATGTTTGCTATGGTACCGGAAAGCATGGAATGATAGATTAAAGGAATTTTGGGGTAATTCAACGGAAGATTTTGATAATAATATAGAAGATTGGCAGCAGGTTAGCCTATACCTGCCATCTGAACGGAAGGAATATATTAAAGCACTTCTAAAAACAAATGAATGGTCGAAATGGTACGAAAAAGAAAAGAAAAAGAGAAAGGATGAGGGAGATGAGACCTTTCCGCGGCATTATGGACCGGAAACGATCAGCGAATCAGATCAAATTGACATAGTTGCAAAAGCCATATTCGAAAAGATAAAATCTGACATTTCCGAACGTGCCTTTTCTGTGGGACTGGTTGTAGGCATTAGTAGATCATCTTTCATAGATCGGGTAACAATCATTGCTGCTGCACTGGAATTGCAGCTTCATGTACTCACCTGTTTAGGGAAAAAACCTTCACTAAAGGTGTGGCGCGAATTGATTACCCGCACACTCAGCAGCCTTTTCTTCAACACCTATTTAAGTCGGGAGGAATGCAGCGAGATAACGCTTTTAATCAAAGCAGGCGCTTTGGGATTGGCTGAGGCTGCTGAACAGGGTCAAGAAACAACCGACGATGTGATTGATATGATGACCGAAATTGATTGGGATGGCGGCGGTGGATATATATTAGGCTTGCCTCTGTTTATGGCGAAAGCCGCGTTTGGAATCGGCAAGGCGGCGGCGCAGGTATTGGCGCAATTCGCTGATCGTGCTGGCGATGATCTTATGGAGGGGATTTTGGCGGGTGGGATTCTGTACTACCACGGGGCGACGCTGGCCGCTAAATGTTTGGCACCTGATCCCGAAGAGCTTGGGGCGCCCTACAACCTATCTCCAATTGTCTGCGTACATGATGGAATAGACCAGGCTGCCGCAATCGTGCAACATCTGCTTCGCAATAAAAGACAGCAGCTAATCGACAAAAAGAAGCAAGTGGTAGAGTCATTCAAAGTCAAATATCCTTTCTTAGGGAAAATGATACCACCCGGGGCACCTAATGTGAGTGAAGCAAAACACGGTCAAAACGATAAAGTATAAGTATCAGGCTGGAGGTAAAATTTGGGTACACTAAATAGTGGCAAACTAAGAAAATTACAAAAGTATTTCGATGATTTACGCAGCCGTACAGACACTCTTTGTGTAATGACATCTGAAATATCTAAGGCCATTCCAAACGAGCTGAGTAGCGATTTTGGATGGGCTGAACAAAGTAGTTCTCTGACTGAACATATGAAATCTCTGGAAGGACATATTAATCGAGCAGAAAAGCCTGAGATTCGGGTATTGTTTTTCGGTCCTTTGAAGTCCGGCAAATCAACATTGATGAATATTCTGACACGAAACCCGAAGGTTAGTCAGGTGGACCCCCGCCCCGCCTACCCATGCTTCATCGAAGTAAGGCACGAGGATATCGATTCTCCCATATGCGGCTTATTCAAAGGATTTGAAGATTTAGATCCCACAGAAACATTAACTCTCGCTAAAACCCGCGACCGGTTAGACAATTTGTTGGAGGAATTCATCCAAGGTTCGCAAGAATTTAATCGCTGTAACTTGATCAAAATACAAATGCGCCTATGGCAGAATTCGGGCGAAGGGGAATTGGTGCTAATTGATTCTCCGGGGCTTCTCTTCGGGAACAGCCGCTACACTAAGGAACTTCCGACATATTTAACAAAGGCTGATGTGGCGGTCTATGTTGTCCGTGTTGAACAGCTTTTTACGGCAGAAGTGAATAAACACATCAAGGATGTCCGAGAAAAACTCAATGACAATGAGAAAATGCGGTTTTATGTGATCGTCAACGGCACACGCAAGGCATTGAAATTTAATGATAATGGCGAACAGGAATACTATGATCAGATAGAACATTCTGGTGAATATAAAAAATATCTTTACACACATGTTCTTGATACCGATACTGTGGGAAAAGTTGAAAATCCCGGTAGTGAGATGAAACTGGATTTCGCGGATCTTTTACAGGAATGGGACAATGTGCGGCATGGGAGTGCTGACAGATCTACGAAAGCGGCGGAAAGTTCGAAAATCATAGTTAGCTTGGAGAAGTATTTGGGTGAAGACCTGCTTGCGCAGAAAATGAATAACTTGGAAACACTCTGCGAAAAATGTAAAGAAAAATTCATCGAGGATTGCAAAAGTGGTGAAAAGCTTTTGAATAATTTACTTGGAAAAAAAGAGGGAGAGCTACAAAACACTTCGGCGAAAATAAAATCAAATGGTGCCGACAGATTAAAGTTAAAAGAAGATATCGAAAATCTTAAGGGGGAAATTAAGCATATAGAGAGACTTATAGAGGATTTGACCTCCCAAGAAGAAATACCCCAACAAGATAGTGATTGGGGTAGGATATTACAAATCTTTAAATCAGTTGAGCCTTCTGAAAACGAATGTGTGATGAGTATCGTGGACATTGCAAGGCATTGCAGTACGGCTTATGAGATATGGTTCAAGACCGCGAATCGCACGCTTCAAAATCTATCGAAGGAGGTTTGGGAAGGAAAACCGGAAGACGATAAGGGATGCCTACGCGATCTTTGGTCGTCCAAAGGCCCAAGTATATGCCGGAATATCAGGAATACGGCTGAAATTCCTGAGAGTGAACGCCATCATAAGATAGTCCAATCTGCCAAAAAGAATTTGGAACCGAAGCGGGACTGGTTCATCAGGGATAACATGGCACTTAAAGGAAGCGGTCAGCTTAAAATCATTCCCTTGGACTATCGTGTCACAGGCTTAGAAAGGGCTATAAACCCATCGCGATGGAGGGACGCTAAGGTACCCGACATCGAACTTTGGGGTATAGATGGAAGCAAAGAGATGGATATGAAAGTGGCAAAAAGGAAGAAAGAGATCATTATCCGCGGAATGCTAAAGGAGGGATGGAATCTTCAAGATTTAGCAGATCCATACAAGTGTAAGGAAATGGTGCTTAAAGTAATACAGAAGCACCTTAGTGATGAGCTATCTAAGGCTGCCATTGAGAAAGAGGGGGTCTTGAAGACAGATTTGACAGATAAGGAGAAACAGTTGAATGAGCTGGAGAGCGAACGAATAGTTCTAACAAAGAGAGAGAGGGAGCTACTGTCATTAAGGGAAAACCTTGAAAATAAGCTTACTAAAACTAAGGAACTTCAGAAGGTCGCTGAATATTGATCAAGTGCTATGAAGAGCGAAAAAAAGAAAATAAGTGGAAAAGGGAGATTTATTTTAAATCATATCCGTTTTTGCACGCTGGCGCATAAATAAAGAATAAATGAGGAAATGGCATCAATCAAGTTAACTGCATTGTTATCGTTGACAAAAAGGTTGCTTTCTCGTAGACGAAAAAGGATTGGTAAATGACCCGAAACAACAAGGCACTGTTGGTTGCCATAATCATAGTTGTTGCGGCAATCGCCTACTTCAAGACTCGTGAAACAGCGGTAACCGGTAGCAGTGACGAAAAACTCGCCCGCATGATCCAGTTCAGCGTTGACGCCGCCAATGCCAAGAACCATCAGGCGGTTGGCCTGTGCGAATCCGAGATCAAAGCCATCCTTGCCCAACAGTTTCCAGAGGTGACCCGCCGGGGACTACTGGCGGCTCAAGACATCGCGTCATACGGATCTTGCTGCAAGATCATTTACTTATTGGCACTAGACAAGATCAAGAGTTCCAATGCGACCGCAGAGTATATTGGTGACCGAATGCATTCTTGCATGGAACAACCCCTCAAAAAGTTGTCCGGCGATCTTGAAACGGCCATTGGCCGCTTTGATCTGTCGCTGAAACAGAACACGGTTGGTCTTGCACGGGAACTTGCCCAAATGAACCCCCACAATCAAGGGAAAACGATCTCATTGCCGTCTGATTTAAAATCCAGTGATGACATCAATAAAGCTCTTAATAATTTAGGACTCGGTGGGGTAACGATTGGCATATCCATCCCTCTGGATGTTTGGGCGGTTCTGAACGCGAACATTGTCAAATCGATCACTGCTAAAGTGGCTGCTGCCGCAGCACGTATGTTTGCAAGGCCCGTTGCCGCAGTAGCGGCTGAAGTGACCATCGCAGCAGCAGACGGACCCCTGCCAATTGGCGACATCATTGCCATCATCGGGGGTTTGTGGACAGCATACGACATTTATTCAACACAGAAACAGTTTGAACTCGAAATGAAAAAATCCGTCGAAAACATGATGCCGGATGTGCAACGCGATATTCAGAAACAAGTGCTCGACCATATTCATTCAATCTTAAAAGAACACCAGCGGCTGCAAGACGAAATTCGTCAACATTCTATTCAGGAATATGCAAAGTGAGGAGCAAATGATGTATAAAAGCATAAGGTGGTTACTGGTTTGTACGTTCCTCTTAGGTGCCTCATCTGTGTTTGCCGGCCCAGAAGTCAAGATCGCCATTCGTGAAGCTCTGGAACTGGCATCGCACAAAAGTGGACGGAAGATCACCGAAACTTCCGTGCGCGAGACAACAGAACGAACCCTGGAGCAAAGCGTCGCGAAGTATGGCGACAAAGCCCTTGCCGCAGCAGGTGATGGGGGCTTGGAGTTAATTGAGGCCACGACTAAATACGGGGATGATGTCATGCGTCTGGCAGTCGATGCATCACCAGCGGCGCGGCGCGTTCTTGCGCTCAACACAGAAGCATTGCTCCCCCTCGCAAGGCGTGTGGGACCGGATGCCATAGAACTAGAAGCCAAGGCGCCTGGACTCGCCGGAAACGTCTTCTCAATCTTCGGTGATGATGCTGGGAAAATCATCGCCAAGCAAGTGCCGCAAGAGGATATCCCGCGGCTTCTTAAATACGCCGAGAAAGCCGATTCCCAGCCTACACGTAACCTTCTTCTTCAAACTTACCAGAAAGAAGGGAAAACAATTTTCGAACGAATCCCTGCGAAGTTGGTTCTGGCCGGTGGCCTCACTGCCGCCATGCTGTATGGTACGCATAACGTCACTAAGCCCATAGGTGATACGCTTGCAGGAAATCAAGGACTTGTCGGACAGGTTCTTAACCATGCCCTTACTGTATCAGGTGTGGTCATTATAATTATCGCTATCCTATTGCTGTGGCGCTTCAACTTGATGCCGTGGCAGCGGAAACCGAAAAACAAATGACAATGATTTATTATCGTATAAACAACAAATTAAGGAAAGGAGCTTTTTATGAAGATTGAATTACAGTTTAGACGTGAAGATGGTGCAATGGTACACGAGAAAAAGCTAATTTATGAAGCTGCAATCCCAATCCCCTCGGTAGGTGAAAAAGTCATTGTTGAAGTAAAAATCCTGAAAATTATAAGCAGGATATTTTCCTACTACGAGGATGAAAGTATCATGGTAGAATTTCAATGTAAAACTGAGGAAGCATAGGTCTAATTTCCTTCATTGCCTATATGGTGGCTATTTCTAATGAAGGTGCTGTCAAGGCGCTGCTTGCGGTATGGGATAGCCCGGTGGAGGACCATTCCTTGTCCAGTTATGTTCACTGTTTTGCCAGCGCAAGCGAATTGCAGGAAGTTAATATTTTGCTTGATGATGGATGATAAAATGTCCGAAACGCCTTCTCACAAACTTGCCACCAGCGGCAGCTTTAAGATGCATTATCCTTGGCGTCGGTCAATTCTATAACGGCGCTGTTTTGGCAAGCTCATACATATACGTTTTGTATTTAACAAATGTTATCAAAAAGAGTAGTATAAAGGCATAACCGTTTCAGTATAATTACTATTAGATTCTTCATTTTGTGACAAATCATGACCTATCGATACATAAATAAAAAAGTAAAGTGCCCTCATTGTAAATCGTTACATTCATTTGTGGAGGTGCATTTTCCGTGCGTGAATGATAAAGGCTTTTGGGAGGTCGAGTGCCAAAAATGCGAAAAAATATTCATCATTAAAATAATCAATCCCAAAGAGTCTTCTCTTTCCCCAAATTATTTGGTGAAAAAACGCATAGAAGGTAATAGCTATGCGAGTGAACTTTGTTTTGCTGCGGAAGTTATTCAATACAACTTTGACTTGAATCGCCAAGCATTGCACTTTTGCTATGAAACCCTTCCACTGTACAACTGTGTAAATAACGGGAATAATCTCGAGCTTGCCGCGAGACTTTGCTTAGAGAAAAACATAGATAAAATAAAATCAGAATATTCAGCTACCGTAAATTACTGCCTCGCAAACCGATGTCCAGATTATAAATTCCTGGCGATACATTTAAAAGTGCCGTGTGCATGTGAAAAGACACATTTTGCTACTTACTATTGCGACTTCCAGATGACCGGCAACATACAAAGCGGCATAGACGATTATCTTTTGGCTGATGTTTCAAATAGTGATATCGAGTCTGACCTTGAAGGGTTATTTTCTAAAAAGGATATAATGTTCTTTTTAGAGAAACTATTCATAAGGTGGAATTTGATATCGGATCAAATCATAATCGCTGTCCCATTTGTTGGGTACCAGTGGCTCCCTAAGGAAGACAAACTTGCGGTCTGGAATTGGCTGTTTTCTATGCTTAATCACCAAAAAACTGTCTTCATAACCAGGCATAAAACACTCTCCGGATACAAGAGTGTCCTTGAGGATATTGAAGGCCTAAATCACGCCTTTCTGGCAGAGTATGGCCTCGAAAACAAGATAGTCTCGGCAGACACAAAAAAAAACGACTTCCATGCCAAGTTCTTCATCGGTTTATCAAAGGAGAAATGTGAAATATTAAGCGGCTCTGCAAATCTTGTCTCCGGCCCATCGCTGGAAAATATAACCTTTAAGGTTCATGAACGAGAAAAATGCGATGCTAAATACTTAAGAAGATTAAATGTTAACATTCCTGACGCAGCAATAGGGAACAGGATCTGGATACTCATTTATCATGATGGAAATGATTGGACGGCAGTGGAGAAATCGAGCTTTACTATGCAAGACGCAATCAAACCAATCTAACACTTGCATTATGGTGCTCTGATTTCTGTTGATGTCCAAGGAGATATGGCTTTAATAACTTGCGGGGATAGACGGACGTATATTTATGACATAAAAACAGGCTTCTTGAAAAACATGATTCAACGAAGTATGTGATGCGCAAAATGACTGAAAGGCATTACCATGACCTTGTCTCACAGAAACGCAATAGAAAAAGTCCTGTTTGCTCAAAGCGGTTAGACCATGAAGGTTGATATTTACAAGGTAAGAAGAACGGCTGACCCTGCTGAGAGGCTATTTTTGTTTGTACCTGTTGGAACGAATATTGAAACTTTACCACCTGAGAAAAGATACGATTTGGGTGATTTAGAATTCGAGAAGACAATCGACATCGAACCTGGAGAGAAACGGATTGCCCTAAACACGGATGAAGCAATAAGAAATATTGAGATGTCTGGTTATTATGTTCAGGGCACCAAGATAGAAATAAGGATGAACGCCGGGTAACGTGGATTACTATGGGCAGATTTCAATTACTGAGGCAGAAACATGAGTGATGATCACCGTCCCGGCATTGCCGCCGTACTAAGTCTCATCGTCCCCGGCGTAGGACAGTTCTATAACGGCGCCTTCTGGCGGGGAATATTCTGGTTGATCATTACCCCCGGCCTCTGGATTGGATCCGGCGGCTTACTGGGTTGGATCTGTCACGTCATCGCGGCCATTACCGCCTACAATTACGCCAAAAGGGCATCAGATGCTTCAGATAACGATGAAAAATCAAGCCCGGCTGGCGCAGAACTTATGAAGAAGGAAGAAAACTTTGACATCTTGAAATCCGACAAGGATTGATTGCTGGCGGGGGGCATGATGGGTCGGGGAATAATTTCAATAAGGAAGTAATTGATCAATATTAAACGCCAACAAGGAGGCGCCCATGGGGAGATTATATACTTTGACAGAGAATATCGATTTCTATACAGATTCTACTTCCTTTGTTGAAGACAAG
>Ga0247841_10013539_pt1 | contig 10397 bp, 13 predicted proteins | sample LaCruzMarch2015__2_FD_192410 | JGI IMG/M metagenome (GOLD analysis project Ga0247841, IMG submission 192410) | Freshwater microbial communities from meromictic Lake La Cruz, Castile-La Mancha, Spain - LaCruzMarch2015_18m | ecosystem: Environmental > Aquatic > Freshwater > Lake | place: Spain...
AAATACTAGGAAATGAAGTTTCTCAAAAAGGTTCTAATATTACTGGTGAAAGACTTAGATTTGATTTTTCATTCAACAGAAAATTAACTCCTGAAGAAATAAAAAAAGCAGAAGAACTTGTTAACTCTGCAATAAAAAATAAACTTGTTGTTAAGCGAGAAGAAATGTCTCCTGAGCAGGCAAAAAAATCAGGAGCACTTGGATTTTTTGAACATAAATATGGAGATATAGTAAGTGTTTATACTATTGGAAATGAAAAAGAGCCTTTTTCAAAAGAAATCTGCACCGGACCTCATGTAGACAATACAAGTGAACTTGGAAAATTTAAAATAGTTAAAGAAGAAGCAAGCTCTTCTGGTGTAAGAAGAATTAAAGCAATCCTTGAATAATTATTTTAGTCCTCTTGCAACCATTTCTTCATAAATACTAACTTTGCATGCAGGATTATCATACATCCTGTCACCTGTAATTCCTTTTTGTTTTAACATTTCATAACCAGCTTTTGAAAGCACAAAAACAAACTGGGCAGCATCTTCAAAATGAACATTTAATGGAACAGTTCTAACTTCAACATAAAGCTGATTTGGATTTACTTCTCCAACCCTTAAGTCTAAAGGAAAGTTACCAACAACTCTTTTTCTTGTTCTAATTTTTATTGTTCCTCTCAGGCCCGGGTTTTCAATTCTTTTAATTTCTTCATAGGTTAAAATTACTGAATATTCAACACCTACTGAACTTGCTTTCATAACTGTTTTTTAATTAGAACTTCTTTTAAACATTACTCTGATGCATTATAATGTTTATTCGATGAAAATTCCAGGCTTTCCTGGTTTTGCTTTTGAAGCTTTATTTTCAGGATCATATTTGTTTTTGTCATTTACTGCATAGACTTTTACAGGTTTTTGAATTCTCTTTGTCAAATTCTCACTATCATAACCTGAGAGTTCAAAAGGCATTACATAAAGATAAATTTTCTCTCCTTCTTTACCTTGTTTTTCTTTTATAATCCTTAAAACATTTTGTATATCATTTATTGTTTTTTCTTTTGCCTGTTCTAATTGCTCTAGCTTTTCATTTATTTTCTTTTCATCACAAACAGGCCATTTTTCTAAACTAATAAATCTTATAGATTTATTAGCAATTTTGGAATTTTCATTAGATTTATCTGATGAACTTATTTTTTCCCATAGTTCTTCAGCTATATGGGGGCAAAAAGGACTTATTAATTTCAAATAGTTTTCAAGGTCTTTTTTTCCTATTTCTTTTTCATTTGCAAAAACATCAAGCAGTCCTCTTAACTTAATTACAGCCAGATTATATCTGAATTTTTCAATATCTTCTGTTATTTCCTTAATTGCCTTATTTATTTTGCTTTCAACTTTTTCACTTGATTTTCCAATCTTGACATCATAATAATAGTCAACAAATTTTTTAATAAATTTGTGCATGCTTTCTATTCCAGTATCAGACCACATAGAATCACTGTCAGGACTTGCAATCGAAACTAAAAATATCCTTAAAGTATCACAGGAATATTTTTTAATCATATCAAGAGGGTCAACTACATTTCCTCTTGATTTACTCATTACAACACCATCATTTCCATGAACCATTCCCTGATTAAACAAATTCAGTGCAGGTTCACTTATTTTTGTAAGCCCTATATCCCTGAAAAACTTTGTATAAAATCTTGAATATATCAAATGCATACAAGCGTGTTCTGCTCCTCCAATATATTGGTCTATCGGCATCCAGTAATCTGATTTTTTAGTGTCAAAGATTTCTTTATTATTTTTTGAATCACAATACCTAAAAAAATACCATGAAGAATTAACAAATGTATCCATAGTATCTGTTTCCCTTCTTGCTTTTCCATTGCACTTTGGACATTTGACTTCTGTAAATTTTTTATTTTCTATTAAAGGGTTTTTTGAACTTTCAAATTTAATATTTTCTGGAAGAACTACTGGCAGGTCTTTTTCTTTTACTGGTACTGCCCCACATTTATCACAATATATTATCGGGATAGGAGTTCCCCAAAATCTTTGCCTTGAAATAAGCCAATCTCTTAGCTTGTAATTAACAGTTTTTTTACCTAGTTTTTTCTTTGTTAAATACTGGGTTATTTCATCTATTGCTTTTTTATTGTCTAGACCATTGAATTCATTTGAATTTATTAAAATTCCATCACTAGTATAAGCAGATTCTTTATTACTCCACAAGTTCCACATAAATCTGTGATGTTCCCAATTGATTTTATTTTGAACTTCATTTTTATTTACCCAAATAGCTTCATGCTTTCCATCTTCTATTTCGCTTTTTGTTTTTTTATCATTTTTGAGTTTAACATAAAACACTACATCATTTGTTTTTTGATTTTTATTTTTAGATTTTCTGTATCCAAGGCAGAATAGATTATCAAGAAGCACTTTTTTTATTTCAAAATTCAAGTAACCTGTTTCTTCTTTTATTTCTCTTTTAATTGCATCTTCTGGAGTTTCATTTTTTTCTATTCCTCCACCAACCAGCATGGTATTATCAGTTTCTTTTAATAACAGGAACTTATTTTCAGTAGGATGCTCTATTATTGCAGTTACTGTATTTCTCTCTAGAGTTTCAACATCTTTTCTTGGAGAGTTTTTCCCACTAAGAATGAAATTTGGAGCAATAACATTTTTTATTGGGATGTTATATTTTTTTGCAAATTGAAAATCCCTTTCATCATGAGCAGGAACTGCCATAACCATTCCAGCACCATAGTCTGCAACAACAAAGTTTCCTGTATAAACTGGAACTTTTTCGTTTGTTAGAGGGTTTATTGCATAGCTTCCTGTAAATGCTCCTTCTTTTTCAAGTTCTTCTGCATCTTTTTCACTTGTTGATTTTATTTTTTTGAGGAATGCATCAACTTCTTTTTTTTGTTCTTTTGTAACAAGTTCACTCAGTCTTGGATGCTGGGCTGAAACAACCATAAATGTTACTCCATAAATTGTATCAGGCCTAGTTGTAAATATTTTCCAGTCTTCTTTATTTATTTTAAAATTAATTTCAGTTCCAAAACTTTTCCCAATCCAGTTTTTTTGCATTGCTTTAATTCTTGGAGGCCATCCTGATAGTTTATCAACACCTTCATAGAGTTCATCAGCATAATCTGTTATTTTAAAGAACCATTGGTCTAAGTGCTTTAACTCTACTGCTGTATCATTATGTCTCCAGCACATTCCTGAATGAACCTGTTCATTTGCAAGAACAGTTCCGCATTTGCTGCACCAATTTACAGTTGCTTTTTTCTTATATGCAAGATTTTTCTCAAACATTTTTAAGAAAATCCACTGGTCCCATTTATAATATTCTGGAGAATGGCTCATAATCATCCTGTCCCAGTCATAAGTAAGTCCAAGAGATTTTTGCTGCTTGATAAACATAGAAATTGCATCTTCTGTAAACTTTTTTGGATGAGATTTAGCTTTTATTGCAGCATTTTCTGCTGGAAGTCCAAAAGAATCAAATCCCATTGGATGAAGCACATTGTATCCTTGCATTAATTTAAACCTTGCACAAATATCGCCTATAGTGTAATTAAAAGCATGACCAATATGAAGACCTGAACCTGAAGGATAAGGATACATTTCCACTACATAGTATTTTTTTTTGTTTTTTTCTTCTTTTACATAAAAACATCTAGCCTTTTCCCACTTTTCCTGCCATTTTTTTTCTATTGCACTAAAATCAATTTCGCTCATATAAAAACCACAAAACCCAAGTTTTTAAATAATTCTCTTTAAAAAATTATTCAAAAACATCAACATCTAGTTTTTTTAATCCTTTGATTATTTTATCATATGGAAATCCCACAATGTTAAGATAACAACCTTCAACCCTTTCAATTAAAATATCGCCATTTTCCTGAATTGCATAAGCACCAGCTTTGTTCATGGGTTCACCAGATTCAATATACTGAATTATTTCTTTTTCATCTAAATCTCTAAACTTAACCTTAGTTATATCAAAATCCTGAATAACTTTTTTTTCTTTAGCATCAATAAATGCAATACCTGTATAAACTAAATGAACTTTATTTGAAAGTGCTTTTAAAATCTTATATGCATCTTCTTTATCTTTTGGCTTTCCAATAATCTGACCATTAAAATAAATAAAAGTATCAATGCCTATAACAATTCCTTCATTAATATTTTTTGCAACATCAAGGGCTTTTCCATGAGCAAGTTCCATAACAAGTTTTTCAGGTTCTAAATCGAGTTCCATGTTTTCTTCATAATTTGAAGGAATAAATTCAAATTTAAGACCTGTTTTTTCTGCTATTTTTCTTCTAGTAGGAGAGCCTGTTGCTAAAATTATCCTAGTTTTCATGTTAAGTAGTTATAGAAGTAATGTATTTTTAAAATGTTCGAATTCTTTTGATATTAATCTTACTAATAAAAATTATTCCAGTAAATCCTTTAAGTTATCTCCAACTTGTCCTAAAGTGTTTCTATGCCATTTCCAGCATAATGCACTTCCATCTTCTCCGACTCCTATATCACAGGTTGTCCCTATTTTACTAGCTGAAGAGCTTCCAATTATTCCCCAAGCTAAAACAATAACAAGAATTATCGCAATTATAATAATTACTTTGACTGATGTTTTCATACTTTAAAATAAATCAATTAGTATTTATATAGTTAACTCTGGTTCTATATTTAATCAACAACTTTAAATAATTCTTTTTATTTTGTTTATTATGAAAACCACTAAGTTTCCAATTTATATTACACAGAACAGGATTTTTTCTAATTCAGAGAAAGCAGTATCTACTGCAGCTGAAAAAGGACTTGGAGAACTAACTTCTGGAAAAGTAATTTATTCAATATTTGAAGCTCTTTATTTAGTTGAGACTTCAAAAGCTGAAATTATTAATATTAAAACAAATAAAGTGCTTAAAGAACAAGAAATTTTAAAAATATTTTCAAAAAATAATGGGGATTTTTTAGTCAATTTTACAGTTTTTAAAAAATTAAAACAAAAAGGTTACAATGTCAAGACTGGTTCTAAGTTTGGAGCAGAGTTTCGAGTTTATGATAATGGACTCAACAGACATGCAAAATGGCTTGTTTATCCAATAAAACAATCTGATAAGTCAAACTGGAATGAATTTATTTCAAAAAACAGAATAAGTCATTCTACTGGAAAAAAGCTTCTTTTAGCTATAGTTGATTCTGAAGATAATGTGCTATTTTATGAGATTGACTGGAAGAAGATATAAAAAGAATTTTAAATAATATTATGCAGAAAAAAATTAAATATCAGATCTTTTTTGGGATTATTGGTGCAATTATTTTGGGATTTCTTGGTTTTGGATATTTTGTAGGATATGGCGGAAGCAGGTGTGATATTTCTTATTCTAGCAGCCCAACTAATTTTGATAATATAATTCAAACTGGTTCATGTGATTGTTTTTGCTGCAAGGGATTTTATGGCCAAGGATATGAGTCTTGCGGAGTATTTGGTTTGTATTTTGGTTTGATTTTGGGTGCAATACTTGGAGTATTAATTGTTCATTTAGTATGGAAAAGAAAACTCAATAAAAAAGGAATCTAAAATGCAAAAGTTAAGTTAATTACTCCTTATAAATTACCAAAATTCCACCCTTAATTTTATTAACTGATTTATCCTAATTTTTTTATGTTAGTTGCCCATGATGTACACAACAAAATAATAGATACAATTAAAAAAAGAGGTCCAAGTCTTCCTATCCAAATCGCAAAGGAAGTGGCTCTCAGTTCTTTATTTGTCTCTGCATTTTTATCAGAACTAGTTGATGATAAAAGAGTAAAGGTAAGTTCTCTTAAGGTAGGAGGTTCTCCACTTTATTTTCTAGATGGCCAGGAAGAACAGCTAGAAAAGTTTCAAAAGTTTTTACATCCAAAAGAATCAGAAGCATTTCTTTTACTTAGGAGCAGTAAACTACTCAAGGACTCTAATCAAGATCCTGCAATAAGAGTTGCTCTTCGTGCTATAAAGGACTTTTCAGTTGGATTTAAAGTTGGCGAGGATATTTACTGGAGATATTTACTTGTTCCTCAGCAGGAAATAACTGATTTGATTAATTCTCAAATAAAACCTCAGGCAGTTTTAGAGCAAAAACCTGAAATAAAATCTGAAATAATTCCAGAAATAACTTCTCAAACAACTCCTGAACTAAAAATTGAAGTTAGTTCTTCTGAAATAATTGAGACTCCTAAGACTATTTCTATTGAAGAAGTAAATCTTAAAGCAAAGCCTGAACCCGAAGAAAAACTAGATGAAAATCCTGAAGAATCTCTAGACGAAAAACCTAAACCCCTTAAAAAAAAGACAACTCGCCAAAAAGAACCTTTGGAGAAACCTGAAGCATTTTCAAAACCAGAATCAATTCAGTTTGAAAATCCTTTCGCAGTAAAAACTCTTGAAAAGCCTAAAAAAGAAAAGCTTAAGTCTGAATTTGTACTCGATTTAATAAAGTTTATTGAGAAGAATAGCTGGAAAATCCTTGAAGAAAAAGAGCATAAAGCAAAGGAATATTTTGGAGTAGTGCAAGTTGATACTGAACTAGGTCCAATTGCCTTTCTTACACTTGCTAAAGACAAGAAATCAGTTTCAGACACAGATCTTAATACACTTCTTAGGCAGGCTCAATCTATACCGCTTCCTGCTTTGTTTATTTATACTGGCAGTTTAAGCAAGAAAGCTTTAGAGTATCAACAAAAGTATTATTCTATTCTTAAGGTTAAAAGGGCTAAACTGTCCTAAAACCCCAGAACAATAATGTTTAAAAGTCTCTAAATCCATTAAAAACTAGTATTTTTGCTAGACTTACCTATCAAAAAGCTTTTAAACTAATAATTTAAACTAATAATATGGGAAGAATCAAATCTAAACTTGTCAAAAGGACAGCATTGAATCTGATGAAAGAAGAAAATATATTTACTGATAAGTTTGAAGGCAATAAAGAGTTAGTTCATGGAATTACTCCAAGCAAGAAAATAAGAAACCAGATAGCAGGTTATATAACTAGAAAGAAGAAGGCAGGGGTTAAAGTGATTACTACAAGCGACTTTTAAGCGAAGACTAATCAATAATATTTAATATGACAGAAGAAATTCATGAAGAAAAGCGGAAGACAAATGAAAAGGATAATATAATTTTTGTAGGAATCAAACCTTTTATGAATTATGTTACAGGTGTTGTAATGCAATTTCAAAACAAAGGCCAAAATGAAGTTATTGTTTCTGCAAGAGGGAAATTTACCTCAAAAGCAATTGATGTTGTTGAAGTTGCAAGAAGAACTTTTTTAAAAGATGAAAATATCCAGGTAAAAGACATTAAAATTTCAAGTGAACAATTTGAAAATAAAGAAGGAAGAAGGATATTTGTTTCTTCTGTTGAAATTTATTTAATCAAGCCTGAAAAGCAATAATTCTATTTTTTATCTTTTTTTCAAAAGAATATCTAATTTACGGTTTATTTCATTTACATTTTTATAGATTTTTTTGATTCTTCTATTTTGAATCATTTCAGTTATACTGCTTATTATCCAAAAAATAAGGTAAATTAAAAAAACAACTCCAATTGTTTTAATTATTGTGACTAGACTTGCAATATTTCCAAGAAGTTCAGGAGGCAAATCTTTGAGTGTTGGACTATTTGAAATGTTAGATAAGACTTTTTCTTGTATCTCAGAAACGTTTACATTTTTTACTACTGAACTTGAAACTGCAGTTATCACAAATATCACCAATTATTCCAATTAATCAAGGTTTTTAAGCATTTTCAAAGGTTTTTTAAATGATATTCTTTTGATATTTTAAATGGCTTCATAGCTTAGTGGTAGAGCGCCGCTCTCATAAGGCGGAGGTCCCGAGTTCGACTCTCGGTGAAGCCATATTTAACCAAGTTTTAAATCTTAAATACCACTAAATTCTTTAGAGTTGGACGAGGGAAAAAGGAGAGTTCGACTCTTAAGTGAATCCATATTTAACCAAGTTTTACTCTTGAACACAATTCAATTTTAACTTCTAGTAATCATCTTCTGAATCAAAGATAAATTTAAAAACAAGCATTATAATATAGTTTCATGCAAGTACTCGAAAGAAACAAAAAAGAGATTGAAGAAAAAGCATCAAAGATGTCTGAATTTTTAAGAATGGAGTATCTTGAGAATTGCCTGAAGAAATTTACCGACGTAGAAATCTTAAGATATTGTTATTCTGAATTGTCCAGACTTTATGAAAGAAATGTAATGTATACTGAATCAATAAAATATATTGCCAAATTTCAAGAAGTTGCAATAAGTCCAAGAGACAGACTGCAGGCTTATATCAGGGAAATTGAATTATTGATAAAATCAGGAGCTTACGATCGAGTTGAATACTGCTATAGCAGACTGGCTCAAAGTGCTACTCCTAAAGAGCTTTATGAAATAGAAGCAAAAATAATAAATTTGTATAAACTTGAAGGTCAAAAGTTTGAAAAAACAAATAAAAATTCTCTTGCAATAAAAGTTTATGAGAAGTTACTTAAATTGGTTAAAGATTCTGAAAAAATTGAAGTGAAAAGAAGACTTCTTGTTTTATACAAGAAACTTGGAAGAGTAAGGGAGTCTCTTGAAATAGAGAGAGAACTTGGAAGAAATTAGTCAGCTTCTTTTATACTTTTAACTTTGTAAAACCAAAATTCTGAATCTTTCCAACTGTCTTTAGAAAGTCCTGCTTTTATTGAAAGATTTTCCAGGAAATCAACTTTATCTGGGAGTTGTTCCCAGACTTGTGGAAGAAAAGTGCTAGAATAAAATCCTTTCTTTAGAATAATTCCCATTTTTTTATTTATTTTTTTAAGCAGGTCTTTTTCATCTGTCCAGTCTAATTTTCTTGGAATTGAAAGAATGGAAATTTCAATTTTAATATTAGCTAGTTCTGAATTTTTAAGTGGAGGAAATCTTGGGTCACTAAATGCTGCATGTATAGAATTATCAATTACATCCTTATACAGCTCTTTTTTTGCCTCTAGAGTTCCAATACAGCCTCTTAGTTTATTATTAATAGAAAGCGAGACAAAACAAGCCTGATGTTCTGCGTATTTTTTCTTAATATTTTCTGAAACTACCAAGTCTTTATTTTCTAATTTGCACTTGATTGCATCTCTTGCAAGTTTTAATAATTCTTTATTCATAATAAATAAAGGTGATTGTTATTTAAATAACTTGAGAAATTAATCTTTTACTTTTCCCCATTTTATTTTTTTCCACATTCTTTCATGGAGAAAAAATATAGGGATTTTAACCAGTGTTAGAATAATACTAAATTGAACTGACATTGTTAAGTTTCCATAAACCCAGTAAACTGCAAGTATGACTATAATAAAGCTAATTACTTCCCAGACTAAACCCTTAATAAAACTTCTTTCTAATGTTGAACCCATTTTTATCTCTCTTTTTTAAGAAAAAGTTTAGTGGATTTATAAATTCTTTTAAAATTAAACTGGCTAGATATTTCCCAGATGAACATCGTTGAGATATTTTTTAGCTACCTTGTATGCTTTTTCCAAGGTTTCTTTTGAAGTGACTTTTTTGTCTGACATTTTATATCTTGGAAAAAACCTTGTCAGATGCAGGGGAATATTTTTATCAATTTTTGAAATAAAGACTGCAATCTTTTCAATGTCTCTTTCCCTGTCATTTAAGCCAGGTATTATTAGAGTAGTTATTTCAATCCAAATTCCTTTTTGACTTGCGCTTTTAATTGTTTTTAGAACAGGTTCTAGTTTTGCTCCACAATATTTTAAATAAAAATCATTACTAAATGATTTCAAATCAATATTCATTGCATCAATATATGGAGAAATATAATCAAAACTTTCTTCTGAAAAATAACCATTTGTAACCAGAATATTTTTTAGTCCTTTTTCTTTTGCTAAGATTGCAATTTCTTTAATAAACTCCAAAAATATTGCAGGTTCATTATAAGTATAAGAAATTGATTTGCAGCCTGTAGAAATTGCATCATTTACAATTTCTTCTGGAGTTGTGTCTTCTCCAAGAATCTTTGCTTGTTCATGTTTTGAAGCCTGGGAAATGTCAAAATTCTGGCAAAAGTCACATTTGAAGTTACATCCAACTGTCCCAATTGAAAATGTTTTTGAACCTGGAAAAAAATGATACAGTGGCTTTTTTTCAATAGGGTCAATTCCCATTGAAGCTACTTTTCCATAAACCAGAAGATAGAGTTTTCCATCTATATTTTTTCTAACTCCACAAATTCCTGTTTTTTGTTCTCTAATAAGGCACTTGTGACTGCAAGCAAGGCATCTGACGCTTTTTTTATCTCTTTCAACTTTGTATAATTCACATTCTTTTAATTCAT
>Ga0247841_10013542_pt1 | contig 10394 bp, 7 predicted proteins | sample LaCruzMarch2015__2_FD_192410 | JGI IMG/M metagenome (GOLD analysis project Ga0247841, IMG submission 192410) | Freshwater microbial communities from meromictic Lake La Cruz, Castile-La Mancha, Spain - LaCruzMarch2015_18m | ecosystem: Environmental > Aquatic > Freshwater > Lake | place: Spain...
CCTCCCCCCAATACTCGGTCAAACTCAAACATTCCCAGTGGGTGTTTATTTGACTTCGTTTTATCTATCTTTTTCAGTAACGAAAACTGAGTAGGAGAGGTCTTCTTTTTTACAATTGATGATTCATCCTTTTTTTGCACCAAAGTATTCCACGAGCCACAACCAGGACACTTACCAATCCATGAAGCGGCACCGTAATCACATGCCGAACAGATAAAGTAAGCCATAATAAATTAAAATTCAAATTCCAAATTAAAATAGATAACTTGTCATTTCCCAGCTACGCCTCGAAATGACACACCTAAATCACATCTTCTGAACTGTTTGTATACCAAGTAAATACAGTCCTTCCTTAATAATTTGAGATGTTATTTTAGTTAATAATAACCGTAACTTTTTTTTATCTTCTTCAGCTTTTAAAATGGGATTTTTTTGATAAAAAAAATTAAAAGTTTGTGCAAGATCAAATAAATATGTTGCAACATAGTTTGGACATTTACTCACAGCTGATTTGGAAACTATTTCAGGAAACTGATAGCATAATCTCAACAGGGAAGATTCATCCTCATTCAGAGAGGAGATTGTTCTCGTTAGTGAAGCGAAATCAAGCATATCCGTTTTTTCCAAAACGCTTTGGCATCGCACATAAGTATATTGAAGGTAGGGGCCGGAGTTGCCTTCAAAACTTACCGATTCATCAAAATCAAATTTTATATTCCCTCCAACATTATTCTTTAATAAAGCATATTTTATCGCAGCAAGGCCAACAATTTCTGCTGTTTCGTCTTGCTTATCTAATACTACTTTTGAACCTTCCTCATTATTTCCAACTTTTTTTACTTCTTGTATTTTTTCCTTCGCTTTTTTTGCAGATTCATCGAGGAGCCACGTTCCTGTAACAATATTGCCTAATCGACTTGACATTTTACCTTCTGGCAGACGGACCATTCCGTGGAATATATGGGATGTTTTTTTTCTGAGTTCGGGATTAATTTTTTCTAAAGCTTTTAATACAACGGTAAAATATTCCTTTACTTCACTTCCCACAACGATTAAGGAAGAATCATAGGGGAAATCTTCATATTTAGTTAAGGCAAGTCCTAAATCTTTTGCTTCGTAGGTGGGGAAGCCCGCCGAATTAATGAACACACGAGTATGTAAACCATAGTTTTCACCATGGAATATTGTAGCGCCATCACTTGTTTCGAAAATTCCCCCTTTGAGATATTTTTTGACCAGTTCAAGTCCGATTTTTCCCGCTTCCCTTTCAAAATAATAATAGTCAAATTTTGTTCCCAATCTCTCATAAACCGTTTCATAATAGGCGAGCGTCCATTTTCTGCTCGTATCATAAAATTTTAAAATTTCAGGATCGAGAGTGTAAATCTTTTTGTTGATTTCCCCAATTTCTTTTTTTAATTCTTCACTTTTTTCAAATGCCTGTGTTCCGAGTGTATAAGCTTGTCCCATAAATTTGGCTTTATCTGCAAGTTTAAAATGATTTATTTTTTCAAGTGTTAGGCTCTCATCCTTCATTTTCTGTATCATACCCCAAATGTATTTTGCAACATGCATGCCTACGTCTCCTTGGTAGTTTGCTCTTTTAACTATTGCACCACTTACTTCAAAAAGTCTTGCAATGGATTCACCGACAATGTTGCTGTATAAATGCCCCACATGAAACTCCTTAAAAAAATTAGGGTCAGTGTATTCCACCATTATTTTTTTGTCTTTTAAAATCGTAGATTTCCCCCATTGTTCGTCATTTATTGCAATAGTAATAAATTTTTGCAAGAGAGTTTTTTTTGACAGCCAGATATTGATAAATCCTGGTTTAAGGACTTGTACGCTTTCAATATCCTCATCAACCTTCATGTTTTGTTTTATCTTTTCGGCCAGCCCCATAGGATTCTTCTTTTGTTTTTTTGCCAAAATAAGGGCAATATTGGTCGAAAAGTCTCCAAATTGAAGTTGGGGGATAGTCAACTGGATATCGAGAAGAGCATCCGCGTCTATATCCTGAATTGCATGTGCAATTAATCGTTTAATTTTAGCTTCCATAATGGGTATATGATATCACAATTCAGCAATACATTTTTTTATAACAATACTTATTATTTACTTTGTATAAAATTTCTAGCTTCTTTGTAGAGTTTTTTTTGTGCTTGAGAGAACTCGTTCTTTTTTTTCTTCATCCACTCATAAAGATCGTCAATGTTTTTTTTAAGAAGATCGTTAACTTGTGAAATATAATAGGGATTGGGGGAGCCGAGATAATCGTATTGGACTAAGGAATTTTCTCCATTGAACGCTTCGTTAATCAATTTTTGACTGACAGTACAATTAATTTGGGCGACTTCTTTAATTACATTCTCAACCATATCCCCTTTGATTTTTGTGAGGTCACCTTTAACAATGTTAATAATTTTCCCTACTATTTTATGGCTCAATCTAAAGGGAATTGTGTATTTTTCAACTAATATGTCTGCAAATTTTGTTGGTAAAGATGAGAAAATAGCCTTTTTCATGATATTTGTATTAGGGGCTATTTTTTGCAGCATATCACTCGTTATTGAAACAGTTAATATGCATTCTTCGAGTGAGTTTATGATAGCGATTTTACTTTCAGCACTGTCTCTATTATAACCTGATGGCGTACCCTTCATTGCAACTAAGACGTGGTTTAAATTCCCCACTAATTTTGAGCTTTTGCTTTTAATTTTCTCAGCTATATCTGGATTAATCTTTTGGGGCATAATCGAACTTCCCGTTGTAAATTCCTCAGGAATTGAGATGAAATTAAGTTCTGGCATACTCCAAATAATTATGTCTTCCATCATTCTCGACAAAATAATAAGAAATATTGTTAGGTTGCTAATAATCATTGCATCTTCGATTCCTCGAGCATTAATTGCACTGAGGGCATTAGTAAATACTTTTGAGAAGCCCAGTCTGTTTGCTGTGAATATGGGGTCAATTTTCCAGTTTACCCCATATGACGCACCCGCTCCAAGAGGTGAGGAGTCAACCGCCTGATACGTTGTTTTGAGGATGGAATGCGTATTAAGTATTTGATCAAGATATGCTTGCCACCAAAAACCAAACGTTGATGGCATACCTGAACGTAAATGAGTAAATCCAGGCATAACAACCTCTTTATTCTGTTCAGATTTGTTCAGCAATATTAATTCTAACTGGCTTAGTTTTTCAAAGAAATCGAGGAAAAGTTTTTTTGTAAAAAGCTTTTGATCAGTGACTGATTGATCGTTTCGACTTCTTCCAATATGAAACCATCCTCCATCATTTCCAAGAGATTTTATCAACTGATACTCAACGTTTTCATGGATGTCTCCTATCAAGGGGTCAACCAGTAGTTGATTTTTTGTTTTTTCACTCAATTTGAGCAACTCTTTTACTATTTTTTTAGTAATATTTTTAGGAACAATTCCCTGCTTGCAGATCATCAAGTTGTGTGCGATTGTTTCCCATAAATAATAAGGAACTAACTTTTTTTCAAGCATGGTCATTGTGGCATCCATGATAAAAAGGTCGGTTTTTTTTGATGGGCTTTTCGTGTAAATTCCTCCATAAATTTTATTGTTTCTCATATTTTTTTAAGATTGTTTTCAAATTTATAATTACTTCTTCATGGGCTTGTCCTGTTTGCGCTTCAAGCATATTTGGAGCATATATTGGTCGTTCCATGAGAACACCCCCTGCTGCAAGTAATTTTTGCTGCGGCACTATATTTTCGACAACACAGATAGCAAAAAAACCTGCTTGAGGATTATTTAGCTTATGATATGTTTCAACGGATTTCATAAGAATTTTTCCTCCTATGCCGTTACCAGCAACAGCAGGATGCACAATCCAGGATGAAAATTCATACCCTTGTGGAGATTCATCATAGTTGGAAAGTCTATAAGGATATAATTTTGCGAAACCCAATACCTCATCGTTATGAGTTAGCGCTACTACAGCGAGATTGTTATCGATGTGTTTTATGAGCCCAGTAATAGATTGTTGAACCATATGACATGCTTTGACATGAGGTTGTAGCAGATCTACCACTTGTTCTACTATATGAGTCTTTTTTTTAAAAGCTAATTTTTTTACCTCTGAACCGCCTAGTATAATAGGATGATTAGATATGCTCTGTTGTTTACTCATATAGAGTCCCTCCTTTTTCATCTTGTTTTTTTGATGCAATAATTGTTTGCAGCCCATATAACTTTATAAATCCATTCACCTCTTCTTTGGTCCATGATTTACTTTGCGCATAAACAGCTATTTTAGGATCGATCAAAGAATTATCAGTTTTTACTGAAACAGCGAGAGCATTTCCATATTCAACTTTCATCAATACTGTTCCACTTACCGGTTTTTGTTGAGAATTGATGAAAGCTTTGAGATTTTTTACATGGGGATCATAAAATTTACCGTTGTAAATCATTTCTGTAAACTCCTTAGAGACAGCTTCACTGAAATTGATTTGAGATTTTGTCAAAACATACTGTTCTAATGCCTTATGAGCTGTAATAAGGAAAAGAAGACCCGGTGCTTCAAATACCAAGTGGCCTTTAATTCCAATCATGCAATCTCCCGTATAGTAACCCTTTCCAAAACCATACTTGCCCACATTTTTATTAAGGTGATCAACTATTTCCCAACCCTCCATCTCCTTTTGGTTGAGCTTTTTAGGAACTCCTTCTATGAATTTAATCTCGAAATAAACCTTTTCGTTAACTTTTTCACCAGTCACCCATTGAAAGATATCTTCATTAGGCTCTAAGTTTTGGTCAATCTCAGATCCAGAATAGCTAATTCCGGCAAGACTTACGTTAATGGAATATTTTTTATGAATAGCATCGACGGGAAAACCTTTTTTCATAAGAAATTTTTTTTCTTCCTTTCGATTTCCTCCGGTGTCTTTAATTGGTTCAATTATCTTTATCTCTGAATTCAGTATTTTACTCGTGATGTTAAAGCGTATTTGGTCATTACCGGTACCACTGTTTCCATTAGCAAAATATTCGGCACCTTCTTTTTTTGCTATTTCAAGGCATTTTTCTACCAAATGATACCGTTGGGAAGAGACCAGATTAGGATATGACCCCTCATAAAGGCCATTGGTTTTTATTATCCATTGAAGCATGGAATCAAAATAATATTTTTTAGCATCGACAAAATAATGCTTGATTGCTCCAAGTTTATTTGATTTATGTTCGATTTCGTTTTTTTCTTTTTGACTTAATCCGCCCGAATCGACGGTGACAGTTATCACTTTAAAACCCTTTTCTTTAAGATAGGGAACACAAAAGCTTGTGTCCAATCCCCCAGAAAAAGCAAGGATTACTTTACCTTTTTTTTTGTTTATCTCATTTGCTTTCATATTAATAACGAAAAATTTCTAATAGTCCTCCCAAATAGGAGGGATGAGTAGTAATGGAAGTAAACTGTTTACTTACTACTCCCTGTAGGAGCTACGCCTCAATGAAGCTATATGGGAAGAATTAGTTAGTATCATAATTCGGTAATGCTTTTTTTAACAATCTCACTCAGTTTATTAAGGTCGGAAACTGTAATTTGCTCTTTTGTTGTATGAGGATATTGTGTTCCGTCAGTCAAATTTACAGTTTGAACACCATGCTCGTTGAGAACATTAGCATCACTAATTCCTGAATATTCATAATACTGAGTTTTTAACCCAACTTTTTCGTAAACTGATGCAATTTGTTTAACAAACACACTTGATTTTACAAATGAATATCCTGCGCAATATCCATTAGGTGAAAATTTGCACGTTACATGATATTTTTTTGCTTCCTGTTCAAAAAGTAACTGAATTTTTTTAAGATGAGATTCAAACAATGTTTTATCATAACTTCTGATTTCTCCTTGGATATGAATATTATTAGGTATTATATTCATCCCTGTTCCTCCCTCAATGAGTCCAATGTTGATGGTGGTCTCTTTTTTATCTAAACATCCCACATGAAGAGAGGATAAGGCCTGAAATGCGGGCGTAAACGCATTTATTCCGACTTCAGGCGTTGAGGCATGTGCGGCCTTCCCAGCACACTGAATATCAAAATTGTAAATAAAAGGCGATCTCAAGACGATTCCCCCAAGCGGTTTTGAACTATCGAAAATAATCGCTTTTTTTGACTTAATCCAGTCAAAAGGAAAAAATTCAACCCCCCCGCCTATCTCTTCTTTTACGGTGAAAAGAAGTTCTAAATGGCGGTCATCATTTTCTTCAACTGCGTTCATTATTGCAGCCATTGCTGCCTTATTGTCTGCTCCAATAATTGTTCTTCCGTCAGATTTAATGACGCCGTTTTCAATTACAGGATGAATATTTTCTCCCGGTTGGACAGTATCCATATGAGCACAAAAAAGCAATGGAGTTCCCTGTTTTTTATTCGTGGCATATATATTGCCAACCGAATCAATTTGAAACTTAAAATTATGAGTAGCTAACCATGTTTGTAAATAAACACTCATAGCAGCCTCCTTCCCGGAGGGGCTACTAATTTTGACTAATTTAATAAATTGAGATGTAATATCCATAAATATATTTTAACTTATATCTTCTTTGACTCCTTGATAAAGAAATATGGTAGATTCTGGTTCCCACCCATCGAGAATGTCAATGCCTAATTGGGCGACTGCTTCCTCCGAAGTAATTATTTTCCACTGCAATCTATTGAAAACATGTAAAGAAGCGGTTTTATCATTAGTCACAACTGCAATCTTTTGGAGTGTAGGATAGGCAGTATTGCTCATGGTCACCATATGATTTACGAGCGCTTTACCGAGATTATTTCCTTGTTGTACACTGTCCACTACCAGACTTCCTATAGGAACAGTCGTTCCATTGTGAATTTTCTCAAAATCATCCTCATTCTCCGCCATTGATCCTTTTTTTACAGGCTTATCTCCCTCTTCTGCTCCAACTACCCACGGGGTCATTTTCACGAATCCGGCAAGTTCGTCATAAAGACATGTTGCCACAATAGCATGACCTATTTCCATGGCATAGTGAAGATTTTTGGGTGGTGGTTGAAATGTGTGTTCTCCTCCAAGTTGGTACAATAATTGAGAGGCTTGAGACGCCCACGACAACTTTATATCGGTACTTTTTGGGGTCATAGTCCCGTTCTCTAAGAATGCAAATGATTTTCCTAAACTTATGTGTTCAACCATGGTAATTTAAAATTTTTAACAAAAAAAATCCCTTCCGATTCGGAAGGGTGAGTAACAGTGAAAGTGTTGTTTGTCTTTAGGCAAAACAATACCTATTACTCTCCCTGGAGCTGCGCCTTAATGAAGCCGATTGGAAAGAAATAATAGATATCATAAGAATTCATATTTTAGCGGATAGCCCTATAATTGTCAAACGAATCTGAGATGACGAGTTGCATGGAATCAAGTGTTACCCAAGCTGATCTTTGGTAGGGCCATTGCATGGTATAGAAGTGTTACCGAACGACACCTCTATTTTTTCATCTATTTGTATGTTTTTTTGTTGTTCCATAAGGGCTTGGATATGTCGTAATTTCTTCTGTAATTTCCGTCGTAATTCTGCTGGGTTCAGTTGGGTGTATTGTCCTTTCAATTTGTCTTTTGTTTCTTGAGGTATTCTATCAGATTCCATAAGTCGCTGGTACGGAGTTTGTGCTCGCTCATATTTCTTCGTTATCTTCCCTCCTTCTTTTTTCTTCTCTTTCAGTTTGAGCGTAGTGTAGAAGAAGTTGGTAAGAAGACGATGTTCATTTTGATACATATCATCTATCGCTTCAACTATATCCTCATCAGTAATTCGTTCGTACCCTGTTACTCGTCTCACGGACTGATAGTTCTTCCCCTCTATATGAGCTTGGTCATTCTTGTGATTGGAGCGGCAACGGGTAAATGAAATCCCTTCTCGTTTGCAGTAGTTGTGTAGTGTCCAGTTCACAAACTCAAATCCATTATCAAAGTCGAGGGACAAGATAGGAAAAGGAAACTGTTTCTTGAGGACATGTACTGCTCCCGCTATTTTTGCTTTTGTTTTCTTGAGAAATATCTTCTTTTCATTCCAATGTGAGGCTATATCAAGCATGTTGAGCGTCTCTGCATAGGTGCCAATCAAGCTCTCTCCACAATGCAACACACAGTCTGTTTCTAAGTGACCTGGCTCTTTATATTCTTCGGGGGAGAAGTATGTTCGTACAGGAATCAGCGTTTTCAACAAAGGGGACTTTTTGGTACCGGACAATCCATACTCTTTGCTTAAAATATCCTTTTCTCCCTCAAGGAGTGTATCGATAGTAGATGACTTCATTTTTCGGAGCAACTCTTCCTGTTTTCCGTAGAGCTCAATTTCATGAAACTGTTTCAGTTTATCAAGAAGATCTCCTATCTGGGGCTCGAGCCGTTTTGAGCACGGACATCCGCCTACTTTCCAGAGAAGGGAGAGCGGGAGAATGAGGTCATCGCAGTAGACTCTTTGTTTTCCTGCAGGAGGAACAATACATCGCTTTCCTTTTCTTTTCAACGTTCGGATAGCACTCTTGCGATGGATATCTAAGTTCACCATCACCTCATTAATCAAGGCTCCTTTTTCTTCCCTCGTTACTGCCTGTTTATACCTCTTTCTTACCTGCACAATATACTCCTGTTTTGCCATGGGTGACATAGTATTCTGATACCCCAATTGGTAATAGATTATTGGGTAACAGTACTATATCATGCAATGTATCAAACCATATCAGGCCTTCGGTAACAGTTTCTTAGCATGCAACACGCGTCATCCCGACGGTTTATCCTGAGTAGTTCGGCACGCTCACTATAAACTTTGCCGAAGGAAAAGTCGGGATCCAAATTATAAATACACGGCAATAAGTTACAATATACTCATGAAAAAACTGCTTTTTATTATCCTCACCTCTCTTCTTTTTTATACTCGTTTTGTAGGAATAAACTGGGGCTTACCTTATCCCATGCATCCGGATGAACGAAATATGGCAAGTGCAGTTCAACAGCTATCCTGTCCCTCATTATCTTCCCTAGTCACCAACCACAATCCACTATCCACTTGTCTTAACCCTCACTTCTTCGCCTACGGACAATTTCCTCTCTATGTAGCCTATGGAGGTATCCAAGCATACCATTTTGTGCTCACCGGACAACCCACTTATGAAGAAGCAACAATTGCTCTCCGAACTATCTCTGCGCTCTCCTCAATCGCTCTCGTTTTTGTATTGCTCCGAATTATTAAACTTATACTATCCAAATCAAATAGCAAATATCAAATATCAAAATTACAGAGCAAAGCTAAAAAATGTAATTTTTCATTTGTCACTTTGATTTTTACATTTTTATTTTTGATATTTCAACCTTATATGATTCAGCTTGCCCATTTTGGCACCACAGAATCTCTTCTCATGCTCTTCTACACGCTTATCATCTATTTCTCGCTCAAATTACTAATCACTTCGACCATAGGTCGATCGCCCTCTGGGCGAATCCACTTCGACCATAGGTCGATCGCCCTCTGGGCGAATTCACTAGCCACTATTTTCTATCTCGCCCTCTTTTCCGGCCTCGCGTTGGGGACAAAAATGTCTTCGCTTTTATTTTTAGGAGTACCGGTAATTACTCTTGCTATTAAAGCGGCAGGTGGCACGAGTAATGCGAACTCAAAAGAGCGATTTAAACTGCCTCGCCGATTAGGCTTAGGCATGTTTAAAGAGCTTTTGAGGAGTATTACTCGCAAAGGAGTCTACAGCACAATATGCACCTTATTTATCTATTTATCTACCTGCTTATTCATACTTCTTCTCTCCTCCCCCCACAATTTTCTCAACTGGAACGATTTTATTTCTTCAATGACCTACGAATCACGAGTTGGGCTTGGTAGATTTGTGGCCTTTTACACACGCCAATTTGTTGACACTCCCCCTATTCTATTCCAGCTGACAAAAATCCTTCCCTACGCACTCGGCTGGCCAACATTTATCGGGGGAATTTTGGGATTTCTTTTACTTCCCTCACAGATAGGAAAAATGATTATTTTTCAGGTAACACGATTGAAGACAAAATGGAGCGAACCCAAAAAAAATAAATGCGGAACAGGTGGCAAAATTGAAGGGGCCCAACACGCGCGGACAAACTGCCCGCCAGCAGGTTTGGCAGGTTTGGAGCACTGGTGGGAAGCAGTCAATTTTGATGGAATCTGGAAAGGTTTCGAGAAACGACAACTTATGTCAGAGTCTTCCGCACTATCTTCCGTATTAATTGATACTCTCAGATTTTCCCTTCTCCTCTCCTTTCTCCCCCCTTCCTTTTTCTTTGCAAAATGGACCCGCTTTATTTCCCCCTCATTTCCCCTTTTTTCCCGGTTTGTA
>Ga0247841_10013543_pt1 | contig 10394 bp, 8 predicted proteins | sample LaCruzMarch2015__2_FD_192410 | JGI IMG/M metagenome (GOLD analysis project Ga0247841, IMG submission 192410) | Freshwater microbial communities from meromictic Lake La Cruz, Castile-La Mancha, Spain - LaCruzMarch2015_18m | ecosystem: Environmental > Aquatic > Freshwater > Lake | place: Spain...
GGGGCGGCCCCGCCTTCGCCAAAGCCACGGCGAGGCAGGCAGATCGGATCCCTGTCGTTGAGGCAGGAACAAAAGGATACAAAATCATGACGAAGAAGGTGAAGGGGAAAAGCATCGTGGACATCACCGACGCGCCCATGGTTGACCGGATGATCATGGAAAAAGACGGGTGGAAAAGAAAACAGCCTGAATGGGTGAAAAAGGAAGGATTTCTTTTTGTGGGCGCATGGGGATCGCCCATGTTCATGAGGCGTTGCGGGGAGAGTTGTCACGAACTTGCGCAAGGGTGGGATTTTGTGCATGGAGAGGAGTTTGTGCGGGATGTAAAGAATCTGGGCTGTAATTCAGTCGTCTCCCATTTCGGGTACATTTTCGGGAAAAAGGCGCAGAAGCGGGAATGGGAGTGCATGCGGACGCTGATAAAGAACTGCCGTAAATACAAGCTTCGTGTGGGTGTTTACTTCAGTCCGCACTGGGCCATGCATGAATCCCTGGCCGGGGAAGAACGCGCGTTGTTGAACCACATTCAACGGGATGCGCGCGGGAATGAAATCTCGGTGGGACAAACCGGAAATATCAAGACGCTCTGCTACCATCATCCGGAATCGGTCAAGCATTTCGAAAAAATGATTGCCATGGCGGTGACGGATTTAAAAGCAGATTTCATGCATTTTGACACCTATGAGTTTGGCGGTACAGAGCCGCATGGATGCCGTTGTGAGCGATGCCGGGAAGATTTTCGGGGTTTCTTAAACGAACGGTATCGCCGGCATCCTGAAATTGCGGAACAACGTTTTGGATTCAGCGACGTGAGCCATGTCGAACCACCCGGCACGTATCCGGAACAGATTTTTCCGCACGGGCCGGTGACGGAGCCGCTCTGGCAGGAATGGATTGAATTCCGGTGTTTCTGGACGGAAAAGTTTATGCGTCATTTTTCGCGTTACGTCCATTCTTTAAATCCCGATGTGGCGATTGAGATGAACTTTGGCGTTCCTGTCCGGGAGAACACGGCGGCCAGTTCGGGACTGCAATTGTCGCGCGTGGCCGGGTATAGCGACGGTCTGTGGAGCGAAGATGCCTACTCTCCGGAAATTCTTCCGACCGGCGAACTGATCTCGCGGATCCGGCAGTTCAAAATCTGCCGTCGTTTTGACAATTATTGTCTTACCTACATGCTGGATCCCGATCAACGCATGATTTTGAGGAATATGGCGCATGCGGCGGCCTTTAACGGCGGAACGCCGGCGTGCGTCGGTCAGAACCCAAGGCTGGGTCACGACTATCGCAAATTTTACGAACTGCGGAGGGGTTTTATCAGGTGGTTGCAGAGGCACGGGAACTACTATGTTGCCACCGGGCCGGCGGCCGATATCGCCGTTTGGCGCAGTGAACGATCAAGCGCTTTCGGCTCGGACCTGGTTGATGCGGCGGCGATGCGCATGGAACAGCTTTGTATTGAGGAGAGAATTCCCTTTACCATTGTTTTTGACGAATGGCTTGATACGTGCGGCCCGGAAAAAATCCTGATTCTGCCGAATGTCGAGTGTATGACGGCACGTGAAGGCATTCTCTTGAAGGGATTTGTCAAGAAAGGAGGTGCCCTGTTCATCGGTCAGGAAAGTTCGCTGTATGACGGCTGGCGCAGAAAAAGGGACGACTTCCTGTTGCGGGACATTATGGGGCCCGATGCGGGCGGCGATGCGAAGATCGAGATGGGGACCTATCGCGCAATCGAGCCTGGTGGAATGATGGTCGGATTGGAGGGGACCCGTTCCGGAGGCAGTGTAAAGGTTGCGCGTTTCGGTAAAGGACGCGTGGCCTATGTCCCTGAAATTGTCAATGCCGCGAAACAACCTTCACGGATTACCGCACAGGGTAAATTCGATTTTGGACTCGATTATACCAATTGGCGTGTGCCGGAGAAAAAGGACGAGGTGATGGGGGCGTTGCGGTGGCTGACGGGCAGTCCTCGTTTTGAGGTGCAGGCGCCGCGCGGTGTGGTGGCGGAGTATCTCTTCCAGAAATCGCAAAAACGGTATCTCGTGCATCTGATCAACTTCAAAGGACCGGACGATGCCCCGGTGATTCACGTCAGAATGCGGTTACGCCCGGGAGAAACCGTGAAGAACATTGAAATAATCAGCCCGGACCCGGGAGGTCCGCCAAAATTTGAGTGGCACCATGAGGGCGGAGGAATTTTTGTCGAGATACGTTCCCTTGACCTGTATGCTGTTGTGGTTATCCCGGTCGGCGGTTGATCGGCCATGTTGTCCTGCGGGGGACAAACTGCCGGCGGGCCGGAAAAGGATGTACAATAAACAGGATGCGTATTCCGGAATGGCGCACAATGCGCGGAAAACGAGAGGAGGGAATTCATGGCTTCAGTAAAACAGGAGTTGATCAAGTACGGACTCAAAATAGCGCAGGCGCGGCTGGTGGCCGGCGCCGGCGGGAACATCAGCGCGCGGGAAGGCGATATCATCTGGATGAAGCCGAGCGGTTTTGCCATGGACGACATGACGGCAGACGACCTGTGCGGCATGGATCTGGCCGGCGGGAAACAGGTGAAGGGCAAGAATCGGCCGACCTCCGAAGTGAACATGCACCTGGGTATTTATCGCGTGCGCCCGAACGTGCAGGCCGTCTTTCATACTCATTCCGCGTGGGCATCCGGCGTGATCACCGCCGGGGTCGAACTGCGGCCGATGTTCGCGGAGTTTGTCAACGACCTCGGGCGGACGGGCACGGTGCCCTATGTTACGCCGACCACCCAGCGACTGGCCGATGCGATGGCCGATAAGGCGAAGACCTGCGACACCATTTTCATGGTGAACCATGGTGTTCTGGCGGTGGGAGCGAACATGAAGCAGGCATTTTACCGTCTCGTGGTGACGGAAGATGCCGCCAAGTCGTTCGTGGCCGCCTCGGTGGTGGGGAAACCGCAGTTTTTCACGCAAGCCCAGATTGACGAGATCCTGTCGCTTGACGCCGTGAAGCACCGGACCAAGATGGCGGAGAAGGGCGGGTAAGTTTGCACAACCATCAACCTATATATTCATCCAGTTCCAGACCTTGCTTTCTTCCGCCTGCATCCAGTCGCCGGTTTTTGTGAGGTAGTAGTGCAGGTTCCGCAGGGATTCGAGGTGGGCGGTTTCCTGCCTGGTGAGTTTTTCGAAGAACTCCTTCTGGTGCGGTTCGGCGCTCCTGGCGATGCATTCCCGGTACATCACGCATCCTTCCTGCTCCATGTCTATCGCCATTTCGAGCGCTTCGATGTTCCCCGCTTCTTTCGACAATTCCCTGGTTCCGACTTTCGTGAAGAAGGCCTTGATCTCTTCTTCGATGTCCGGTTCCGGCATGCCTGATGGTTGTTGGCCGCCGGCGAGGTCTTCGGCAATATCGCCGATGTACATCATGTGGTCAATCTCCTGTTTGGCCAGCGTCAGAAAGAGCCGCTGGACGAGGATATTGGTCGTGATCTGTCCCTGTTCCAGATAGAAGAGAGATATCTCTTTTTCGAATTCGAGGGCTTGTTCAAGCGATTGGTCCATCATGAGGAGACCTCCTGTTTCGTATATGCGCCGCGGATTTCCTTGCAATATTGTACCATGCGCGGAACGTCGGCGAACGCCCCACGCCCCCATACCCACCTTTCCCCCTTTTCTATAATTTATACTTTTCTTCTTTGTCACGAACCGCTTCCAAAATAAAATCCAGTGATTCTTCTTCATGAAAAGTTGTATTGTGAAGAGCAGAATTGACGCGTCTTCCTCTTTTAAAAATATTCATTTTTGCATGGATCCCCGGAAAAACCGCCAAATCAAAAGGATTCCAAATGCCATAATAATCCACATCATTTTCCTTCATTGCTTCCCGTATTTTTCTTAACAATTGAGATCGGGGCCTCAATTCTCTTGCGCCGGGAAGTTTTGCAATATACGCCAGGTAAGAGCCATAAAAAGGGGTGCATATCGTTATACACTTTTTGCAGATTTCTTTTCCTCCCAGGAATTCCAACCAATAAGCCGCTATGATCCCTCCCTGGCTTAATCCTATGATTACCAGATCTTTTTTATTCAGTTCTTTTATGAAAACATCGAACCTTTTTGCCAGTTCCGTCAATGAAATTGTCCCAAAATTCTCCTCATAGCTGAATCCATACAGGGAAGAATATCCATGCCCTTTCAAATGATTGATAATCGGAAGATATTCCCTGGAGTTTCCCAGCACGCCGTGAATAAAGATGATTGTTTCTTTTTTCATGTTCTCCAAACCTGACAGCAAGAATAGTCGCCGGTATCAACGTGTCTTCAGGACAGCCCGGCTCTCCGCGTCAATGCCGAAGCGGTTATAGTCAATCCGGACCGACGGGATCCCGCCCAGCCGGCGGTTGAATGACTGGTAGTGCTTGAAGGCGGCTTCCGTGCCCCGCTCAACGAACCACTGATAGTTCGTAACGACATAACGACAGGGCTTTGCCGCGGCGAGAAACAGATGCGGGAGAAACCGCACCTTGCCGGCATACAAGTGTTTGATCACCGGCGACCAGCTCTGCTCGTGTACGTCGTTCAACCAGATGGATTGAATCAGGCCGACGTGATCGGTCAGCGCTTCGCTCAAGACCTCGCCTCCGATCAGCAGGTGCGGGAAGGAGGCGTGTATTCGCCGGAGCAGAGCCGTCGTCGCGGATTGGAAATCGCACGCGGGATCCTCCAGGACATTACCCATCTGATCGAGGAAAACCGCCTCCAGCCCGTAATCCCCGACCAGTGCATCGAAATACCGGAAGAAGAGCTTCTGCCAGTCCGGATGACTGATACGCATGTAACTGATCTCGTTGCCCATAAAAAGATTGCAGAATTTCGGCCAGTGCGCGAGGTTGCCGGAGTGATCGCGCGCTTGCACGACCGACCGGTCCATCAGGGGATCAAGGCGGGGGTCGTAACCCCAGAAGTTCAAATGGGGCATGATGACACTGCCGATTTTCCCGGCTAATGCGACCATCCGGCGGAAAACCTGTTTGCCGCCGAGTTCTTCTGCCGGTTCGTACAGCGGATACTTTTGATCATACGGGGCAAACCAGCCGGGCAGATAGAGCAACGTGCCTTCGGCCAAGTGGGTGTTCTCAAGTTCTTTCAGCAACCGGATCACATCGTGATACGTGTGGGTGATGCGTCCATCGGCAAGCCACAGGTCGAGAAATATGGTGCGCCGGACCCGGTCGCAGACCGTCTTGCCCGGGACGTCCGGCAATGGTTGTATCCGGCGGTATGCCCGGACGAGTTCGGGTAATGACCGGGTTTCCTCCATCGCCGCCACCCTGGTTCCCGCGGGCCACACCGCCCGCCATTGGTCCTGCTCCCGCGTCATGACCGGGCCGGAACGGAGCGGAGACCACGGTTGCCACCGGTAACCCGTAAAACGACCGTTGTGTTCGACGGCGAGAAACGGGCAGACGAACGCCCAACCGTTCTTTGCCAAAGAGGCACATTCCTTTGTGAGTGCCACCCCGGAATTGGCTGGAACGTGGAGTACGGCAGAACCGGGGAATTTCTTGCCGGGGCCAAATCTTGAATTATCAATTTTCATTTTCCACCTTCGTTACCATCTTGTTTACCACAGTGAAGGACAAGGGGTTAAATCTTTACCATTGATACAGAGACCGATACGCAGGAGGCAATGCATGGCTTGCCTACTGCACCTCCAGTATTCCGAAGCTTTCTACCGCGTCACCTGTGGGGAAATCGAAAAACGTCCCTTTTTCTTGCCTGACGAACTGTCAAAGGTAAAGATTTGACCCCTCTTCTTTTTGTGCATGGATGAAATTTATATATGTTATCATAACAACGACAAGGGGAAAGGGCCTTTCCGATGAAAAAAGCTTTGATCACCGGTATCACCGGGCAGGACGGTTCCTATCTCGCGGAATTTCTCCGCGAGAAGGGGTATGAAGTCCACGGCATCGTGCGGCGGGTCGCGTTCGAGGACCCGCGTCACCGGCTCCGGCGCATCCGGCATCTCCTGCCGCATCTCCATCTTGAACCGGCCTCCCTGGAAAGTTACGCCTCCATCTTCGCCGTTGTCGAGAAGATCAAGCCGGACGAATGCTATCATCTCGCGGCGCAGAGCTTCGTCTCCTACAGTTTCGAGGACGCCTTCTCCACGTTCGAAGTCAACATCAACGGGACGCTCCACGTTCTTTCAGCGCTCCAGCGGGTCGTGCCGGGGTGCCGTTTCTACTTTGCCGGCTCCAGCGAGATGTTCGGCAAAGTGGATGAAGTTCCCCAGACGGAACGGACCCGTTTTCATCCCCGTTCCGCCTACGGAATTTCGAAGATGACCGGGTATGAGATGACGCGCAATTTCCGCGAAGCCTACGGCATGCACGCCTCCAGCGGCATGCTCTTCAATCATGAATCGCCCCGCCGCGGCTATGAGTTCGTGACGCGCAAGATCACCTCCGGCGTCGCGCGCATCGCCTGCGGAAGCAGGGAAAAGATCCGTCTCGGCAATCTCGACGCCCGGCGTGACTGGGGGTTCGCCGGCGATTATGTCCGCGCCATGTGGCTGATGCTTCAACAGGAGCGCCCCGACGATTACGTTGTCGCCACCGGCGAGACCCACAGTGTCCGGGAATTTCTCGAGGAGGCTTTTCGCCGCGTCAACCTGTCATGGGCCGACCATGTCGAGACCGACGAACGGCTCTACCGTCCCGCCGAAGTGGACCTTCTGGTCGGCGACGCATCCAAGGCGAAGAAAGTGCTCGGTTGGGAGCCGCAGGTGCGGTTCGCCGGCCTGGTCGCCATGATGGTGGACGCCGATGTGGCCATTGAACGAAGAGAAAAGGATCCCCCTGTTTCTGTCTGATTCGTGTCAGTTGTTTTTCCTTCACCCTTCCACCTTTCCCCTGTTTTTCTGCTTCATCTACCGTCCACCGCTTCTGCCTGGTGACCAGACATCAGCTTTTGCTGATTACTCGATCACTGGCGGACGCGCAAAGCGCGTCCCTCCAAAAAACTCTGTTTCTGTCTTTCCATCAGTCATCAGCCTGTTTCCCAAGCCTCCCGCTCTCCAAAAGTGGTATAATTGCCCTTATGAAACCGGTCCTTCAAGTAGCGCTTGATTTTGTTGACCTTGCACGGGCGATGAAAGTTGCCCGTGAGGCCGCCGCGGCGGGCATCGGCGTTTTCGAGGCGGGCACGCCCCTCATCAAGGCATGCGGCCTGGAGGCGGTCCGCGCCCTGCGCAAAGAATTTCCCCGGGCGAAGATCGTCGCCGACATGAAAATCATGGATGCCGGCAGGACTGAGGCGGAGATCGCCTTCAAGGCCGGCGCGAATGTGGTGACGGTCATGGGTGGCGCTTCCGATGCCACCATCCGGGAGGCGGTCGAGGCGGCCGCAAACTATGGCGGCGAGGTGATGGCCGATCTCATGGAGGCGGCCGCAACCCTCAAGCGGGCGAAACGGATTGAACGGCTCGGTGTTGCCGCGCTCGGCGTCCATCTTCCCATTGACGAACAGATGGAGGGGAAGATTGAGTTCTCCTTCCTGAAAGAGGTTGTTGCGAATGTGACGATTCCCGTCGCCATCGCCGGCGGCATCAACTCCGAAAATGTCGTCGCCGCCGTCAAGGCCGGCGCTTCGATTTTGATCGTCGGCGGCGCGGTGACCAAGGCGTCCGACACGGGAAAGGAAATCGGCAGGATTTTGAAGGCGGTCGGAACCGGCAAGGCGGTGCCCACCGTTTTGTACCGCAGAGTTTCCGAAGAGCATATCCGCGAAATACTCCTCCTCGTCTCCGCCGCGAATATTTCCGATGCTCTCCACCGTCGCGGCTGGTTGGAGGGGATTCATCCGGTGGTATCGTCCGTGAAGATGGCCGGTCCCGCGATCACCGTCAGGACGCTCCCCGGCGATTGGGCCAAGCCGGTTGAAGCGGTTGACATGGCCGGGGAAGGCGACGTCATCGTCATTGACGCGGGCGGCGTTCCCCCGGCAGTCTGGGGGGAATTGGCGACGACCAGTTGCGTGGGCAGGAAGGTTGCCGGCGTCGTCATCAACGGTATGGCGCGCGATATCGGGGACATCAGGAAGTTGAAGTTCCCCCTCTTCGCGAAACTGACCGGACCCCAGGCGGGCGAGCCGAAAGGGTTCGGGGAGATCAACGTGCCGCTTCGCATCGGCGGGGTTTCCGTCAATCCCGGCGACTGGATCGCCGGCGACGACGACGGCGTGGTCGTCATTCCCAAAGAGCAGATCGTCGAGACCGTCAACCGTGCGATGGACGTCCTTGAAAAGGAGAACCGCATCCGCACGGAGATCGGGGACGGGAACACGTTAAGCGGGGTCATGGAACTCTTGAAGTGGGAAAAACCAAAGTAACCAGTGACCAGTGATCAACTCCCCGTTCGTCCTGAGCCAGTCGAAGGATCGAACGGGATTCATAAGACGGTAGAAGGTGGATGGAGAAGAAAGCTGGCTGAAGGCTGATGGCTGATGGAAAGACCAAGATAAGGGTTCACCATTCATGGTTCGATGGTTCGGCAAGCTCACCATCACCACGAACGGGAGCACTACTTTGAAATTCTGCGGTTTGATATTCGGAAATCGGAGTTTGGTTTTTCCTTCAGCCATCAGCCATCAGTCATCAGCCTGAATTAAAAGGAAAGGGATACGGCATGAACAAGATCGTCGCAAAAGAAATCCTGGGAGAAAAGATCAAGAAGTTGGTTATCGAGGCGCCGCTCATTGCGCACAAAGCCCTGCCCGGGCAGTTCGTCATGGTGCGGGTGGACGAAGCGGGGGAGCGTATCCCCCTGACCCTCGCCGGCGCCGACCCCGTGAAGGGGACGGTGACGATCATTTTCCAGGAGGTGGGGACGACCACGGCGAAACTCGGCGCTCTCAACGAGGGCGACAGCGTGCTCAACTTTGCCGGTCCGCTCGGCCGGCCGGTCGAGATGGAAAACTTCGGCCATGTCTGCATCGTGGCCGGCGGTGTCGGCGCGGCCTTCGTTTTCTGGATGGCGCAGGCTTACAAGGAAAAAGGCAACCGGTTGACCGTCATTCTCGGCGCGCGGAACAAGGAACTGATCATTCTCGAAAAGGAACTCCGGGCGGTCGCCGACGTTTTTCTCCTTTCCACCGATGACGGCACCGCCGGAACGAAGGGATTTGTCACCGACGTGCTGACCGGGCTTTTGAAGAGCGGGGAGAGGGTGGATTACGTCCTGACTGCCGGACCCCTTCCCATGATGAAACGGGTCGCCGGCGTCACGCAACCGTTCAAAGTCAGGACGGTCGCCAGTCTCAATCCGGTGATGGTGGACGGCACCGGCATGTGCGGCGGTTGCCGGGTGACCATCGGCGGATCGGTGAAATTCGCCTGCGTTGACGGGACTGATTTCGACGCCCATCAGGTTGATTTCGATGAATTGATGCGGCGGACGACCCTCTTCAAGGAGAAGGAGACGGAGTCGTTGCAACGCCATGTTTGTAAACTGCAAGGGACGGCATGAAGGTCGGGGATGTCCGGAAGGACGAGGCGAACGGACTTGCGGCGCGCTTGAAAACGGGGGCGGTGGCCGTGGTCCCCACCGATACCGTGTACGGTCTCGTCTGTGACGCGTTCCATGAAGAGGCCAAGACAAGAATTTACGAATTGAAGGGGCGGCCGCGCGCAAAATCGCTCATCGGCTTCGTGGCCGGCATCGAACAGGCAGGGGAATTCGCGGAGATACCGCCGGAATATTTTTCCCTGGTCGCCCGTTCGTGGCCCGGCCCCGTCACCTTTATTTTCAAAAGCAGAAGAGAGCTCTCTTTTCTTGTGTCGGAACAGGGGGGGATTGCCCTGCGGGTTCCGAACCATCCGTTTCTTCTCGATCTTCTCCCCCGTACGGGGCTTCTTGCCTCGACGAGTGCGAATCCTTCCGGAGGGGTGCCGCCCGATTCCATCGCCGGGCTGGCGGCGGAGATCGTGGAGGGGGCCGATATCGTGATAGATGGCGGAACGGTCTCCGGCAGGGAATCCGTCATCTGGAATTGTACCGGGGAACTTCCCCGGCTGGTGCGCGGAACGGTTCTTTTTCTTTGCGGGAAAAACGCCGGCCGGTCTTCTCCGGCGGCGGCGATGCTTCACCGGATGGTGGAAGGAAAGAACGTCAATGTCCGGGAAGAATCGGACGATGCGGCGGCGCGCGAAGCGGCCCTCATTGTTGTTCCTGATGAGGAACAACGCAAACGTATCGCCGGTTTGTTTCCGGAATCGGCCGACCGGATCATCCGTCTCGACATCCCCGATCCGGCGGGCACGGAGGTCGCCTCTCGTGAAATCAGGGATGCCATGCAAGAGAAGATCGAAACCGTCATTCTTCGGAGGATCATGCCATG
>Ga0247841_10013544_pt1 | contig 10393 bp, 14 predicted proteins | sample LaCruzMarch2015__2_FD_192410 | JGI IMG/M metagenome (GOLD analysis project Ga0247841, IMG submission 192410) | Freshwater microbial communities from meromictic Lake La Cruz, Castile-La Mancha, Spain - LaCruzMarch2015_18m | ecosystem: Environmental > Aquatic > Freshwater > Lake | place: Spain...
GGGATTAGATATTGCGCCCTTTCAGGGCTTGTTGAAGTTTCGTTTACCTTAACCACAGGGCTTCACCCTGGGTTTACAAATTCCGCCCTTTCAGGGCTAATGGAAATTTCGACTTGCAGCCTTGGATCAGATTACATTATTAACCCCGAAACTTGAGTTAATTGAATAATTGAATTATGGAAATTAAAATTTTAGGTCCGGGTTGTGCCAAATGCAAGACATTGGATAAACTCACCCGCGAAGTAGTCGATAAAAACGGGATCAACGCTACTGTTGCAAAGGTGGAAGACATCATGGAAATCATGAAATATGGCGTGATGTCAACGCCTGCGCTGGTTGTTGATGGGAAGGTCGTAGTGAAAGGCCGTGTTCCTTCTTCAGAAGAAATCAAACAGTTATTAACAAAATAAACCCAATGTTATGAATAGAATTTTCAGTTTTTTGGTTTTATTGACCATGACCACAACACTGTATGCATGTGACAGTAATTCATCACAGGCATCAACAGGTTCAACAGCCGTTAGTCCGGATAAAAAAGTGACCGTTTATTATTTTCATTTTACCCGCCGTTGCATGACCTGCAACAATGTGGAAAAAGTTTCTAAAGAGAGCGTTGAAACTCAGTTCGCCGCACAAGTAAAAAGTGGCCTGATTTCATTTCAGAGCATCAATCTGGATGAAAAGGAGGGAGAAGCCATCGGCGCAAAATTAAAAATTGAAGGCCAGACATTGATTGTGATTTCCGGCGACAAACGGATCGACTTGACAGACAAAGGCTTCATGTATGCCAATAACAGTCCCGAGAAATTAAAGGCTGAGATAAAGAAGGCTGTTGATGAGATGATGAAATGATTTGATGATGTGCTGATGTGCTGATGTGCTGATGTGCTGATGTGATGATGTGGTAATTAATGAGATAATACGATTTTATGTTAAAAGAAAATCAGATTCTGGATTTATCCTTTGAATTTGCCTTGGCAATTATTGATTATTGTGAAGGTCTTGAAGAAAAACGTCGTTTTGTGATCTCACATCAATTGTTAAAATCCGGCACCTCAATCGGTGCAAATATTCGTGAAGCGCAAGCTGCAGAGAGTAAAACTGATTTCATTCATAAGATGAAGATATCTTCTAAAGAGGCCGAAGAGACTGAGTATTGGCTTCTTCTCTGCAAACACTCTAAATCCTATCCATCTCCAGATCACCTTCTTGATAAAATCATTGTCATAAAAAAGATTCTGTCAAAAATCATCTCTACCTCAAAAAGCTTCCAAAAATAATGCAACCATAACCATCAGAAATTAGCACATAAGCACATTAGCACATTAGCACATTAGTACATTATGCAATATCTACAGGCAATTCTTGAGAATTCACAGTATTCAGCCCTTACAGCCTTTATTCTTGGTTTGATGACGGCTATCAGTCCCTGTCCGCTGGCTACCAATATCTCTGCCATTGGCTTTATCAGCCGTGACATCGAAAACCGGAGGCGGGTATTTCTCAAGGGGTTGGTTTACACCCTTGGTCGTGCCATTTCTTATACGGGCTTGGGGGTAATTCTGTTCCTTGGTGCCAGTAAAATGAAGGTTACACTGCTCTTCCAGGGATGGGGTGAAAAACTCCTTGGTCCTCTGCTTATCATCATCGGCCTGTTGATGCTCGATTTTATCAAAATAAAATTTCCCGGGTTCTCAGGTCTCACTGAAAAAATGGGAGAACACAGCAAACGCAGCTATTGGGGAACCTTACTGCTTGGCATGGTTTTCGCCATGGCATTTTGTCCTTACAGCGGTGTCCTGTATTTCGCCATGCTGATCCCCATGACCATTACCAGTGTCAGCGGATTGTTTTTACCCATCGTTTTTGCCATTGCAACCGGGTTGCCGGTTATCATTTTTGCCTGGTTACTTGCATATGCAGTTGGGAATGTTGGTAAACTCTACGACCGGATCAAAATATTCGAAAAGTGGTTTCGAAGGATAGTGGCTGTTTTATTCATCCTTGTCGGGATTTATTATATTGTCGTTTTCTTTATATAGACATGGATTTGGGGATGTGAGAATTTGAAAATTTGAAAATTTGAAAATGTGAAGATTTGAAGATGTGGAAATTTGAGGAATCAATGCAAGAGAGGTTGTTCAGTGGGGGATTTTTGAGTGCGGGTATCATGAATTTGACGCCCCGACAGGCCTTTGCCTTGTGTCAAAACGGAGCTATACTTATCGATGTGCGTGAGACATATATGAATCGATTCAAAATGTTTGATGTTCCGGAAATCATTTATTGCCCATTCAGCATCCTGGAGGAGACTTACCTTCACCTGCCATTGGAGAAACCCATGATCTTTGCTGATTCCTCAGGGTTGCATAGCAAAGAGGCTGTACAGTTCTTGATGGAAAAAGGATTTGGTGCACGGGTAGCCAATATGGCCGGTGGATTGGTAGAGTGGGAGAGGGATGAATTGCCCCTGATCATTGACAAAAGCGAAAAATTATCCGGTTCATGCATGTGCCAGCTCAGGCCAAGAAATAAAAAAGAACTTTAAGCACGATTCGAAAATTGAATCATTCAATAAATACCACTAAAACACTGCATCATTAAAATGTATCAATCTGATATTTTTTGTTTTTGTGATTTTGTGGCAGAGAAAGAAACTTCAGAGTGAATTTAACTTTAAAAATGAATCATGTCAGAAAAGCAAAAACCTGGTTTTATCATGTGCGTTTGCACCGGAAAATGTCCCGGATTTTTACAAATGGATATTTGGGACTTTATTAACAGAGTAAGAGTCGAATTGCCGGTCGAATATGGATTTATCCATCCCCAGCTTTGCGAGGAAGACGGGGATCGTTTCCTGAATGATTTTCTTAAAGCGCACCGGAACGTTGTTATCGGGGGTTGTGCCCCGAATATGCAACGCAAGATGTTCAGGGACGCTTTTGCAGATGCCGGTCTCGATATAACCAAAGATTTAACCTCAATTGATGTGAGAGATATGACCACCGATCAGGCAATTGAAAAAGTCAGTGCAGCGCTTGAAAAACTGGAGGAATCGAAATGAGCGAAACAACCTTCATGGGAGTTGAACGCGATAAGATCGACTGGAAGCCCACGATCGATTACAGTAAATGCGATTATTGCATGGAATGTGTGAAATTCTGTCCTCATAAAGTTTTTGAGGTCAGGGAAAACGAAGAAATTAAATTGATCGTCAGGAATGCAAATAACTGTGTTGTATTCTGCAGGGCATGCTCGAAAATTTGCGGCCCAGATGCGCTATCGTTTCCCGATAAAACAGCGACAACGCAAAGGATCAAGGAAATAAGAAAGGAAGAAGCCCATGGTTGAAAATCATGCCATCCTCCCATGCAACGGACTGGATAAGTGCGCCGGGGCAATTTCAAGGGAATTAGCGATAAAATTATGCGAGAACGCAAAGAATGAAATGATCTGTCCCGTGTTTTACCGGGTTGCTGAATCGAAATATAATAAAATCGCGGGCGAATATCCCCTTTTGGTCATTGATGGCTGTCAGACCCGGTGCGCGAGTAAACTTGCTGCAGAAAAAAAATTGAAAATTTTCAGGAAAATAACAGTAACCGAAGAAGCTAAAATCCATGGTATTGAATTAAAGAGTAATCTCAGTCTTCTGGAAAATGACAATGCCCTGATTGAAATAATATTGAACGGACTTAACAATACAGAAGACAAGAGCACACAATTTTCTGATGAAACAAAATTTGTTTGCAATTTTGAATATGAGACCTTTCAACATGGGAAATTCCTTTTCAGGGTGCCCCAAAATCCGGAAGTTTACTATAACGAAAATGACTGCTGGGCCTGTGTGATCGGAAACCGGGCGAAAATAGGCGTTACGGATTTCGTTCAACAAAACCTTTCCGATATTTTATATTTTACACCGCCCGACCTTGGTGCTGAAATCGACCAGTTCGGCGAAGTTGGGGAGATAGAATCATCAAAGTCAGTCTTTGAATTAATTTCACCGGTAAGCGGCAAGGTTATTTCCATCAATGAAACACTGGTACAAAAGCCGGAATTGATCAACGAAAATCCCTATGAACAGGGTTGGATAGCAGAAATTGAATTGACCGATTTTGAGAATGACAAAGAACTTATAATAGGTTTTGATAAATACTTCGAGATAATGAAAAAAAAAGTGGAGAACTTAAATGGATAAAAAGGTAAAAGTTGTTCCATGCAGCGGCATTGGTAAAGTTTACGGACTCATTGCCAGGGAAGCGGTTTTGAAAACAGTTCTTGAATTATCCCCGGAAAAATCTGAAACAGTTTGCCTTGCCTACATCGTAACCGGCGATAAAGAGGTGAAGGAAAAAATCGCAGGGTGTGATTGCATTACCGTTGACGGTTGCCCGAAAATGTGTGCTTCAATAAATGTCTCCATAGCTGGTGGGATCGTCGTAGAAGAGATGAAAGTCCTGGATACGGTTAAAGTGCATAAAGGGAAACAGTTTGGCTCAGCAACACTGCTTACTGCCGACGGTGAAGTTGTAATGGGCGAAATCGCGGAGAAGATCGCTAAAAAAATAAATGAGACAAATTAAGGAGGAATATTGATGGCTGTTTTAAAAGTAGGCGTATTATCTTGCAGTGGCGAGGAATGTCTCGGTGGAACGATTTCAAGGCTCGCCACGAGAAAAGTTCTCGAAGAACTAAAATTCATTGATACCGTAACACTCTGCTTGCCGCTTTACCTTGCTGGTGGCGAAGAAGAAAGAAACTTTGCAAAAGTGTTTCCGACCATATCTGTTGACGGCTGCGATAAACTTTGTGCCAAAAGAAGCACGGAGAAGTATAGCGGCAAGATCAACGGTTTTATAGATGTTTCAAAAATCATAGGAAATGAAAACGCGTTGAACACAAAAATCGTGAGGAATAAAGATCTTAAGGAGGAACATTTTCAAATGGTAGATGAAGTTGTTACTGAGATCGTAAAAATGATTGGCAGCATCAGTCCGGATTCCTATTCCGGAAAATCGTTTCATGGTTGTGGCTGCGGCAACGAATGATAGATTACGGATGTCTGTATCAATATAATCCTTGCAAATATTGACACATGGAACGGATTAACACCGTGACAAAGAGTTTCAGCACCCGAATCGATAAACCATTGGATATGCACAAAATATTTATTCTTTTCATTCTGTCAACGGGGATGTTTTTTTCCTGTTCCAAAGAAAAAAACGATAAATCAACCGGAGACATAACGATCCAAAGTCTTACATGCACGGTAAATCCGGTGAAGGCATGGGATACCACGCTGATCACGGTTGAGGCGACAGGCTCGAACCTGCAATATGGATGGGTGGCCAATCACGGTGATTTCAAAGGGAGCGGCAAGACGATAAAATATGCTGCCGGTGAATGTTGCGTTGGACTCAACACCATAACCTGCCGGGTTTTCAACGAAACCGGGGAGAGTTCCGACACGATCATGATCCGCGTTACCTCCTATTACAATCCTTAGTCATTCACGGTGAATCACTATAACTATACTTCAATGATGTGTATCCGGGTACTGTCAATGCTTCTTGTCATTCTCTCCATTGGAATTCAATCGTACGCCCAATGCTGTGCATCTGGAAATCCCTTCATCAGCGACGCTGAACAGCCGGCATTGCAATCGAAGGTATTGACAGCCGCATTAACCTATCGGTACAGCCACTCCGAAATATTTTATCACGACGATTCCCGGTACCGCGACCTGAAATTCACCCAGACTGCCAATGTCAACTATACTGAACTTCAACTGGCATACGGGATCACCAAATGGCTGACCGTGATGGGAGACCTGGGATACTTTTTCAACAAGACGCTCCATACCGAAGGGCAGGATCCCATGAGGGGATACGGTTTGGGAGATGCCGCATTGTACCTGAAATTCAACCTGTACAGCAATGCCAAAGCACGGTTTAATATATCACCATCCATCGGAATGAAATTTCCGGTCGGGGTATTTGACCAGGAGGTTGATAATGTCAAACTCCCCATCTCGGTGCAGCCATCTTCGGGAAGTTTCAAATACCTGGCAACAGTATTCATATCGAAGGGGATCGCGAAGAAAATGGCCATTGCCGGATTTGTATCTTATGAATATGCCCAGCTTATTGAATCGGAAAACTTTTATTACAAATATGGCCAGCAATGGATCGGGGCCATTTACTTTAATTACAAAATAATTAAAAACCTCAGTCTTGACCTTCAGATGAGAAATGAATACAGGGCAAAAGCTACCAGGGAAAATAATGAAATTGTTGAATCTTCGGGATATAATGTGACCTACTTCACACCCCAGTTGACTTATGCATTTAAATACAACTGGTATCTTTCGGCCTTTTCCGATATACCAGTGTACAAATACTACAATGGTATACAAATGTCGTTCGGATACGCGTTGTCGGTGCGGCTGACCAAAAAAATTGACTTTATCGCCATTCAGACACGGGTAAAAGCGAAAAAATCAAACTAAACAATAAGTACATTCAATCGGATTAAAAGCCTCTTTCAATGCTCTCCTCTGAGAGCAGTACAGGGATGAACCCCGGGTTTGGGTTGCCGCTGCCGCTGTCGAGGTTGTACTGGAATAACGATACCACATCAAGATCAGATCCTGCCCATTCTCCCGGTTTAATTACCACGAATGTTCTTACCGGCTTACTGCATAACTCCGCGTTGACCCAGGAACCGGTGTTTGCATAGATACCAGTATAATGTTTTCCCTGGGGATAGACTTTCAGCATGGGATTATGGGTATGCCCGAAAACGACTATTTTGAAAATCTCAGGCGCTGAGGATTGCATGTATTCATAAGCGGCTGTGAAGGAGAGATCAATGCTTCCGTCAAGGATGGCCATTACAACAGGCATGGCAACCGGGACGGCATTGTGGATTTCAGTTGATGGCCAGACATCTTCAATGTTCCCGGCAAACATATTCCTTACCCCATTGAAGCTGAAAGGGGTTGAATAACTATCGATCCCTTCCATCAGGATGTTTGCTGAATCGGCTGCCACAGTCAGGGAGTAATGGTATTTTAGGTATTCAAATGCAGCGGTCCAGGCAGTTAAAAACTCAATCTGTCCGGTGCCGGCTTTGTTTCCCATGTATGTCCGACCGTTTTGTTCCATCAACCCCTCTGCATCCAGTCTGGAAATGAAATAACCCGGTGGCAGCATATGACCCGGATTGGCCAAAGGTTGCGGACAATTGAAGAAATCGTATCGGTGCCCATGCTCCATCACCATATCATTGAGCGGTGAATAATGGCCAAGTCCGGGTGAATCTCCCTGCCATATAATTCCAGGGATGATCTCCTGAAGAATCTCATTTGTTAATAGCATATCATGGTTTCCGGGAACATAGATCAATTGAATAATCCCTCCTGCGGCGGCAGTTCTTAATTTTTGGATAATGTTAATGTTTACAGGTGAATTCGCGATAGACAGAAAATAATCCCTCGAATTGTGAATCCCTGACAGTGTATCAAAAGGGGAGATGCGATACGGAATTACCCATTCATCGAACAGATCACCAACGATGACCAGTTGTTTCACCTGTGGACTGGTGAGCACGAGATCGAGAAGGCTTTCAAGTGCCGTGGCATTCTTGCTGAACCAGCAGTATCCAAGTGACACAGAGCGCTGATCGCCCATATGGATGTCGCTGATGCATATGATCAGGTTTCGTACGGTCGTATCGCCGGCAAGCATCAGGGGCCGCGATGTGGTTCTGATCTCAATGGTTGCAGTGGATGGAAGGGTCGCACCAGAAGTTGATTTCAGGCCTGTTTGAATTGTGATAAGGTACCTCCAGCCATCTTTCAATTGAAAATCCTGCTGAAAGACGACAATTACCTTTCTCCCGGAGCAAATTGTTTTAACAATTGAATTCAGCACGCCATCCTTGTCTGAAAAGGAGATATTCCCTGATATGGTTGATGAATCAATGGGCTGACTGAAATCCAATTCAATGGATCGTTCCTGGTATTTCAGTGAATAATATGATTCGTTGTGGAATACCGATCGTGGCAAACTGACAGTCAGATAGACTGGTTCGACAGGGGTTTCGGTTTTTTTACAGGATTGCTGGAGGATTAAAAGGCTGGCCAAGGCCATTATCCAAAAGAATGAAAAAATGCTCGTGGGTTTCATCGGGATTTCAGGTTATTGTTTGATAAAGGTTGCTTTACTCAGATTAGCTCGATAGATAATAATCGGTTTCCTGTTGCTCTGCCAATTCAAATAACTCTTTCTTACTTCCCGATAAAATCGTCCAGTTTTTTTAAAAGATCTTTCTTTAAAATCGGTTTAGGCAGAAAATCATCACAACCGGCTTCCGTGCAACTTTTTTTATCCGTATTAAAAGCATAGGCAGTAAGAGCTATAACCGGTAAATTGGGTCTGATTTTTTTAATTTCCCGGGTAGCATCGTAACCATTCATGACGGGCATCTGAATGTCCATTAAAATGAGATCAATGGAAGTATTTTCCTGGCAAATATTCAAAGCAAACAATCCATTATCAGCACGAAGAATGTTGACCCTGGTGGCTTTTAACATGGTACTGATCAATTCGATGTTTTCAGGGACATCCTCAACCACAAGAATTGTTTTACCTGATAAATCCACGGAATGTTCGGGAAGCGGTGTATTCTTATCTGGTAATATATCGTCAGTGCGAATGACGACAGGCAAAGTAAAATAAAAACTTGAACCGGTGCCCTTTTCAGAGGTTAACCACATTTTTCCTCCCATCAATTTGGCCAATCCCTTTGAGATGGGTAACCCTAAACCAGTTCCTCCAAAGGTCTTTGTCTGGGTTTCCTCTTCCTGGCGGAATCGTTCGAAGATAATTTTTTGGTTTTGAGCAGAAATTCCAAGCCCGGTATCATGAACAAAAAAGAGAATATTATCCTTTTCACAGGAATATCCAAAGGTGATCTTTCCAGAAAATGTGAATTTCAGTGCGTTGCTGAGAAGGTTATTCAGAATTTGTTCCAACCGTGAGCTGTCACAATAAATATGGCTCCGTTTTCCTGATACCCCTTTAATCAGATCAATGGACAGGTTGTTTTTACCGGTTCTTTGTTTTTGATTGGTGAACGAGATCAAAAGTTTATCAAGCAGTTCGTTCAGGTTAAAGTGAACCGGCTGTATTACCATCTGATCACTCTCAATTCTCGAGATATCAAGGATATCATTGATAATGTGTAAAAGTTGGTCACCACTGCCGGTGACCATAGAAATGTATTGCCGGCGTTCTTCCGGTGTACAATCTTCCTGAGCCAGCAATTGAATGAATCCAAGAATGCAATTCATGGGAGTACGGATTTCATGCGACATGTTTGAAAGAAATGCCGTTTTTAGACGATCCGATTCCTCGGCTTTGTTTTTCAGGGAAGAAAGTACCTTCTCTGCTTCCACCCTGTTTTTAATCTCTTCCCGAAGTTCATTTTTTATTATAAAGGAGTTTTCGATCAGGTGAGCCATCTCGCCGAATTCATTTTTTGTGGATTTCAGCGATTGCAGGTGTTGGGTGTTGCCCGTATCCAAAGCTTTAATGAGTGAATTCAATGGAGATACCAACCATTTCCTGGATAGTATTCCGATTACAAGGATAACAACCAATCCAATGAAAATGTTGATGATCGTGAGTAGGGTAGTATCTTTTTCCCATTCGGTGTAATAAGTGGAAGGAAAAGTAAATGCCAATGTGGCAATAGTGCCGTTTTTCACATCGGCCAGATGATAATTTACAGTATATGGATTCTCGACATGAGTTTGATTCTGTTGGAGGGACGGAAGAATAACCTGAATTCTTGACCCGGTAATCTCTTCCAGGTGTTTGATCAGTTTTTTATTCCAATGTCTGGCAAAAAATAGATACCCTTTGGCCGGAAGGGTATGTTTGGTATCAACCGTCGAAGTAACGGTTGTTCCTGATATCTCAACAAGGTCATCGTTGTTGATGATAAAGAAGAAATTACAGAAAGGAGTTTTGGGTGTTAGTTTTTGTTTAAGTTGATCAATTAATAAAACGGTATCAATCCTGATCGAATTGGAATCTTTTACATAATAAACCCGTTTACCGTCAGACGCAAATACCCAGAGGTGGTCGAAGGAAAAAGTTGTGAGTAAAGTATTCAAACACTCTTCTTCGAATTCTTTGGTTGGGTTTTTTATGTAATTAATTGTTTCATCCCATTCGGAGTTATCATGAAGCGGTCTCATGAAAACCTCCCGGTCTATATTAAGAATGGTTCATCACAATAATCCGTACCTATTTTCATGAAGGGCATAAATTTTCAAACCAAAATATTCCATATCTCTGTACCCATATGCTTTACGTTTAAG
>Ga0247841_10013546_pt1 | contig 10392 bp, 6 predicted proteins | sample LaCruzMarch2015__2_FD_192410 | JGI IMG/M metagenome (GOLD analysis project Ga0247841, IMG submission 192410) | Freshwater microbial communities from meromictic Lake La Cruz, Castile-La Mancha, Spain - LaCruzMarch2015_18m | ecosystem: Environmental > Aquatic > Freshwater > Lake | place: Spain...
AATGGTTCCTGAAACGAAGTTGTTAGCAAAATACACAAGTGCCTGTGAAATATGCATACATGGAGTTCCAGCCAAGCTTTGAAAACAAACTGAATACAGATGAAACACATCATTAAAAAAGGCATCAGCTACGAAGCATGTATGGCAATGGCTGAGGCTGCCATCAGAAAAGCTGAGGAACTGAAAATAAAAATTTCCATCACTTTTGTTGACGAAAGCGGGGTACTTAAAGCGTTTTTCCGGATGGATTTTTCACCTCTGGTATCTGTAGATGCTTCACGAAAAAAAGCATTAACAGCTGTAGGCCTTGGAATTCCAAGTGGCGATAGCTGGTACGAATTCATCAAGGATGATCCCATATTGTTTCATGGTGTTCAACAATTCAATGATTTCATTATGCTCGGCGGAGGCTCACCAATTCTTGATGGGGATATGGTAATCGGGGCCATCGGGATAAGCGGCGGACATTATAAACAGGATGAAGAATGCGTGAAATCAGCAATCGAAGCTTATAAGACGAATTGAGATATGAAAAACACTTACATACAAGTTATTAAGCAGTTAGATAAGTTTACCTCAACCTTTTCCAGGATTGATACCCTGGAAAAGATGGTACAATATGTAGAAGAAATCATCGAGGATACTTTTAGTATTGAATATACCGGACTCTACCTTTTCGATGAGTCAACAGGCCGGTTAAAACTAATTTATGCAAAAGGGTTCAATGAAGAAGAAATTCTAGATGCAGAACAAACTGCAATGGAAAGACATCCTGGTCTTGTTTATCGCTCAAAAAGAATGATTTATATACCTGACACTCTCCTGGATGATAAAAATCTTACCTTATCCAGCAAACGTTCAGTTGGGGGCAGGTCACGGCTTTACCTGCCGGTAATGAATGGATATCAGGCAGTAGGTGCATTTGGAATTGTTGATTTAAAACCCAATGCTTATGATGATGAAGATATAGCCATACTCTCATTTATCTGTAATCTGGCTGGGGCACAATATGCTAACATATTGAATCAAAACCTGTTAAAATCAGCCAATAAAGAGATATTGAATCTTTCAAAGCTTCCGGCCGAAAACCCGAATCCAATTTTAAGGATCAGTCATGATAACATATTATTGTACGCTAACAATGCAAGCAAGCAATTACTGGAATATCACGGTTTCAAAGAAAGAGAATTAGTCAGCAACGTTTTTTCAGATACGATTTCTGTTTTATTAAGTTCCGGAAAATCGGTTGAACGCGAAATTACCGATGGCAAATCACTCTATTCATTTCTGTTTACCCTGGTGGAAGGCACAGGTTACATCAACCTTTATGGAAGAGATATTACCAAAAGGAAAGAGGCTGAACAAGAACTGATTAAGAGAACAACTTTCCAGAAGGCGATTCTCAACAGTGCTGCAATCGCAATAATTTCGACTGATTTAAATGGAATTGTCCAATCGTTCAATCCCGCAGCAAGCAAGATGCTGGGGTATACTGCCGAAGAAGTGATCGGGGTTATGACCCCCCTCCGGTTTCATGATGAAATGGAGGTTCGAAAACGGTTTCATGAAATGCCTGAACAGGGCTTTTGCTATTTTGGAATCTGTAAAACCTCAGAAGTTGCTGATCTGCAAGATTTTAAAGCTGAAATCAACGAATATGCCTTCATCCGCAAAGATGGAAGTAGATTTCCAGTTTCACTTACAGTAACAGCCCTTCTTGACGAGAACAGCAAAGTTACCGGCTTTTTAGGGATGGCTGAGGATATAACGCATCGCAAAGAACAGTACGATGCACTTCAAATAGCAAATCTCAGGTTCAGGTTGCTTATTTCGAGCATGCAGGCCGGGGTGATGGTGGAGGATTACCAGAGAAATGTAGTGCTTGTCAACCAGTGTTTCTGCGATTTGTTTTCGATTCCTATTCCTCCTGAACAGTTAGTCGGAATGAATTGCGAGGATGCAGCCGAAGCGTCAAAAGGGTTGTTTGTTGATCCTGAAACCTTTATCCGGGATATTGATAACACCCTTGCTTTACGACAAGTTGTTATCAACCACGAACTTCAGATGAACAGTGGAATCTCGCTCGAACGCGATTTCATCCCGATAGAAGACCTGGGAAAGAAAAATCAAGGAACTCTGTGGATATATAGAAATATCACCCAAAGGAAGAACAATGAAAAAGATTTGCTGCGCCAGAGCCAGGTATTGAGTGGCACCGCCGAAGCAATGAATTACTTATTGACTCTTTCGGATCACGATCAGGCAATTCAGCTAGCACTGGAAGCGATAGGCATTGCCACGGGTGTTGATCGTGTTTATATTTTTAAAAACAACGAAGATGAAAAAACCGGAGAAGCGTTTTTTAGTCAACTGTATGAGTGGACTGCCGAAGGAGTTGCCCCTCAAATTGATAATTTGGAACTTCAAAACATCCCGTTTAGCGAAGGCTTTCCCAGGTGGTACCACCTTCTGTCATCTGGCAAACCAGTTTCGGGATTGGTAAGGGATTTTCCTGAAAGTGAACGACAATTACTTGAAGCGCAAGATATTATCTCTTTGATCGCAGTTCCTGTTTTTATTAATGGCCATCTGTGGGGAATGGTTGGCTTTGACGATTGCACGAAAGGGATTCAATGGTCGAAAAATGAAGCATCAATCCTCTCTGCGCTGGCTGGAAGCATTGGCGGCAGTATCTCAAGACGAATCATCGAAAATGAATTGGTTGATGCCAGGCAAATTGCGGAATATGCCACAAAAACCAAATCGGATTTTTTGGCAACGATGAGCCATGAGATCCGTACCCCTATGAATGGTGTAATAGGCATGACCAGTCTTTTGCTGCAAACGCAACTTACTTCCAACCAACGTGATTACACCGAAACAATTAGGACCAGTGGTGAAATATTGCTTAACCTGATCAACGATATTCTTGATTTTTCAAAAATCGAATCAGGAAAAATGGTACTCGAAGTACATAGTTTTGACCTGGAGATGGCAATTGAGGATGTGTTGGACCTGATTGCATCTGCTGCATTCGAAAAGAATCTGGGATTGTATTTTCTGATTGATCCGGCCATTCCGAAAAGAATTAACGGCGATCTTACCCGTTTGCGGCAGATATTGGTTAATCTTGTCGGAAATGCCATCAAATTCACTTCAGAAGGCGAGGTTGTGATAAGCGTTAAACAAATTGAAATTCAAGGTAATGAAGCCCGGCTGGAGTTCTCGGTTAAAGATACTGGCCTGGGCATTCCTGAAGAGAAGATTGACAAACTGTTTAAACCTTTCAGCCAGGTTGATGCTTCAACGACAAGGAAATACGGTGGTACAGGATTGGGGCTGGCAATCTGTGCGACACTGGTCAAACTGATGGATGGGAACATCTGGGCTAAGAGTGAAGTCAATCGTGGCACTGAGTTTCTCTTTACAATCAGGACTTTCTATCCCCTGAATGAGATTCGAAATGAAAATCCAATTTCGGATCAACAGGTTGTGACGGGGAAAAATGTCCTGATCATTGATGCAAATCCGACAAGTAATGCAATGCTTTGCACTCTTTGCAAAAACCTGAAAATGAAACCTTTGCCTGTAGATTCCGCAAAGATGGCCTTACAAGTTATCAACGAAAAAGCAGATTTTGATATTATTGTCATTGATAATGATCTTCCTGGTATGGAAAGCAGCGTTTTGGCATCTGAAATAAAAAAAATAAAGGGATACAATAATATTCCTTTACTTCTGGTCACTCATCCGATATTGAAAGAAATCGGATCGGCGATTGACAATAATTTCCAGGCCCGGCTCAACAAACCCCTGAAGCATTCGCAATTTGTTCAGAGTATGACTGATTTGCTTTCCATCCGCAAAAGCGCCCAAATTCAAACCATTGTTCAGCCAAAACAATTTCAAAAGATCAATGAAAAATATCCTTTGAGCATTCTTGTGGCCGAAGACAACACGATCAATCAGAAGCTGGTATTGAGCCTTTTCGGAATGCTGGGATATACTATTCAAATCGCAGCAAACGGGTATGAAGTGATCGCAGCACTCAACCGGATGAAAACAGACATTATCTTTATGGACATACAAATGCCGGAAATGGATGGTTTGGAAGCTACCCGGCAAATTATTGCCACATGGGGCGATCAAAGGCCATTGATAGTTGCCATGACCGCCAATGCACTTATCAGCGATAAAGAGAAATGCCTTGCGGTTGGAATGGATGATTACATCAGCAAACCTTTGACCATTGACCAGATAAAAACCGGAATCGAAAAATGGGCATTATTGTGCAACCGAACCGGAAAAAACTCTTCGGATCCAGGGTAACCGATGTCAGCGTTACAACGACTAAAATGAATGGTACATAAATGGTCGAATAGTTGCTTTTTCAGGGGTCAATACTAAATGGAGGAGGAACTTCGATGTTGGAAACGAAGTGCCCGGAAGTTGGATTCAATCCGATATGCAATAAAACTGCTGGCTTCATGGAACGCCGATGAGGCAGATTGAGCAGGTTTTCGCCGGTTTTTGTTAACAGTCTGGAAAAAAATAAAGTTTTTAGTGTAACACCATTAGGCGCAGGAATTATATTTTCCTCATAATGTTATTCATTCTGGTACAACCCAATATCTGTTATGGAAACATGCCGCCTGCTTTCAGCATATACCTGGAGGGGAACACCCTGTTTGTCGGCCTGACTGGTACAGATATATTTCCTGAAAAACAACTAAAATTAAGAAAACATACTTAAATTTGTGTTGAAAAAGAAACAGCCTGAAATCAGAACAAGAAACATTAGTACATTTACATATGAATTGTAGATCCGTTTTATAAATTATACTCATTAAATCACATTAACTATGAAAGTCGCAATTGTGGGCAGTGGATATGTCGGTCTGGTAACAGGGACATGTTTTGCCGAAGTAGGTATTGATGTTACATGTGTTGACATCGACCAGAAAAAGATTGAAAACCTCAAACAGGGCATTATTCCCATCTATGAGCCAGGGCTCGAGGAAATGGTGCACCGGAACATGAAAAAAGGCAGGTTGCAGTTTACGACCAGCATCGCCGAAGCACTTGAAGATTGTGAAGTTTTGTTCAGCGCTGTCGGAACCCCACCTGGTGAGGATGGTAGTGCCGATTTGCAGTATGTATTAAGTGTGGCCCGCGATTGCGGAAGAAACATGAAGGATTATTTGCTGGTAGTGACTAAAAGCACGGTGCCTGTCGGAACCGCCCGCAAAGTTAAAACAGCCATACAGGAAGAACTCGATAAACGCGGCTTGAATATCTCTTTCGATGTGGCATCGAATCCTGAATTCCTGAAAGAAGGTGCTGCCATTGACGATTTTCTGAAACCCGACCGGATCGTAGTAGGACTTGATTCGCCAAGAGCTGAAGAACTTATGAAAAGCCTTTACAAGCCCTTTACGTTGAACGGGCACCCTGTAATTTTCATGGACATTGTTTCAGCCGAAATGACCAAATACGCAGCCAATTCAATGCTGGCTACCAAGATCAGTTTCATGAACGACATTGCCAATTTGTGCGAAATCGTAGGTGCTGATATCAATATGGTACGTAAAGGCATCGGTTCCGATTCGCGTATCGGGAACAAATTTATTTATCCCGGTATTGGTTACGGCGGTTCCTGCTTCCCGAAAGATGTGAAAGCACTGATTCACACAGCCGAAGATTATCATTACGAACTTAAAGTCCTCAAGGCCGTTGAAGCTGTAAACTATGACCAGAAATCAGTTTTGTTCAACAAAGTCATGAAGTATTTTGATGGCGATATTAAAGGTAAAACGATCGCCATCTGGGGATTGTCGTTCAAACCACAAACCGATGATATGCGCGAAGCCCCTTCATTAGTGATCATAAACAAGCTTCTGGATGCAGGTGCAAAAGTAAAAGCCTACGACCCTGTGGCTATGAAAGAAGCCAGCCATACACTTGGCGATAGCATTACCTATGCCGATGATCAGTACGAAGCACTGATAGATGCTGATTGCCTTATGCTGGTTACCGAATGGCCCGAATTTAAATTCCCGAACTTCAAAATAGTGCGCAAGCTTTTGAACCAACCGGTAATTTTCGACGGACGCAATATTTATGATGTTTCTGAAATGAAACGCAACGACTTTACTTATTTCTGCATTGGAATTGATACCACACGGTAGGATTTTTATCTGATGTTTTGCAGGATTTAGAGTCCGCGGTTCTGAATATGATGGCTTTAGCTTGCTGTTACGTTGTGGTAAACAGTAGGTTTTGTTTTCATTTCATAGCGTTAGCCTGTTTATTTCAATATATTTATGGGCAAACTGTTACATAATTAAAATACCTGAAATATATCTATGAACTCGTACTACCATAAAATATGTAAGGATTTTAATTCGGGCAACGATCTGATGAAAGCAATCGTATCAAATAGGGCCATAGTCTATTATTACTTGTCGCAACTGATAATACTTTACAGCGATGCCTATAAGAACATCGGAGTGAAAGAAGGAAAACAAGCTGCTGACCAACTGCTGACCGAAACCTTATTGGTTTTTCACCGGCAGGTGAAGAATAATAAAATAGAATTGCGTATCAAGGATGAAAGAATCTTTACAAATAAAGAAAACCTGGAATTGTTCGATTACTTATCCAACCTCTTTTCACTGATCATCGAGACGAGCCCGGTTAATCCGAACCATAATCAAAACCAGGAATTTGAGCAGAAGTTGGTCTGCGGGCAGGGATTCAGGAAAATATACGAAATAAAGGAATCAATTTTAAACACGCTTCATACCTTCGGATGTAAAGATCAACAGGACAAGGAGGAAATATTTGATGAAAGCCTCCTTGTTTTCTGGAAGAAACTGACGCAGGGTGAAGTAGGGGTTTATTTTACGGGTAACAACCAGAAATTAGAAAACTGCCGGGTATTTAACCGTAAATTTTACCAAAGCAGCAAACTGGGTACTTTTTTGACCGGGATTTCTAAAAACATCTTTCTGAATAAAACTAGAACAACCGATTATCAGACATTCAGGAACAAAACAACAGAAATATCTGAACAGGATAATATTGAACCTGTAAGCTCAGGATCAGATGCCCCTGCTTTGACCCTGTTTTTGTTCTACAGGATATTAGTCGAAGAACGAAGGCTGAGAACAATTATTTCGATCCTTCAATATGATTGTAACCTGGAAGACAAGGAAGTACAACAACTTATAGGCATCAATAATACAAGGATCCACAGCAGCCGGTTGAGGGCACATTTCTCTGAATGGTATCAAAAAAACATACTTAAGATCCCGGAATTACTGGATGCCGCGCATGATTACCTGATCAAAAGGGAATCGAAAAAAGAAAAACTGAATGAAAAGATCAGTACCATTGATTTATACCGGCGGGATTCCCTGGGTTTCCTGGATCTGAAAATTTTTCATGAGGAATTCCACTCTATCCCGGAATTCAGGCAATACTACCGGATATTCAAATATGTATTCTATTTCACTGCTGTAGGGAAACCGAGTGCGCTGGCCGGCTTGCCTGATGAAAAAATGATGAGGACCTTGATGGAGATTTATAAGGTCGGGCTTTATACATTGCCAAAATATCAGGCAATCCTGCTCTTACTTTATTATGGATCGGATGAACCAGGTGAAATAATCATCAACCTGATGAAAAGCCTCCATCAGGAATTATTGCAGCAAGATACGGCTACTGAATCCATCGCAGAACTGACCCGGCAACTTCAGGAAAATACCCCTGATGATTACTCTTCCTTAAAAAATGAAATTTACGAAACCAACAAAGTCCTTTTCAATCGTTTTTCAACTGATAAGAACTTTACTAACCTGATCTACGAAAATGAACCGGCACAGAGCGCTTTTTGAAAAACACAACAAAGGGGAACTCGAAGGAAAAAGGGTTGAAGAATTGCATCAATACCTTGTTGAAATCTATTTCCTTTCACCCAGAGAATTGAACCCGGCCGAGTTGGAATACACGGAAGATTTAATTATTGAATTATATTCATCGGAAGCTCTTGAAGAAAAATATGCCCGGCAATTTGAAGATGCGATTGCAAAGAATGATGTCCTCAAAAGGAAATTCCATTTATTGAGGAATCTTGGAGAAGCAAACCTTGGCGTAAAAAACAACCGAATATCCCTTCTGCAGGATTCGGAAAAAACCGAATCGGACAAGAAAGAAGAGGAACAACTGTCGCAAATTTTGCAAGAGGTAATTGAAAGGGTACATTCGGAAAAAGAAGCCGGCCAGGTGAAATTCAAATTAGAAAACCTATTATTAAGGGTCAAAACTATCTTTGAAGGTCTGATTCCAACCACACCTATCCATCAGCCCCAGCTTAGGATAGCCTTGGTTTTCGCCTCCATCCTTATCATTGCTGGTATAGTTTGGGTAACTATAAAACCGGAAAGCGAAAAACTGATCACCGAACAAACAAAGGTGGATTCGGCAAAAAACGACCCGCTGATCAATACCGATTCCAGTAAAAGAAAAGGGATTGAAACACCCCAAAGAATACCATCTGAAATTCAAAAGCCGGCTTATGCCTTGACCGATACGCACAAAAACAAACAAATCCCCAAGGAGCAGTATGCACAACAGCATAAGGAACCCGATACATTGTATAGATTATATAAAGAATTGGACCAGGCACTTCTTGCCTGTGCAGAAGATATCCCGGCCAGTATTGAATATGTAGAGTTGAGGTCTTTGACATCTGCTGCAAACGACTTATTCATCAATGCTGCTCATAAATATGAAAACAAAGAATATGACAGTTGTATCATTATCATGAAAGGCTTGCTCAGTGCGAAATGCTTCAGGTCACCCGACTCCATCAACGAAATCAACTTTTATCTGGGTGTCAGCTATTTTGCGAAAGGATTTTATAAACCCAGCCAAAAAACATTGAAGTTAGCATTACAATCGTTCGGAAGGATTGCCCAAAACTCCCCGTTTTTCAACGATTCAAAATGGTATAGCGCGTTGGCAATCATAAGGATGGGAGATACCACAAAAGGGCTGCGGATTCTTGATTCCTTGTTGCAGAAAAATTATGTGAGATCAGGAGAAGTTAAAACACTGAGGGATCGGATGGCAGGCATAATTCATAATTAATCCGGTTTGTGGGAAGAATTTTAACCAAGTTCATTACCCTGTTGTCTTAACAATTGTGTATTAACAATTGTGTATTAAAATAAAATTGAGCAACACAAATTATTTTTTAACATTCAACCCAGTAATAAGCAACATTCACTTTCACTAAAAACAAACATTATGAAAACAACATTCAAATTCCTGGCATTCTTATGCTTCGTTTTAAGTTTAGTGGCCATGTCATGCGGCACTGCTACAACCAAACAAGCAGCAACCGAAGTTGATAAACAAGTACGAGACAGTCTCTTATCACTGCGTGAACTCATTGACTGTCAATTGATAAATCAGAATTGTCCTGAAATTCAGGATGATACATCAGCAAAACCAAAAGTTGAAACAGATAAACAAGTTAGAGTGAGAGATACCGCGGCAATGATTGCTTTCAAAGAGATAAAGGCACAAGTGATCAACCTTATTAAAGAAAACAAATCTTTAAAGAATCAATTAAATTCTTTTCAGGAAAAAAAGAAAGTTCAGACCAAGAATAGGAAATAACTTCCCCCCGGCAAAGAGGTTGCAAAACCCTTTTCGTCCAATTACCAAAAGATGTAGTGACCAGGTTGTAAGATTCAACTAATTTGATGCTTACCATTGGGTTGAGTAATGAATTATGCCATTACCATCAAGAAGGTGAAGTTGAGATTGCGAAGAAAAAATGGCTTATCAGTTCGGATAGAGCTATGGCAGATGCCCAAGGGGAAAATACGTTCAACTTTCAGTCTTTTTTTTAACTAAAAGGGCATTAATACTTGATGAAGGTTTTGCAGACAATGATCTTAATATTAACTGTTGGAATATTGCTTCTGCAATAAGCACTTCGCAGCTATATAGTCTGACATCAGGTAGTGGCTTACAACACTGGTCAAACGTCAATTTCATCTTGTACAAAGCATTCATGACCAAAAGTTGTTCCTGCAACCAGGTAACTGTTGCGATCTAACTCCAGTTATTAAAGAACGTAATAACCAATCAAGGCCATACAACAAAAAGGAATCATAAACTTCTTTCGGCGCAAGTCTTATGATAACCCTTTGGGAATATATACAATCTGATGATGATACTATCCTTATTCATAAATAATCCGGTGACACTGAAAAAAAATAGTGTATGAAAAACATGAAATTTATTTTGACCGTATGGATAGTACTGTATATGGCAGGTATTGCATCCAGCCAGGATTACAAATCTGCTATTAAGATG
>Ga0247841_10013547_pt1 | contig 10391 bp, 14 predicted proteins | sample LaCruzMarch2015__2_FD_192410 | JGI IMG/M metagenome (GOLD analysis project Ga0247841, IMG submission 192410) | Freshwater microbial communities from meromictic Lake La Cruz, Castile-La Mancha, Spain - LaCruzMarch2015_18m | ecosystem: Environmental > Aquatic > Freshwater > Lake | place: Spain...
TACTTCCTCACTGTCTTCAACGCGGTGTCCTGAGCCTGCCGAAGGGCCGGAAACCGGATATCTTTCAGTTCCGATGACAACTTCTTGTGGTTCTTCTTGAATGCACATGGGCAATTCTCCTTTCTAAGTATTTTCACGACCGAACAGCACAGATCAAATCCATGCTTGCGTCAAGAAAAGGAGAATTGGATTAACTATGAGAAATAAAGAAGCCGCTTCAACTAACCACGGCTAAAGAAAAAATCACGGATATGAATGCTATCTTTGAAACAACTTCGGGATATTTGAAATTTCGGTGATTATGCAAAAGAAAGGTGTTTTTATTTTAAATTCAGCGCTTTTAAATAGTTATCTACTGAGCGGGTAGATATAAGGCCTGCTTCTTTCAGGACATTGGCATAAAATGCGCTCCTTTGTGAACGACTTTCATTGCAAAGGGGGTATTTCTTCCAGAGATCCTGGATTATTCTTGATCGCGCATCTTTATTGTCTTTTTTTTTCTTCGAACCCGGCTTACTACTTTTGGCCATGTCGATCTTTGCTGTCCAGTAACCAATCAATTCATATGTCTTTTCGATGATACTGATCCCTAATGCATCGACCCGGCTCATGTAGCTGAGGTTGGTGAATGATCTACGAAAAATTATAAGACCATACAGTTCATACATCGAACTCAAACATCCGCCTACTTCATAGAAGTCTCTCAAATCGTTCACCTTCAATTTCCTTATTTGAGAAGGATCTATCTCAGCGAAATCATCTATTCCTTTTTCAATTTCCTCAATCGCTTCTTTGTCATCAAGTTCAATCGCCTTACTTTCACATGATCTAACTAAATCCTCGCCTTTTTTAATAAGATCTTCAGGGATAGGTAATGATATGTTACTCAAGGTATTTGTGGAAAGCGGAAGATATCCGTGCAACCCTTTGTTTTCGCGAGATATTAGTTCGAGAAAGACCGTTAAATAGACATCCAAATGCCAGAAATAATCAAATTTATCCCGACAAATTTTTTCTTGATACTCTTTATATTCGGAAACTTTACCCATAATTGCCTATCCCTCGCAGATCATGCTGCCGGCGTTATGTTTGCTACAGGTTTTCCGCATCTAAGAACCTTATAGATATCATCTTATAGCGGGCTGCATTCAATATCTCGGAAAATGATCTTACCGCCTCGGTAGCTGTAATAGGCATTTCCATAACACCTCTAAATTAGGATACTATGATAATCATGTTTTATGTATCTATTGAAAAAAGTCAAGTATTTTAACATGACATACGAACATGAAGGCGATTGCCTCACGACCTCGAGAAAGCTGTGATAGACTGATCCCATAGACGGCATTGACCCCGCTTCGCGGCAGATGATTTCCATTGCCTTCTGCTTGAGTCGAGCGCCGCTGCCGAATATGGCGGATGTGATACGGGCTTTTTCGGTGTACAATATATTTAATTAAAGTCAAACAATTTTACGGCGGTTGGAGATTTTTCTTCAATCGCCGTTATTATGGCAACATCAATATAGCTTCCTTGCAACACGCACATCATCAGCCTTGAAGAAAATGCTGGACTTCAATCCGTTATCAATGAGGCTGTGTAATTTACCGTTACGAGATATTTTATGATAGTTGGACAAATTTACCATATTTTACCCAACCACGCTTTTTGTATTTATTACCACAAAATACCCACTGGTGATAATTCAATTTTATTGATTTTATGATGCAATATTTTCTTTTTATTCTAAATCAAATAGAGTAGGATTATGTTGAAAATCGGAAAAGACCAACCAAGTATATTAATTATTGGGCAAAAGGGGGCTCCAGTTATGATTAGAATATTCAGCATACTGTTACTAACGATAATGATTGCAAGTTGTGCTTCCATGCCAAAGGAGCTCGCAGAGATCCAGTTGATCGGAAGCGATAGCACTCTAGTCACAAACTGCAAAAAGCTTGGACAAATAAACACCGACACACGCGGCGGCCCGTTTGATTTCGACTTTGTGGCAGAGAGAGAATTTAGAAGAATCGCGCTAGAAAAATATGGTGCCGACTCAGCGGTGATTACCAGCCGCACCGCATTACCCGCGGGGCACATAATTCTGCAAGGCACAGCATTGAAATGCTATCCATAGTCGGTAAAGTCGTTACCATAGCAAAAGCAATTTCTACAGCGGAGCCCAAAGAGGCAATCCAGCCGATCGCTGCACTCCGGCTGATTTTTTCGTGAGCTATCAAGCGAGGCGAAATGATACTGCAGAACCAACCAAGTATCGAAGGCTTCTTTGATTTTAGTAGTAAGAACAGCAATGGGTCATTTTCCATGTACCAATGGAGTGAGGATGCCAAAGATCGGCTATATATTGTAAACAGGCACCGCAAGAAATTACTCCAGTTCATCGTGAAAGATGAGCCTTACGCACATAAGCAGGTAACCTTTGCTCAGATAAAGATCATTCCTTACGCTGTAGAGCGTGCGAAAGTTTACAATGACCAACTCAACGATCCCAGCCTTTTCCGTATCTATAGTGAGCTTGAACTAACCTATCATGGTGGACCAAAAGAGGATGAAACTCCGAAGATACACTTGAAGATAGCAGCAGTATCGAAACATCGCTACAGGACATTAGTTGACTGTAGTCTCTGTTTGGATAGCTCCATCCCTCGCATTGCTCCAGTTTGCTCTTTTTTCCCGGGCTATGAGTTCGACAAGCCACTGACTGAAAAGATCAGTAAGAAATCTCATATATTCCAAGTAGATTCAAACCTCCCTATACGTTTCGACTTTTACCTCTCGGGAAGGAATTTCGATCATCACGCCTGTATTAACTCCATGTATTCAATGAACATGTTTTTCTCGTTGGACTACCTCATTGCAAAGGAAAATCGCCCATTGCAGGGACTTCCAATCGTCCAACCCATCGCAGGTTTTGCAATGAAGGATTACTATTTATGGGTACGATGTTCCAGATCCACACATGGAGGAAAACCATTCATTCAGTTTTACAACAATGCAGACTACTACGAAAAGATCATGAATAGGCGAATTGCTTTGATAGATAAGAACGGTCGTACTCGTTTGTCAACCATGCTTGACAAAGAGGAAGAGATTACTGACTATCTCAACTGTCAAAAACTGAAAGGCAAGAGCTAGCAAAGGCAATCCAGCCGGTCGCTACGCTCCGGCTGATATTTGCATTAAGCAAACATTTCAATCGTAAATTATCAAAATATTTATTCATCAAGATTACTCATTTTTGTAGATGTTCTACGTAAGAAGATAAATCCTGAAGTTCTAATTTCATAATGGCTTATGAAATTGCAGGATCAGCAATCAGCCTTCTCATCAGCAATGATTGAAGATAACCCTGAACATTCAGAACTATCTTGCATATTAAAAGGCGGGGCATGGGGCTTAGTCTGACAATGCCGGGGGGCGGCGAATTCCATATCTAAGCCTTGTCCCCACCTTTCATCTTCAATTTAATCCGCCCGGAATGCTGTGATAAACTGAGCCCATCGACGGCATTGAGCGCATCTCGTCGTAGATGATCGCAAATGCCTTCTGCTTGAGCAGCTCGCCGCTGCCGAATATGGCGGAGGTTATCCGGGCTTTTTCCGGGGTGTAATCGCCACCGGTATTGCGGGTTCCTCTGGTTGTATCCGTCCATTCCGTGACGGCGTTGACCAGGTTGTAAGCAGTGCCGCGTATTGCCGGAAACTGGTTGTTGTCGTTGAACTCATACAGGTTCAGGATGTCGGCAATGTTTTTGTTTCTGACTGTTGTATTCGAAGCTTCGGGTAACACAGGAAAGAGCTTGTTGAAGATGTTTTCCACTGTACTCCGTGTAACCTTTTTCTCTACCAGGCTGCGCATTTTATCCCGAATGCCTTCGGCTGTTATTGCTGAAATATCAATAAGCGACTTGGCAACTGCCAGCCTTTCTGCTGCTGATTTGGTATGCCGGATGAAAAGGCTTGTGCCAATACCGTTGATTGACGATGTCAGGGTATTGTTGCAGACGACCCGGACATCCGTGAGCTTGACCTGAGCCGATTGTGACCCGTCATGCGACGTGGTGAACATAAGATACGTCTGATGCTGATCACCCGGAATAATTTCAAAACAGGCCGAGGGAAGATGGGCGGAACAAAAGATTGTCTGCCCACCCTTCAATGCTCCGGCGCTGTCGTAATGAGCGCCTTCCTGTCCGATAAGAGCATCAACCCAGGCAAAGGCTTCTTTGTTCTGAATGGTCGAGTAGCGATCTCTGACGACACCAAGAAGGGCATTGTCGATGTCGCGGAAGATTCCAGAAATATTCGCGTCTTTTCCGAATCCGTCCTGGAGTGCGTTTCCCCATTCATCGCGGAGCGGTTTTTTCTCCACTTGCCAGTCCAGACCGGCGAGTAACATGGCATCCTGCCAGGTCGCAACGCCGTCAATGGTTATGCCCAGTTTGTGCCATGCCGGTTGTCCCCGTCCCGTAAATACTCGATTTTCCCATATTTCATGTGCCATATAAAATTCTCCTTTAGATTAAAGATTATACTGAATATTCAAAGCGATCCAGCATCGATCAAATTAGTTTTTCAGAGGCATTATAATCGCTGCCCGGCAGTCGTTATCGTAAAGAACTAAAGGTGCCGCCAAGCCATCGCCGGAACATATAGAAACTTCGGCGTGGCCCATAAAGGCATCACCTAAAAGCTCGGTGTCATACGTCCTGGTGTCGTTGACGAATTGATTGTAAACGGCGTGATACAAAGGTGTGTGTTTATCTGTGCAGCGTATTGATGTTTCAAAATTAACTGGCGGCATTACTCTCATGTAATCGGGGAATGATGTTTCATCGAGCTTTCTTAAAATGATTTGCTTTGTGTTGACGGTAACGATCTCATATTCTCCGCTGGCAAGGTCAAGCTCTGACAGAAGAAAAAGGTGAACGCGGTGGCCGTCTGTTGCGACAACAAGTCCATCGTCAATAAGAATATGGTTGATGATTGGCCGGGTTGTGTCCTTTGATCTTGCCTTCAAACACCATTTCAAGCCTTCCATGTCTTTCTGGGTGAAGCTGTCATACTTGTTTCTTTTCTCAATAACGGTTGTTTCCATGATTCGTTTCTCCTTTTATTAACATCGCAGATATTGTCTATCCTTCTTACCTTTTAAAGCCCGGGCTTCTTTTTCGGGTAATCCAATAAACTCACCCGGCGTAAAAGATATTTCGTCTGGGTAATATTCAAACAGTTTCTTTTCTGTTCCGTCCTCGAATGTAGCGAATACTTGAGGCATCGGATCGCAAAAGCTCTTCGGCATTGCCGTAATCCGAGCAGCTATAATCTTTGACATATATGACTCCTTTCTCCTGAAGATTCAGGGTGATGTTAAAATGATAAGTCGTGATAGGCATTGTAACCAAAAGCCTTCGTCCATATAATTTTGCCAGCCTTGTTCAATGATCTAACAGCCTTCCTGTGCCCTTGATCTCCACAGCCGTAGCCGTATCTCATTTTGTCCATTAACTTGAGTTGGGGATTCGGATGAAAGTTCAGTTTTGTTTCCATATTCTATATTTCTATTTCTAAATTAGTGGAATCCGGCAAGCGGCTTGTAATATGCGGAAAATAATATAACTTTTTTTTCCACGTTTTGTGCTACAAGTCCAAAATAAGTGGAAACGTCGTCCATCTATATGAAGAAATATGACGGCATATTTTCCACCTATTACACTGTTATGTGTGAAGGAGATTATTATGAACAAAATATTTGCAACACTTTGCGGCACAGATTGCAAAAACATTGCATATCTAAAAATTTATGCTGATCTTCTAGAAATTGCATATTTGGAAGGCTTTAATGATAGCAAAGAGAATCAAAGACCAAGAGCAAATCAAACATCATTGGACAAATGGTCGCTTTGGTTAAAAGGTTCAAATCATGAAAATTGTTTATTTATGCTATCTGTTACTGCACCCGATGTCCCCTTAATGGCACCAATACCAATAACAAAAGAAATCAATGGTCCCCTGTTTGCGGTCGTAGTGAATAAAAATTATTTCCTTATTTCAAGGGAAGGAGAAATCTCTGAAGTTAAGGACGAAGAATTAATTAAAAATGAATTTAAGAAATTTCTTACAAAAATTGCTCAATAAAATAAAAAAAACATCGCTAAAGCCGATCGCAGCCCGCTGGGCTGCTCCGGCTTAGCTTTTCGTTAGCTTGGAGGATAATTTATAATGGAACCTAAAAATCGATCTTCTTTCATCACATTTTTAGAGCATATTTTATCAAGCCGCGATGTCTCACTTGCCATTGCACCTGACGGTGAGTCACTCAAAGAATTAATTGATTTGGCATTAGCCCACGGTATCACGCAATGTAATAATGCATATGAAATGGTTCGTAAGTTTGAAAATCCGGATTTTGATCTTTTCGTCGTATTGGATACGAATCTTCCAAAACCGCTTTATGATCTTGTTGCTCAATATCCGACGGGTCAGGTACAATTGAATGATCCCGAGACACTGAAACCTATCGTGGCAAATCCCCGTCGGGAGAATAATGCCGCGCTGATAATTGCAGAAAAGAAAGTAATCAACGCTGCACAGGCCGCTGGTTTTAATTTCTTGCAGCATGTAGGGCTGTGTTGGCAACCTATACAGTGAGTATAGGTAATTTGTGGCAGGAGTATTGAAAACAAAAAAGCTAACTAAATCAATGCAGCCGACCGCTACGCTGATTTTTTCTCCCCGCTAGTTCAATCATGCTGATTAAACTTTTCATTTGATCTTGCTACAAACTGCGAAACATTCCGGTTCAATCGAAGGACGATTGAACCAACACAGCAATCATGGTTTGCTCCTATTTAGTTTTCTTTGTGGCTTCCTCGATGGTAAGTTTCTCTATCCAGAGCCTCAGAACATTTTGCTTGATGGCCTGTGATAGCTGGTTGGCTTCACCTGCCTTTTTGACATTGGCTTTTTCCTGAAATTTCCAGAAGCGAAGCTGCGCCTCTATTGCTTGGAGCTGCGCCTTTTGCGTTTTTGTCAGCGGCACAATGGTTTGTTCCGGTGCTGTGTCCGCAATAATTTCCGGGGTGACCTGAGGTCTTTGAACAGAGTCAATAACCGGCTTCGACTGCTTTTTGCTTGCTGCGATGACCATGTTAATTTCAGAGTTTACCGGAATGCTTGGAGCTGCTAAAGCTGGCGGTGGAAGCAATATGGCGATGATCGTTTGAATACAGACCGCCACTACCAAACGGGTGACGGTCTGCTGCATGTTGAATTTCATATGAATGATTCCTCCATCGGTTCGGGATATTGTGACAGCGCGTGCATCTGGCGACGCATCCGCCTTACACTTTGCCGAAAGGCAGTGTTACTTTCAGGGTCTGAAACCGCCCAGCCACATTGAGGACAATCATAATTATTAGCCAGTTGTTCACTGCATAAGGGGCATTCATTATCTTTAACCATTTGCCAATCCTCCTTAAAATATTTTGTGAATGCTTAGCCTGGATGAAATTATCAATGGGACAACACGGAGTCATTCGGCGCATTGACGAACGATCATTGGGAACAGGAATAGAAGTGCTACCAAATGAAATCCGATAACGATGAGAATCAAGTTTCTGAAGAAGAGCAAAACATTGGCTGTTCTCCGGTGGTCGTGACACCAGTCTTGAACACTTCTGCGTCTGTTAATCGCGAATCGTTTGAAAAACGATAGTCGCGGGTGTGTTGCCGCTTTAAGAGGCGTTCGTTTGAATGGGGTGAGAACATAAACCTTGTCCACTTTCCCCATGCGATCACATAATTCTTTATAAACCTTTTTTTCATCCACCATCGCGCGTTCGCCATGATAGCTCATAGCGATGCGCTCATCAGGTTGTTATGGGTTGTTTTATCTTCTTCCAAAATCGTGACGAGACGATTTTGCATTAAATATTCTTCTATGATTTTGTTGACAAGGCGAGTCATTGGGATTTGCTGACTCTTTGCTTTGCGATACAGGAAAGGAATGTAGTCTTCATCAATTTTAGGACTATACATTTTAATCCTCCTTACTTGGATGATGATATTTTGATAAGATTGTCGTGAATGTTCATATCGAAGTGCAACAGGCAGAATATGGGAGCGGTGACAGTGCCCCCGGCAAAGCCAAGGCCTGTACTCCCGCGCCATATTCTGCCTTTGGGGGATTTGTAGAGTAGGCCGCTGGTTTGACATGATCTCCCCAGAAGCCCCTCGTCAAACCGTGCATGCGGTTTTCCCGCACACGGCTTTCCGACAACCTTCTTCCGACTGCTTTATGGTGAAGTCAAGTTCGCCCATACCGTTTGTTTCCTATTCCGACTACCAGTTTGTTTAAACTAAACAACTGATGGTAATCGTAATACCAACTCGGCGGATGTTCCCTCCATCCCTTTGAACGCTTCTTGTGCTTCTTTCTGAGCATAATCGTCAGCACATAGGTGACATAGCGATCCATTTTGAGGAAAATCTTGCGTGCATTTCCCGTCTTGAAATAGTTTCCCCATCCCCTGAGAACTGGATTGATCTCCTTGGCAATGAGTTCAGGCAGGTCTTTATGCTGCCCATGCCTTACTATTTCTTTAATCTTCGCCCTTATCACCTTTTGCGCCTTGCCACTTGGATAGTAATAACACTTCAACTTTCCGGTTAGTTTCGATGGTTCCTCTATAAAATGGTGACCAAGGAAATCAAATCCTTCAGTTGCATTTACTATCCTTGTTTTATCTTCATTCAGCGTAAGATCGAGTTTATCCAACACGCCCTTCGCCTGTTGAAGGTAAAACTCGGGATTCTTCCTGCAAAGAATGACAAAGTCATCTGCATAACGCACCATATGGGCTCCATGACTCCTTGCATCGTATCCACGTTTGACCCAGATTTTGTCCAGCCAGTGCAGATATATATTAGCGAGCAATGGAGATATTACACCTCCCTGAGGTGTCCCAGTGAGCTGCTTTCTCACCTCCATGCCTTCCATTACACCTGCCTTAAGCCATAATTCTATGAGTTTGAGGATGGCCTTATCGGTTACCCTCTGCTTCAGAGTAATCATGAGTTTATCTTGCGGTATCGTATCGAAATAGGCTTTCAGGTCTGCGTCAACCACCTTTCGGCACCCAAAATTGAGATATTTATATATCTCTTTCAGTGCCATGTGGGCATTGCGTTTAGGTCTGAATCCATAGGAAAAGTCCTCAAAATCGGCTTCAAATATGGGTTCTATGACAATCTTTACCGCCGCTTGAACAATCCGATCAACAACTGTCGGGATACCTAACGGCCTTTGCTTGCCGTTTGCCTTCGGGATGTATACCCGACGTACAGGTTTTGGCTTGTAGCATTTAGCCTTCAGCTTATTCTGCAAATCGTCCAGTAATGCATCTATTCCGGCCTCCTCGATCTCCCGAATAGTTTGTCGATCTACTCCGGGTGCTCCGGCATTGGCCTTCACCATTGACCATGCATATTGGAGGATGTCTCTCCGATATACTTTGTCGTAGAGAACGCCAAACTTTCGCTCAGGGGCTGCCTTGGCAGCTCGGTATAGCTTTCTTTGGAATACTCGTATCTTTTCAAATGGAGTGTTTATAGCTCTCGCAATCACTCAATACCTCTTTCATTAAAAGCATGGTTGAAGTAGAGGCCCTTCCCTCCGATAAGGTTTTGTTGTCCTTATCATCATAAGTACTATTGCCTCCTCCGACTCCTCTATCCCGCATCTCTCCAGATTTCGGCGGTCACCTTATACTTTCGATTTCATGGTTGGTTAAACCATGACGGGTAGAGGTCTCGTCTGTTCCGCTCAGTTCTTTCCGCACATCCCATCCTCTATACCCCGGATTCCTCTCTTGGCTTCTCACGGTTAGTTAATCCACCAAGATTCACTGGCCTTCGTCCCCATTCTAGAAACTCGGCGGAATCACCCTACACCATACTCTCCCAGAATATCCGTATGGCTGACGTTTACGAGGCTTTTTAAGGTTCACTTTCGTTACGGGCTGTGTGGTTGCTCGCACCCACTGGCTGGGTCTGGGGTTGCGTTAGTCGGCGTTGCTTCCGTGCTCAGGTCACCCTTGACACGTACGCCATAGCTACACAGTCATACTAACCAATTACTGCGGCAGGACTTTCACCTGCAAGATACTGAGCGGCTTATCAGACCGCTCAAAACGGAACGTCGTCGCTGATGACACCGTTGCTGATGTCATCTGATGGCGCGATGCCTTCGCCATTGCCAGCTCTCGGTGAAAGCAGTTCAATCTCTCTGGCGCGAATTTCTACAACGCTGCGATTCTGGCCTTCTTTGTCCGTCCAGGTGCGCTGTTGAAGCTGACCCGTAACGCC
>Ga0247841_10013548_pt1 | contig 10391 bp, 7 predicted proteins | sample LaCruzMarch2015__2_FD_192410 | JGI IMG/M metagenome (GOLD analysis project Ga0247841, IMG submission 192410) | Freshwater microbial communities from meromictic Lake La Cruz, Castile-La Mancha, Spain - LaCruzMarch2015_18m | ecosystem: Environmental > Aquatic > Freshwater > Lake | place: Spain...
TTGTTATAACTATGTTGCGCCAGCAGTAATCATTACCCCTTCTAACCTATCAGTTGTCTCTTCTTGGGTACCCTCTGTTACCTTCACTGGCGCTACTGTCTGTAAGTATAAATTTGATTCAGACTCTTATGTAACCATAGACTGTAGTACACCAGTCATACCAGCTCCATCACAGTGGCCCCACATACTTACACTTAAAGCAGATGACTTTATATCTCCTGCGACTTCTTTCATCTACTCAACACTTCTCAACCTATTCACAGGAACTCTTACCCCATCGGCATCTCCTGTAGCAACTAATCACACTTTATCCAATCTCTGTGCCGTAGCAGACTCAAACACACCATCCACTGCAGGAGACCACGCCTTTACCACAGCCCTGTCCCCAGCGAACTCAATGTGTTCAGTTACAGAACTGTATATCAAACTTGCTAATCTAATCCATGCAGACAAGATCAAGTCAGGTGTTACTTACCTAGGAGTCCTAGGGGGAGGTAGCACACCTGAACACTTAGCAGAAATCGCTTCTTCTTTACAACCGACTGTCTCCACAAGCACTGCCACAGGTTTTTCGTTGAACGACGTTTACCATCTAATCAAAAACAACACAAGAGTCACTTCTTCCTCTCACACCCTTACCCCATCAAACCCACCAACCTCAACTACCACTCATTCCATTGAAGACATCTATCGTGAAATGACTGGTCTTATACAACCAGGCAATGTTTATGTTGGCACCACTTATCTCGGTGCTGTGGGGACTTATGTGGCACCGTAATTGAAAGTATTTTGAATGTAGAATGAAAAAAGGGGAGGGTTACCCTCCTTTTTTATATATATAATTAAAATGCTATAATCACTTTATGACCGAAAAGATCGAGAACAAAAAACTGGTTTTACTTGATGTCCATGCGATAATTCATCGTGCGTACCATGCACTTCCTGATTTTGCTACAAGCAAAGGCGAACCTACCGGTGCTCTCTACGGTCTCTCTACAATGTTGCTAAAAATAATTTCGGATTTGAAACCGGACTATATTATTGCTTGTTATGATCTCCCAAAGCCAACTTATAGGCATGAGGCATACAAGGATTATAAAGCAGGGAGGGCAAAAGCAGATGATGAGCTAGTATCACAACTAAAAAAATCTTACGATATATTTAAAGCTTTTGATATACCAACTTATTCAAAAGAAGGTTTTGAAGCAGACGATATGATAGGAACAATAGTTGAACAAGTAAAAAACAAAAAAGATTTAGATGTTGTTATTGCCTCCGGCGATATGGACACACTTCAGCTTGTGGATGATGACAAAGTAAGAGTCTATACTTTGAAAAAGGGAATTAAAGACACCATTATCTATAACGAAAAAGCGGTTATTGAAAGGTTTGGTTTTGTTCCTAAACTTCTCTCAGATTATAAAGGACTTCGCGGTGATCCGTCAGACAATATTATTGGTATAAAAGGAATAGGTGAAAAAACCGCCAGTGAACTTATACAAAAAATTGGTTCAATAGAAGAGATATATAAAACTCTTAAAAAAGACAGAAAAAAACTTTTGGATATTGGTATAAAAGAAAGAATTGTTGGTCTGCTTGAAGCGAATGAGGAAGAAGCTTTGTTTTCAAAAATGTTGGGGACGATAAGACATGATGCACCGATTGATTTTGCCATACCGGACAAAACTTGGAAAGAAGGGTTGGATTTTGAAAAGATAAACAATGTTTGGACGGAGCTTGAATTCAGGACGTTAGGGTCCCGGCTGAAAGACCTAACAAGTGGAAAGTTAAAAGTAGAAAGTGAAAAGTCAGATGAAGAAGAGATTCAGATAATAAAACCTACACCAGAAAAAGAAGCAGAGATGTCTGTGATGCTTTGGCTAATAAACTCAAGCATAACGACTCCCAAGCTTGAAGATATTTATAATTTTACAAAGACTAAAGAACCCATATCCGCTTACGTGGCTTTATTAGAAGAGATAAAATCTAAAGGATTACTGGATGTTTGGGAGAAAATAGAGAGGCCTCTTCTTAAAATAGTCGTCGAGATGAAAGAGAACGGCATAAAGGTAGACTCAAAGGCACTGCTTGATCTGTCAAAAGATTATCATGAAAAACTTTCAGAACTTGAGAGAAAAATCTGGGAATTGTCTGGAGTCGTTTTTAATATAAACTCTCCTAAACAGCTTGGCGAGGTTTTGTTCAATAAGCTTGGGCTAAAACCAAAAAATCAGAAGAAAACAGGTGCGGGTGCTTCGTCTACAAAAGAATCGGAACTTGAAAAAATGCGTGATATGCACCCTGTTGTTCCATTACTTTTTGAATATAGGGAATTACAAAAACTTCTTTCAACCTATATAGATGTAATACCGAAACTTTTAGATGAGGAAGACAGACTTCATGCAACTTTTCTTCAGGCGGGAACTACCACAGGTAGAATGGCATCAAGCGATCCTAATTTACAAAATATTCCTATAAGAAGTGATTTGGGTAAAACTATCAGAAAGGCATTTGTTGCAGAAAAAGGTTTTAAACTTGTTTCTTTTGATTATTCCCAAATAGAACTTCGAATTGCTGCGTTCTTATCTTGTGACAAAAAACTTATAGAGATTTTTAAAAAAGGAGAGGATGTCCACACTGCTGTTGCATCAGAGGTTTTTGGTGTTTCACTTGATAAGGTAGATAAAGAAATGAGAAGAAGGGCAAAAATAATAAACTTTGGAATAATGTATGGTATGGGGGTTAATGCACTCAGACAAAATCTTGGTACGGACAGAAAAGAAGCACAGAGATTTTACGACGAGTACTTTAATAAATTTGAAGGACTAGCGAAATATTTGGAGAACACAAAAGCAGATGCACAGAGGAAAGGTTATACAGAAACTTTTTTTGGTAGAAGGAGATATTTTGAAGGGTTGCAATCAAAACTTCCTTTTATAAGAGCAATGTCTGAGAGGATGGCAATCAATGCGCCTATACAGGGGACAGAAGCAGACTTGGTCAAACTATCTATGGTTAAAGTGGAAAAATATTTAACCGAAAAGAGACTGAAGGACAAAGTAAAAATACTTTTACAGGTTCATGATGAATTGGTCTATGAAGTAGCTGATGGACTAGTAGACAGTGTTTCTAAAGAAATAAAAAGAATTATGGAAGGATTGATTCCTCCAGAAAAAATATCGGGCATCATCTGTAGGACTGATGTTTCAGTAGGGGACAACTGGCTTGAGATGGAGAAATTAAAGTCTTGACAAATTATTCTTACGGGTGTATAATATAAGAAGATCTAAATGGCGACAATTTTAACTACTAAACAAGGAGACGGAAATGAAAGTCGCAAAACTGTTGTTTGTCAGCGTCATTGGGTTGTTTGTCTGTTCTGGCTGTGTAACTTACCGCACTTCGTACGGTAAAGATTCCGGGGTTATCAAGGTCGGCGGTTTTATCTGGCCGGCACCCCAGACGGAAGTGGTTGTTATCAATGGGACGACTCACCTTGTCGAGCTTAAGGAAGGGGCAAACACGGAGAAGACTGGCCTTGCTCCTATGGAGGCATTTACTTTTGCCTACAATGTCTACAACACACAAGGGATGGACTTACCTCTTATTGCTATTGTCTATGAAGTTGTCGGGGGTAAAAAGGTTCCGCTCGGTATGGTTACCCAGACCTTTCACCTGTACAATTCTAGTGGCAGGTATGACCGTTTTCAGTGGATAATTAGGTCTCGCGATAGTCGCGATGAGTATTACGGACAGACCAACTAAAGAACGGTCAAAAAACCGCAACGACACGAGTTCGTTGCGGTTTTCTTTTTAATATATTATATCTTACAGTTTGACACATATACGCCATGGCGTATATGTGTCAGGGTTTAAAAATGTTTTTTTGGCTAAACTGAAATCAGACTTTTAATTTTGAGGACTCACCTCAAATTACCAGAGAGGAGAGACCTCCAAATTGGATTTTACTTAAAGAGATGTCTTAGTTGAGTGCTTCTAAAAACTCAAATACCATTTTGTTTACCAGATTTGCCTCCACATAAATCTTTACTCTTTCTGGATTTGCATCCTTATAAAGTTCCATAAGATGTTTAGATTCTGCTTCAACTTCTTCTTTTTTGGGCTCTATTTTTTCCGCTATGGCGATATTGTGTATTACAATTTGAAGTTTTGCTCTCTTTTCGGCATCGTCCATCCACTCTTTTCTGAGATCTTCCCATGTTTTCTTTATATGTTTCAAGTAGTCTTCGGGTTTCATTCCCATTCTGTTTATGTCGTCCTCAAACTGTGCCTGCATTTTGTTTAGTTCACTTATCACAAGTGCTTTAGGCATTTCTATTTTTGAATTTTTAATTATTTCTTCGATTATGGTCAGTTTCTTTTTGTCTTGTGCTTTCTGTTCTTTTTCCTTTAATATTCCTTCTTTTATTTTATCCCTAAAATCAGCAACTGTTTTGAAATCTCCGAGTTTTTTTACGAACCCCTCGTTTACTTCTGGTAGTTCTAGTTTTTCTTCTTCAGAATGCTTTTCACCTTCTTTGTGAACGTGGTTTTGTCTTGCCCACATTACTCTTACTTCTTCTACAGTTTCATCTATTTGTTTTTCTTCAACTGTTATTTTTTCTTCCTTTCTTGCATTTTCTTTTGCTGCTATCTTTTTGTAGTCCCCAAGTTTTACTTCGGGCATCGTCACAACTCTCATTTTAAACTCAAGAGGGGAACCAACTGCGATTTTTGATATAGAAACATCTGGTCTACCAATAAATCCCGGTGCTTTTTCTGCAATTATCTCCATCGCACAGTCATTTATAGCAAGTTCTAAAGCCTCTTCGAGAAGCCCCATTTCACCAATCTTTTCCAGAAGCATTTTGTCTGGAACGTTGCCCTTTCTAAAACCTGGCATCTCTGCAACTTCTTTCATTCTTTTTAAAGCCTTCTCTTTGTAAGGTTTTATATCTGCCTCTGCAATTTCTACAGTTATTTCCGTTTCACAATCCGGAAGCTTTTTACTATCTTTAATTATATATATCTTTTTATTCATCCCATTAAAAATTTAAACTAATAATCCTCTTGTTAATCTTAGTATTTGTTAACTTGCTCCAACTTTTTTGTGTTTGTTGCCCTTGTGAATTTCTAACGGGACAAGTACCCAAGAGTCTATACGAAAAAGCGAAAAAATGCAAAAATCTTTTTTCTTCTCTTCTCCTTAACTTTAAGCGAGGATATTCAATTTCAAAACATTACGGAAACAAATTTATTGCTATAAATTTGTTGAGTATAGAAAAAATACCGCGACGGCGGTATTTTTATCGTGTTTTGAAATTGAATATTAGAGCGAATTTATCTCCGCATCTATTTTATCCACGTTCATTGAGTTTGAATCTATTTCTATGGCTTTTATATCGTCAGAGTTGTCATTTACCTCTTGCAGAACGGTTGCCTGTTTTTCTACATCTATCTTTTGGCTGAACATGTAGAAAGCACCGATAAGTAAAAGCACCATAACTATCAAGGTCCCCCAAAGTGCTCCAACACTGCCTTTAGGTTCCTTCTCTTGGTTGTTTTGTGCTTCTTCGTTATTCATTTTCGTTTAAATTTTCTATTGTTGTGCTTGCAGTATCGTCTTCTTTATTTTCTTGCCCTTTTAGCGAGGAGATAGCATCAGACAGAAGGGATTGAGCCATTTGGATAGTTGCCTTTGTTATTTTTGTTTGTTCTTTTACAGCATCCTTACTTTCCTTCTTTGAATTTTTGTCAAAGTTGTCAGGAATAATTTCGGAAAGTTTTTTATATTCTTCTTTTACTGTTGATATTTGTTTGTTTGCCTTTTCCAGGAGTACTTTCGCTTCTGCGGTATTCTTTCCTTGATCGTCGGACTTTTCTATCCTCGAACTAATTCTGTTTGATAAGTTTTCGAGATTCCTTATTGCAACGTCAAAATTTTTGAGAGTTTTCGTTTTAAGTGTTTCAACCTCTGCTTTTTTAAACTTGGAGATTAAAGATTGAAGGAAACTAATTTTCTCTTCTGTCTTGGCTTCAGCGATTTTAACTTTTTCCTGCATCTGCTCAACTTTTGCCTTTACTTCTTCTTTTTTGGCGGAGAGGGCTTCATTTTTGTCGTTTGTCGTCTCTGCGCTGACCCCTAAACATAAGGAGAAAACTAATATTGAGACGGCCGTGAACATTTTTGATTTCATGATGTTGGCAGTATAACACAGACTTTTTAAAAAGCAAAAAACCACCCAGCCCGGCACCTTTAGGTGCCGGGCCGGGTGGTTTTTGTTATTTTAAGCTTTTTCTTCAGGTTTTGTCTCTGCTGGTACTTCTTCCTCTACGACTTCTTCCACATATTCCCCCTCAATAGCGACGATGTCTATTTTCCATCCAGTAAGCTTTGCTGCAAGCCTGACGTTTTGTCCTCCTTTTCCGATAGCCAAGGATTGCTGGTCTTCAGCAACCTCAACAACGGCTTTTTTCTCTGTGTTGTTCACTGATACAGACAATATTCTTGCTGGAGATAGTGCATCCTCAATAAATTTAGCTGGATCTTCTGACCAAGGAATGATATCTATTTTTTCTCCACCAAGCTCGCTCATAACAGTAGAAACCCTGACACCACGCTGTCCCACCATAGATCCTACAGGATCAATATGTTCATCTTTTGATGCAACAGCAATCTTTGATCTTGAACCGGCCTCTCTTGCAATCGCTTTTATTTCTACTACTCCGCCTGCGACTTCGGGAGCCTCGGTCTTAAATAATTCTTCCAAAAATTTTGGATGTGAACGAGAAAGTCTTAGGAAAACCCCTTTTGGTGTTTCTTCCACTCTGTATAAGTAACCCTTGATTCTTTCTCCGGGTTTGAATTTTTCACCAGGAAGTTGTTCCTCAAAAGGAAGAATGGCAGTAGCCCTACCCATATCTACAAAGAGATTCCCTCTTTCCAGTCTTTGTACATTACCAGTGACAATTTCACCTTCTTTTTGTCCGTATTCTTTGAATACAGAAACTTTTTCGGCTTCTCTGATTTTTTGTATGATAACTTGCTTTGCTGTTTGGGCGGCGATTCTTCCATAGTCGCTCTTTTCTTCAAGAGGGAAGACAAGTTCGTCTCCGACCTCTACTCCCTTTTTAATTTTTTTAGCATCTTCTACAAAAATATGATGCTCAGGATTATAATATACAGGTTTGTTTGGATCATCCTCCACTCGTTCCTCAACATTAAGTTTTTCTCTCCTCTGTTCTCTTTCTGGTTTTTCTGTTTCTTTCTCACTTCTAATAATAACACTGTCTTTATCTACGACTATTTTTACTTGGAAAAACTCTGCCTTACCAGAATTTAGGTCAAGTTTTGCTTTAATGATTTGTCCTCTTTTGCCATACTCTTTCTTATATGCAGTGGCCAGAGCCATTTCAATAGCCTCAAACATTTTCTCTTTTGGAATTCCTCTCTCTTGCTCCATCTGCTCTATAACTGAGTTTATTACTTTTAGGTCTAACATGGTTGATTTTAAAGGAGCTTGGCGACTATTAAAATCATCACCCCGTGAAATGTCTATTCTTATAGACCTATTTCACTGGGGTCTCTGACGATTAATTTCCTTGCTCTCTATTTATTATGAGCGTAGCGAATTTTAAAATTTCCACCCTGTTAAATCCCGCTTCGCGGGTTCTGCCTTTGGCAGAAATTTAACAGGGTTAAGAAAAATATACTCACTGCGTTCGTTATTTTTCTAAAATAATAAGCTCGCTTTCGGCGAACTTACAGTAAAATCATTATATACCTATCACTTTTATGTGTCAACCTAGTGCGATATTAACTTCTTTTTGTTGTCTTCTGTGGTATAATTTTATCAAATGCATCTTGAGAAAAATAAATTAAGAGAATTTATTGTGGACTCTGGTCTGGTGACGAGGGCGGAATACGACAAAGCAGAATCTGATGCCTCCAAAAACAAAAAAGGGGAAACAGCCGAGAAACTTTTAGTTAGTGAAGGAAAAATAACTGAAGATGACCTTAGAAGAGCGAACGCCTATGTGTTTGGTATTCCTTTTATTGATTTGAAAAGCCAGAAAATAGATTTTTCTGTCCTTTCCCTAATACCCGAACCGGTTGCTAGAAAAAACAATATTATTGCTTTTAAGAAGAACGATGATTCTCTTGAAGTTGCGATGCTTGATACTCAAGATCTTGCCTCTATTGAATTCATAAAAAAGAAAGTTGGTTTAAAGATTTTAGCAAGACTCACCGACCTTGAGTCTATCAAAAGTGCGATACTCCAATATCAAAAAAGTCTAAAGGCTGAGTTTGGAGACATGATTCAAAAAGATGCCCTCGTCATAAAAGATTTTGGCAACAATGTTTCAATGGACGAATCCTCTGAGAGTGCACTAAAGAAAATGGCTGAGGATCTTCCTGTTGTTAGAGTTGTGGAGACGCTTCTTAAACACGCCATCTTACAAGACGCATCAGACATTCATATCGAATGTTTGGAAAATAGTGTCCTGGTACGTTACAGGATAGATGGGATACTTCATGATGCCATGATTCTGCCCAAAAACTCCGCAACTGGCATTATCGCCAGAATTAAAGTTTTATCTAACCTTAAGCTTGACGAAAAAAGACTCCCCCAAGACGGAAGGTTCAAGATAGATTTAACTGCAGAGAGAGTTTCCTTTAGGGTTTCTATTATTCCTACCAATTATGGAGAGAAAGCCGTTATGAGACTTCTTAGGGAAAATGTCGCCGGGTATACACTAGAAAGTATTGGTTTCCACGGGGAATCTCTTGAGGCGGTTTATGAAGCGACAAGACAAGCAAATGGAATGATACTCACAACGGGTCCGACAGGCTCTGGTAAAACAACAACCCTTTACTCTATTCTTGAAATATTAAATACTCCTTATGTAAATATATCTACCATTGAAGACCCGATCGAATATCAAATCCAGAGAATAAATCAGACCCAGGTTAAACCTGAAATAGGATTTTCTTTTGCAAACGGGCTACGATCATTGGTTAGACAAGACCCAGATATTATAATGGTGGGAGAGATTAGAGACAATGAAACCGCCTCAATCTCAATAAACGCAGCTTTAACTGGGCACTTGGTTTTATCTACATTGCACACAAATAGTGCAGCTGGTGCGATACCAAGGCTTCTTGATATGAAGGTTGAACCGTTTTTACTGGTGTCTACACTAAGAATAATTTTAGCTCAAAGACTTGTGAGGAAGCTCTGCAAAATAAAAGAAAGATATTTTATGACAAAAACAGAGCTTACCACTTTGTCTAAAAGTGTTGATCTGGATAAAGTTCTAGAGTTTCTTAAAAAAGAGAAGATCATAGGGCCAGATGATGGCTGGGAAACAGTTCCCTTTTATAGGCCAAAAGAATCTGAAGAAGCGAAAGATGGTTTTAAGGGGAGGATAGGGATACATGAGGTGTTAAGGGTTACATCAACCATTAAAGACCTTATTATTAAGGGTGGAACGACAGAAGATATAGAAAGACAGGCTAGAAAAGAAGGTATGATGACAATGATAGAGGACGGTATATTTAAGGCGGTCCAAGGGCTTACAACTCTTGAGGAGGTGCTTCGAGTGGTTAGTGAATAAAAAATATAAATAAGGTTTATGATTTTTAAATTTAGTGCAATAAGGAAAAATGGAGAGAGATATTCTGGCGAAAGAGATTCAGCAGATAAATTTTCTCTGTATGCAGAATTAAAGGAGGAGGGGGACACTTTGATAGGTGCTATGGCCGTGGACAAAAAAGACAGTGCTCTTTTTAGAAATATATCTATTTTTTTCGAAAGAGTCTCCGAACAACAAAAAATATTTTTCGCCAAAAATCTTGGCGCCATGCTTGAGTCGGGACTCGCCCTGGCTCGGGCTCTTGCCGTTTTAGAGAAACAAATAGAAAACAAAGCTTTGAAAAAGCTCGTGTCTTTTATGAATGACGATATTAGGAAAGGAGAGACTTTAAGTGAATCCTCGAGAAAACACCCAAACATCTTTTCAAATCTTTTTGTCTCTATGGTAAGGGCGGGCGAGGAAAGTGGTAATCTCGCTGGATCACTTAAAATTGTTGGAGAACAGATGGATTCTTCCTACAAGCTTAAGAAGAAAATTCAGGGGGCACTTGTATATCCAGCGGTTATAATGCTTCTGATGGTTGTTATCGGAGTTCTCATGATGATATATGTTGTGCCGAGTCTAAGTGCGACCTTCAAAGATCTAAATGTTGCACTACCCAAGATTACCCAAGCGATAGTTTTTATAAGCGACTTTCTCAAAAACAATATTCTGATAAGTATTATTGTGCTCGTGTTGCTGGTTATTTTTGGCTACGCTTTTTCTTTAAGCAAAACAGGAAAGAAGCTTTTTGA
>Ga0247841_10013549_pt1 | contig 10391 bp, 8 predicted proteins | sample LaCruzMarch2015__2_FD_192410 | JGI IMG/M metagenome (GOLD analysis project Ga0247841, IMG submission 192410) | Freshwater microbial communities from meromictic Lake La Cruz, Castile-La Mancha, Spain - LaCruzMarch2015_18m | ecosystem: Environmental > Aquatic > Freshwater > Lake | place: Spain...
TCCCTTGTTTTATCGACCAGTTTTATCCGGAAACTGCTTTTAACCTGATTAAAGTTTTAAAAAACGCAGGTTGTGAAGTTCAATATAATCCTAATCAAACCTGTTGCGGACAACCATCGTTTAACACCGGTTACTGGAAGGAAACCAAAACACTGGCGATGAAGTTTCTTGATGATTTTAAAAACGCTGATATTATTGTTGCTCCTTCGGCATCATGTACTGGTTTTATAAAAAAATATTATCAAAAGGTTTTTGCTGATGATTCGGTGCTAATGGCGAAAGCGGTTGAATTATCTCCCCGTATTTTTGAATTTTCCGATTTTCTTGTAAATCATATTCACAAGACTGAGTTTGGAACTGAGTTTAATCACAAAGTTACTTTTCATGATTCATGTGCGGGATTGCGGGAATACGGAATTAAAAAGGAACCACGAATTTTGCTTCAGAATGTAAAAGGACTCGAACTGATTGAAATGGATAATTTAACAACATGTTGTGGTTTTGGAGGAACTTTTGCCGCTAAATTTCATCATATTTCAACTGCAATGACCGAACAAAAAGTGGAACATGCGCTAAAAACCGGTGCTGAATATATTGTTTCAACCGAAGCTTCGTGTTTAATGAATATTGAAGCATACATCAAGAAGCAAAAACTACCTGTTAAAACGATTCATCTGGCTGATGTGCTGGGGAACGGACTGAAGTAATCAATGCCTGAATGCGGTAATGCTATAATGCGAGAATGCTTTAATGCTATAATGCGAAAAAGCATGAATGCGAGAATGCAATAATGATTAAACATTAGACTTTGAACTTTGAACTTTGAACTTTGGACTTTGAACCTTGAACTCTGAACTCTGAACCCAAAACTCTGAACTCAAAACACCTGCATCTTATGCAGTTTTGTATATTTCCCTTTTAGCGCCATCAATTCGTCATGTGTACCGCGTTCCACAATTTCACCTTCGTGGAAAACGCAGATTAAATCAGCATTACGAACAGTTGACAATCTGTGGGCAATTATTAGTGAGGTACGGTTTTTCATCAGGTTTTCCAAGGCATTCTGCACCAGTCGTTCCGATTCAGTGTCGAGAGCAGATGTAGCTTCGTCAAGAATCAGGATCGGTGGATTTTTCAAAATGGCTCGGGCAATACTTAATCGCTGTCGCTGACCACCGGAAAGTTTACTTCCCCTGTCGCCAATAACAGTATCGTAACCGAGATCGGTTTCAATAATAAAATCGTGTGCATTGGCCACTTTGGCCGCTGCAATTACCTCGTCTGATGTTGTGTTTTCAACGCCAAACGCAATGTTATTGTAAATGGTATCGTTGAAAAGAATGGCTTCCTGGTTTACATTTCCCATTAAATCGCGCAAATCGTGTAGTTTTAGTTCGCGGATATCAATTCCGTCAATCAGAATACGGCCACCAATAACATCATAAAACCGGGGCAGTAAATCAACAAAAGTGGTTTTTCCGCTCCCTGACTGGCCAACCAATGCAATTGTTTTTCCCTTTTCAATTTTAAGCGAAACATTGTTTAGCACCAACTTTTCATCGTATGCAAAAGTTATGTTTTGATATTCGATTGAGTTTATTAATGTATTAACCGTTTTTGCATCGGAAGACTGAGGAATTGTAATATCGGCTAGCAGTATTTTATCAATCCGATCCATTGAAGCCAAACCTTTTTGAATACTGTAAAGCGCCTGGGTAAATGCTTTGGCCGGATTAATTATCTGGTAGAAAATACCAAGGTAGATTATAAATTCAGGGCCATTAAGTTTGGCATTCTTGCCAAGAATAAGAGACCCTCCGTACCACACGATTATTATAATTATTATCGTTCCAATAAGTTCACTTAACGGATGTGCCAGTTCCCGCTGGCGCATCAACCGGTTCATAATGTGGCGGTAATCTTGTAATTCGGTATTAAACCGGGCATTCATTTTCTTTTCAGCATTAAATGCCTTGATGATGCGAAGTCCGCCCAGAGTTTCTTCAACCACAGTTAAAATCATGCCCATTTTATCCTGCGCCTCGCCTGATATTTTTTTTAGAGATTTTCCAATGCGCCCAATTAAAAAACCAGCCACCGGTAAAACAATAAAAATAAATAATGTCAGACTGGGACTCATAATGAGCATCGAAGTCAGTAATACGAAAATGATTATCGGATTTTTCAGAAACATATCAACTGACGACATAATTGAGTTTTCAACTTCGGTTACATCGCCGGTAATACGGGAAATGATATCGCCTTTTCGTTCTTCGGAAAAAAAAGGAAGAGCCAGTTTCAGAATTTTGTCAAAAATCTGTTCGCGCATGTCTTTTACCACGCCGTTTCGTATATAAACTGCCTCGAAAGCGCCAAGATAGGCAAATCCCACTTTTAGCGTGGTGGCAATTATAACGAAAAGCCCAACAAAAAGAAGTGTTAATCCTGCTCCGTTGGATTCCTTAAAAATGGTGACGTAATAATACAGGTTGTGTTTGATGACATCGTAATTGGTAGCCCACGGTAAAAGTTCTTTAACATCTGCCGACATTCCGAAAAGGATTTCCAGAATCGGGGCCATTAATGCCATGGAAAATACGGTGAACAACGCCGAAAGAAAGTTAAACAGAAAATTCAGAATTAACTGCTTTTTGTATGGCGGAATGAACCGCTTTAAAATCTTGAAAAAATCCTTCATGGATGTTATTATTCAGTTTAAATAACTATGACAGAAACTTAAATGGATAGTTATTAAAAAATTCCTGTGTAATTCTGAGGTGTAATTTGTTTTAATTCAGCTTTTACATTATCACTAACGTCTAAACCTTCAATAAAATTGTGAATCGATTTTTGGTCGATAACCTCATTTTTCCGGGTTAAATCTTTCAGTGCTTCATAAGGATTTGGAAAAAACTCCCTCCGCAAAATGGTTTGAATGGCCTCTGCAACCACAGCCCAGTTGTCTTCCAAATCTTTTGCAATTACCGGTTCGTTCAGCAATAATTTGTTTAATCCCTTTAACGTAGATTTGATGGCGATAACCGTGTGTCCAAATGGCACTCCAATAAACCGGGTTACTGTTGAGTCGGTTAAATCGCGCTGCAATCTCGAAACCGGAAGTTTTGATGATAACTGCTCAAAACCAGCGTTTGCTATCCCGATATTTCCCTCCGAGTTTTCAAAATCGATGGGATTTACCTTGTGCGGCATGGTTGACGAACCAACCTCGCCCTTTTTAATTTTTTGTTTAAAGTAGCCCATCGAAATGTACATCCAGAAATCACGATCGAGGTCGAGAATGATGTTGTTGATGCGTTTCAAAGCATCGAAAATGGCGCTGTAATTGTCGTAATGGGCAATTTGGGTGGTGTATCTCGAGCGTTCCAATCTCAGTTTCTCCTTACAAAAATTGTCGGCAAAAGCTTCCCAGTTGATTTTTGGATAAGCCACAAAATGAGCGTTGAAATTTCCGGTAGCGCCTCCAAATTTAGCGTGGCACGGTAAAGATTTTAATTGTTCAAGTTGAATCCTGATTCTTTCAGTAAACACATTTATTTCTTTGCCTATTTTTGTTGGCGATGCTGGCTGGCCGTGGGTTTTGGCGAGCATCGGAATGTTTTTCCATTCAAGGGCCAACTCTTCCAATTTCGCAATTAATTCAATTATTAAAGGATAATATTCAAATTCAAGTGCCTCCTGAATCGACAATGGAACGGCAGTATTATTGGCATCCTGCGATGTAAGTGCGAAGTGAATGAACTCCTTGTATTTTTCAAGCCCCAGTTTGTCGAACTCTTCTTTTAAAAAGTATTCAACAGCTTTAACATCATGGTTGGTGACATTTTCAATTTCTTTAATGCGGGCCGCATTTTCCAACGAAAAGTTTTCGGTTATTTTTCGAAGTTCAGCAAATTTTACCGGAGATATTTCGGTTAATTGAGGCAGCGGAATTTCGCAAAGCGCAATAAAATATTCAACCTCAACAAAAACCCGGTATTTTATTAAGGCGAATTCGCTGAAATATTTCCAGAGGTTTTCAACTTTATTACTATATCTTCCGTCAACTGGCGATATGGCTGTTAGCGCAGTGAATTCCATTTTTTATTTTTTTTAGCATTGCAAATTTAGCAAAATCGGTTGATTTGGTTTTTTCGAAAGAATGATATTATTCAAACTTCATGATTTTAATAATTTATAACTTCGCAGAAAACCTTTGCATAACATGAATGTTTATAACTCGGGAAAGATAAAAATGATAGAAAAAACACGTGTTTCAATTGTTTCGTATTTAAATAGTAAGCCATTTTTATATGGTTTAAACAATTCTTTGGTATCGAAACAAATTGAATTAAGCCTCGATATTCCTTCAAAAGTGGCAGCAAAACTGGCATTTAATCTGGCTGATGTCGGTTTAATACCGGTTGCCGGACTTGAAGATTTGGACGATTTTCAGATTATTGGCGATTATTGTATTGGTTCTGTTAAGAAGGTAAAAACTGTGGTTCTCGTTTCCGAAGTACCGCTTACACAGATTGAAACTATATTAATGGATTACCAGTCGCGGAGTTCGGTTTTATTGGCAAAAGTGCTGGCTAAATTTTACTGGAAAAAATCGTTCAAATGGGAAAATACCTGTAATGATTTTCAAAATGTTTCGATAAACGGAAAAACTGCCGGTGTTGTTATTGGCGACCGGGTTTTCGCCATTGAAAATAAATTCAGTTACATTTACGATTTAAGCGAAGAATGGTACAATTTTACGCAATTGCCATTTGTTTTTGCGGTTTGGGCGGCAAATAAGAAAGTCTCAAAATCTTTCGAAATTGCATTTAACAGTGCATTGGCTTTTGGAATTGAAAACATGGCCGAAATAGTACGAATGGAACAACCCAAATATCCGAATGTGAATATTGCTGATTATTTTGAACAAAATATTAGCTTTGAACTTGATAATGAAAAGAGGTCAGGAATGAAAAAATTTTTGGAACTGGCCCGAAAACTCGAATTGGTAGAATTAAAATGAAAATGATAAAGTACAACTTGCTTTTAGTTTTATTACTTGTTTCTTTAGTTGCAGCAGCGCAGGAAACAAAAGAGAAACTGGTATATAAATTCAATATCAAACAGGATATAACCAAAGCAACCTGGCGGCAGACCCAGCAGGCTTTTGATACGGCAGATTCGCTGGGTGCCGATGTTTTTCTCATCCACATGAATACGTATGGAGGAACGGTTTTGGATGCGGATTCTATCCGTACAAAAATTCTTCAAAGTGAGATACCTGTTTATGTTTTTATCGATAACAACGCGGCATCGGCAGGGGCGCTTATTTCAATTGCCTGCGACAGTATTTACATGCGGTCGGGTGGAAGTATGGGGGCGGCAACTGTTGTTAACCAAACTGGTCAGGCAATGCCCGACAAGTACCAGAGTTATATGCGGTCAACTATGCGGTCAACTGCCGAAGCTCATGGAAAAGATACTATTATTAAAGGGAACGATACGATTTACCAATGGCGACGCGACCCGCGAATTGCGGAAGCTATGGTCGATCCGTCAGTTTATATTGCAGGAATTATTGACACAGGGAAAGTGCTGACTTTTACACCGACTGAAGCCATCGAAAATGGTTATTGCGAGGGAATTGCAGAAAATATACCTGAAGTTTTGAGAAATGTGGGAATTGAAGATTACAAAATTGTGGAGTATGAACCCACTTTTATTGAGCGGATAATCGGATTTTTAGTACATCCGATGATTTCAGGTTTGTTGATTATGGCAATAATAGGTGGAATTTATTTTGAAATGCAATCGCCGGGAATCGGGTTTCCGCTTGGAGTGGCAATTTTAGCCGCAGTAGCCTATTTTGCTCCGTTGTATCTCGAAGGGCTTGCCGAACACTGGGAAATTTTAGTGTTTGTTATCGGGGTGATTTTAGTGGTAGTCGAAATATTTGTGATCCCCGGTTTTGGAGTTGCCGGAATTTCAGGAATTGTTCTCATGTTTGTCAGTCTGGTTTTAAGCCTTATCAATAATGTAAATTTCGATTTTGAAGGTGTTGAAACCGGTGATATTGGAGTGGCGGTTACAACTGTTGTTCTGGGAGTTTTCGGTGGATTTGTTTTGTCGTTGTATTTGGGGAATAAAGTATTTACTTCAAAAACCGGTATGTTCAGAAATATGTCGTTAAAATCGGTGCAGAATGTAAGCGACGGTTTTGTGTGTGTTGAAACCGGAATGTTTGCACTGAAAGGTAAAACCGGGATTTCAAAAACGGTGCTGCGTCCAGGAGGAAAAATTTTTATTGAGGGTGAAGTTTATGATGCCGTCGCCAACAGCGGTTTTATCGATAAGGATGTGAATATTGTTGTCACCAAAGTTGAAGCTACACAGCTTTATGTGGATAAAACATTGTAATTTTCATAGATTTTAATACTTTTCATATCTAAGAAATTAATTTATAAATTATGGATACGGTTCTTATTCAACTGTATGACGATTTGTAATCGCCGTATTTATCAATCCTTTATAAAGTTCCCAAAAACTTGTTTTAAATTGAATTGTTTCTATTATAAATACTTTTTATGATTGAATATGTTATAAAATACATCGGAGAATTGTGGTTTTTACTCCTCGAAATGGCGCCGTGGTTGTTGTTGGGACTCATTTTTGCAGGATTGCTGAAAGTGTATTTTCCACAAAAACACATCGATAAATATCTGGGTAAGTCAGATTTTAAATCATCATTAAATGCTTCATTACTTGGTATTCCGATGCCTTTGTGTTCGTGTGGCGTAATTCCGACAGCGATTTCGTTTTACAAAAACGGCGCTTCAAAAGGTGCCACTAATTCGTTTCTTATTTCAACCCCGCAAACCGGGGTCGATTCAATTTTTGCAACCTACTCCATGTTAGGCTGGCCGTTTGCGTTGCTTCGTCCGTTTGTCGCTTTTGTTACCGGTGTTTTGGGTGGTGTTCTCACCAATTTTTTTATTAAGGAAAAACCTGTTAAAAAAGCTTCCCCGTTTGCCAATTTTAAAATCGATACAGCAACTTTGGGAAAAACAGATGCGACCTGCACTGACGAGTCATGTGGTTGTAATGACTCTAAATTTGAAGACAAAAGGCATAGTTTAGTCAGAGCTGCTGACTACGCTTTTGTGGAACTATTACAGGATATTTCGAAGTGGCTGATTATTGGGTTTTTGGTTGCAGCATTAATTTCTGTAGCATTGCCCGACGATTTCTTTAGTTCGTTTAAAGGACTGGGATTGCTTGAAATTCTTGTGGTACTGGCAGCATCAATTCCTATTTATATTTGTGCTACCGGCTCAATTCCAATTGCAGCGGTTTTGCTCATGAAAGGTGTTTCGCCCGGTGCAGCATTGGTTTTTTTAATGGCTGGTCCGGCTACTAACGTTGCCACTATAGCAGTTTTAGGAAAAACAATGGGACGAAAATCGTTAATTATTTATCTTTCAACCATCACCGGGGGAGCTATTGTCTTCGGATTGCTTACCAACTGGCTGATTCCGGCAGATTTTATTTTGAGTAAAATGCTCCACATTCATGGTGAAGGTCATGAACACGAAATGCTTCCGCATTGGTTGCAGTTGGGATCAGCCTTGTTTCTTGTTTTTTCAATTGCAGGCGGTTATTTTTATTCTATCATCAGAAAGAAAAACAAAATGGAAAAAGTGGAAGGAATTACGGTAAAAGTTACGGGAATGACCTGCTCACATTGTGAAGCAACCGTGAAAAAGAATCTCGAAGTTCTAAAAGGAATAACCACTGTAATTGCCGACAATAAAAGCAATACAGTAAAAATTACCGGTTCCGACATCAACCTCGAGAAGGTAAAAACTACCGTTAACGCGCTGGGATACAATTTTGTGGGGTAAAACTTAAAGTTGGGTGGTTTGTCTAAAAACTTGCAATCATGATAGTTTCTCATTGATTTTTGATAAATTTGTAAAATGAGTCATAATTTGCAATATATTGATATAGAGATTGATAGATTGACTAATTCAATTGAAAATGTTATAACAGGAGATAGTTTTCAAACTGATGTTTCATTGCTTAATAAAAGTGACTTAAAATTAATTACTAAAAAAAACGGATGGCTATTTAACTGGAAAAATGAATACAAACAACCAGATCGTGATGTTTATAAACTTACAATTCGCGGTAATTCTGATATAATACAAGGACTGGTTAGTATTACAGAACGGGAAGACCATATTTATATGCACCTGATAGAGAGCGCCACTTTCAATCTTGGTCAGAATAAAGTATATGTAGGAGTTCCTGGAAACCTTGTTGCATTTGTATGTCGGATGTCGTTTCACCGTGGATTTGAGGGATACGTTTCATTTACTGCAAAAACTCAACTGATTGAGCATTATGAAAAGACACTGGGAGCGAAAAATGTCGGCGGGCATTTGATGGTTATAAATACGGATGCCGCATTAAAGTTGTTAGATAAATATTTTAAATAAAAGTTATTATGGGATTGATTAGAGAACCTTTAGAAGTTGACTTCTTTGTTGACCCAAGACCATTAACAGTGAAAGAGAAAAAAATGATTAGTGATTTCATTAAGGCTGATAAAGAGAAAAGAAAAAGTAAAAACCTAATAAAAAAAGGCAAATTTAACCAACCCGCGATGTAAAAGCTGTCGTAACAGTAGGTTGTTTAATAATCATAGTCGCTGCATTTAATGGCAGACAGGCGCTTGTGCTTTATTATAAATTGATAGGAAATCACCACAAATCAGTAATGTTTCAGAATGTCATAAGTTAACCTGCACTTTCAGTTCGTAATAACATTTTTCATTTTAAATAAACTCATTCCAATGAAAACAAAACCAAAACAAATCCTTCAAAAATTATTCTTTATTTTGACAGTGTTTTCAATGATTATCAGTTGTTCCAGAAGTAAAAATCAGGAAGAAAAACAAAAGACTGAAACTTTGACGGTAACGGAAATTGTAGATGAAAACTCCCTTTTCAACAGAAAAACACTCGACGGCTGGAAAATTACGGAATATGGAACCGAAGGACCAGTATTGGTTTCCGATGGAAAGCTGGTGTTAAATTATGGCGATGGCTGCACCGGAGTTACCTGGGATAAAGATTTCCCGAAAGTGAATTATGAAGTAACACTCGAAGCACAAAAAACATCTGGTAACGATTTCTTCTGCGGAATTACCTTCCCGGTAAATGATGAATTTTGCAGCCTCATTGTTGGCGGATGGGGCGGCCCGGTTGTGGGATTGAGCAATATCGACGGTAATGATGCCGAACATAATCAGACCCGGATTTTAAAGAAATTCGATAAAAATGTGTGGTACAAAATTAAACTTCAGGTTTCCGGCGAAAAAATAACTGCCTGGATTGACGATGAAAAACTTGTAGATTTTAGTTATCCCGGCCATATTTTAAGTTTGCGCGCCGAAGTACAACTCTCAAAACCATTTGGCCTGTTTACCTGGCAAACCACGGGTGAAATCAGAATTATCAGGTTGCAAAAACTATAGTTAAGAAGTGATTTTATAAGGATTTTATTCTTCCCAAGTCAAATCTTGTTGTTTTGGATTAAATCAGATTCCGGTCTGTTGAATAGGTCATCTATTGCAAATCGTCGATTGTTGAGGGTGTTTTTTTGTAGAAATAAACAGAACCTGCCGGAGAACAAGAACATCCAACAGGTTCTGATTTTGATTCACTTATAATTTAAACACGGATCATCTAACCCGGGTTGAAAACAATTTTTACCTGATCATGGCTAGCTTAATCACCTCACTGTAAGTTCCGGCATTGATTCTACAGACATAGATGCCGTTGCTTAGGTTTTCGCCGCTCAGGCTCACTTCATGCTCTCCCGAATCGTACATTCTTTTTGCCACAGTGGAGATTTTATAACCTGCAAGATTATAAAGGTCAATCTGAACATCTTCCGGCTGCGGCAAGGAAAACCTGATCTTACATTCGGAACTGAATGGATTGGGATAAGCGTTGAAAAATAGCTGTTCAGCAATAATGTTTTCTGTGTGGGTTTTTATTTCAACATATTCACATTTATTGCAATTATAAATATTTAACATATTCCATCCCACATTGTTTTTTTCATGAATTTCCGTATGCTCATTCTCCTCATCGATTACCGCATAAATCCGTGGAGAGCAACTTACCGTATCAGGAACCTTCCATATAAAATTTAAATACTCTTCTCTATCTTCATTAACATTAGTAGCATTATAAATCATCTTACTGGACTTTAAACTTCCCGTTTTACCGTAAATATCGGTTAGCTTACTACCCCCTTGGTCAGGGTCGCCCATGTAATAATTAACCTTTAGCGTTTTATCAAAAGTCTTCAGGCTGAAATTA
>Ga0247841_10013550_pt1 | contig 10390 bp, 10 predicted proteins | sample LaCruzMarch2015__2_FD_192410 | JGI IMG/M metagenome (GOLD analysis project Ga0247841, IMG submission 192410) | Freshwater microbial communities from meromictic Lake La Cruz, Castile-La Mancha, Spain - LaCruzMarch2015_18m | ecosystem: Environmental > Aquatic > Freshwater > Lake | place: Spain...
GTATCCCTTAAGCCGCGAGGAACGCCCGCCGGCTGAAGTCCCGGAAGCAGCTGTCCGTCAAGAGCCGTCGACTCGCCGAGATTGGTCGACAAATACCAGTCATGCCAGCCGTGATAACCGCAAAAAGCGATCTTGCTTTTTTTTGTAAATGCTCTGGCTATCCTTACCGCTATCGCACAGGCTTCTCCTCCAGTCCTTGCAAATCTTGCCATCTGTGCCCACGGATGGATATCTATCAGCAGCTTTGCAAGCTCAACTTCCTGCGGACAATTCAACGACGACATCGAACCGTCTTTTACTGCTTCGATAACGGCAGAGTTCACATCTTCATCGGCATATCCAAGAACGCACGCTCCGACTCCCATCTGTGCAAAATCAAAATAATGGTTGCCGTCAATATCCCACACTTCACATCCTTTTGCCTTTGAATAATATGATGGCCAAAGGTCGGGCAGAAATTTTTCAGCTCTTTTAGAAAGCAGCTGGTTGCCTCCTGGGATAATTGTTTTTGCTTCTTTCCAGAGATCCGTTCCTTTGCTCATTTTTCTCTTCCTTTTATGATATTTTTGTTCTTAAGTATTGCTTCTGCGCAGACCATATCAAGGATGTCGTCCACCTCCAGGGATTTCCATCTGGGAACAATATACGGAAGCGTTTTGTCATGGTAAAATCCTTTTCTCTTATAAAGTTCAGAGGCCTTTGAAACATATACGGTGCCTTCAAAGAAATAAAGATCGCTGATGTCCTGTCTTCTGACAGCTTTTGAAAAATCACCGGCATACGGTTTAATAAAACCTTTGCCGGTTATCGTAACATCGAACACCGGATGCGCAGCCTCAACTTTACTCACTCCGACAATAGAGGCTGCCCCGCTTTTATTATCAATAAGTTTCTTTATGGAACCGTCTATGTCCTCGGTTTCACGAAGCGGCGAAGTAGGTTCAAGCATGATCAGATAATCATATTCGATACCTTCTGCTTTGAAATGATCTAAAGCATGAAGCATAACATCTATGCTTTTTGCCGTATCGGAGGCAAGAGCTTTTGGACGCATGAACGGGACTTGCGCACCGAATTTTTTTGCCACTTTCGCTATCTTTGAATCATCCGTTGATATAATGACCCGATCGAGATACTTGCTTTTTTTTGCGGCATCGATCGTCCAGGCGATCAAAGGCTTTCCGAATAGAGGCCTAATGTTCTTGCCCGGCAGTCCTTTTGATCCTCCCCTTGCAGGAATAACCCCGATTATCTTCTTGCCTTTGTACATTACGCGCTCTCCTTTAAGAATATCTCTTTGATATCATCATAGATCGTCTTGTTAAGGTCAAATGAGGTCGGAAAATTGAGACCTTCTTTAGTTATCTTTCTGCTGACACTGTTAGAAAACACATATTTTTTATAGATATCCATTTCACTTAACGCATAAAAGAACGGCCTGCTGTCTATTCCTTTTGCCCTCAGTTTAGACATGAGGTCGTCCCTGTCACCGCCTTTCACCAGCGCACACACGAGCCATGTGATCTTTTCACGGTCTTTCAGGTCGTTCTTTTGAAACTCTATGTTTTTAACCGAAGAAAGGTTCTTCCTGTAACCGTTCTCTATCTCTTTTCTTTGGCCGAGAATCTCGTCGATCCTTTCAAGCTGGGCAACACCTATAGCTGCCTGAAGATTTGTCATCCTATAATTGAACCCAACGCTCTCATGCCAGTATTTTTTTGTCTTGCTCATGCCATGGTCCCTTAAACTCCTCATCTTTTCGTTCAGCTCTTTTGAATTTGTGACGCACATTCCGCCCTCTCCGGTGGTTATTACTTTGTTGCCAAAGAAAGAAAAACAACCTATGTCGCCGATAGATCCTACTTTTTTGCCTTTATATCTAGCCCCGTGCGCTTCCGCGGCATCTTCAACAACGAACAGTCCCTTGTCTTTCGCGATCTTCATTATCCTTTGCATATCGCACGGCTGTCCGTAAAGGTGAACAGGAATTATGGCTTTTGTTCTTTTTGTGATCGCTTTTTCGATCTCTGAGGGGGCGATACACCAGCTGTCCTCTTCTATATCCACTATCACGGGAGTTGCATTAGAATGCAGCACCGTATTTATCGTAGCCGCAAAAGTAAGATCTGGAACGATCACCTCGTCTCCTTCTCCTACACCGAGAGCTTTGAGCGCCAGATGCAGAGCGACCGTTCCGTTAGATACGGCAACCCCGTGAGCACATTCACAATATCCGGCAAAACCTTCTTCGAACCGGGTTATGTATTTGCCTGAACTGGATATCCATGTCGACTTGAATGCATCCATCAGATAGTTCAATTCATTGCCTCTTAGATCGGGAATTGCAACAGGCACATGAATATCGCTGCGATATTCAAAATAATCCACAACTTTGTTCTGTTCATCAACGATAGGAAATATTTGCACGTTAGCAGAGATCTTTTTCAGCATCTGGTCATAAGCATCCGTTTTTACGGCCGACACGAAAGTTTTGCCGATAACTTCACCGGCCAGACTCGTCAAGGATTTGCCTCCAAGCAAAGACCTGCGGATATCCCCGTCGGTCAAAACCCCGCATAGCTTGTTGCTTTCATCAACAATGAACGCAATTCCCTTTCCGTTATTGTTGATGACCGAGAGAACATCATAAAGCGTCTTGTTCTTATTGCATAAAAGATTATCAATCATTTGGCGCCCATCCTTTTGCATATTTCAAAAGTTGCTTTAACTTTTTTCATTTCCTCGCATACCTCAATCGTAATGGTTTTGCCCGACAGGATATCAGCTGTTCCGTTAATTCCTGTAAAACTTTGGATCAGAGATTTGTGCTGGTCTGACCTTCCGTCGTTGTCGCTGACATGAACATAGTCGCTTATGTGCAGCATTTGTTCAAGCTGCGAAGAAAGATCCAGTCCAAGTGAAGCAGAGCTTACTTTTAGGTGCCCTATGTCAAGAAGAAGTTTAAAATTTATCAGCTCGGATAGCCTTATAAAATCTTCATATGTGACAAGCATCAGAGGAGTGTCTGACCCGTAAATTTGATAATTGTCATAGGAATACACATTGTTCTCAACATACAGATCGATCCGCGATCCCGCGGAATGTTTTAACAAAGTTTTGTATCCGTCACAAAACCTTTCTGTCGATTCTTTCTTTCGCATGGCGCCTTTTCCTGATATTTTTCTTCCGAATTCGTTCTTATCTATATCCATATAATATCCTGCATGAAAACCAAATTTGCGTGAACCAAGTTTTTCGCATGCGTCAAGAGCCCTTAAAAGGAATGCTATACTGCGATTCCTTATCTTATCGTTCAAAGAGGCAATATTCACCACGATTCCCTCTTTTTCAGGAGGAAAATAATTGTGGCACAGATATTCCAGACCATACTTCTCTTTGATCTTGATCAGGTCATCCAAAAGTCCGTCATAATATTCTGCGCCTCCTGACAACTCAATGTTTTTATAGCCGTTCAAGGCGATCTTTTCGACTGCCGCGCAGATTGCCGGTTCAATCGCACAAGAGCTTGAAATGTATATCACTTTATCTTCCTTGCCGGACATCCGACATATGTCCCTGGCTCACTTATATTCTCGACAACTACCGAATTAGCTCCGACCGTTACATCACTGCAGATGCTTACCTTATCGATAACTACAGTACCTGCTCCGATAAAGCATCTGTCGGCGATACTCACCCTGCCGCAAAGGATCGCGCCTACGGAAATATGATTATGGCTTCCGATCTTTGTTTCATGCTCGATTATGCATCCGGTATTAAGAATATTATCGTCACCGATCGAAACATTAGAATTAATAATTACACTGCAAAACACTTGATTGCTATTCCCTATTACGCATCTGTTTTCAATGATCGCTTTGGGATGAACAAGATTTTCTTTTCTGATCGACGGTAAATGTTCTTTATAAAGAGTTTCTCTTTGCTCATTATCGCCGACGGCCAAAATAACTTCCGAATCTTTGGGAACGTCATGAACAAGACCTCTTATAAGATATGAATTGATCTCTTCGCTCTTTTCTGATCTAAAGCTCTGATCGTAAATGCCTTCTATCCCGATACCGCACAGTTCAAGAAGATTTATTACAGGCCTGCTGTGACCGCCCGAACCGATTATGTTCACTTTATTCTTCATAGTTCTATCACCTCATCCTTTTTAAATTCTTTCACGGCGGCCTTGCCGATCACATCCTTGTATCTTATCGGAGATATCCCCCTCCCGCCGGTCCTTTTTGCCGCGATATCTGTTGCCTTTATAGGCTGTCCTTTTTTTATGTCGTTCTTGGCAATTAGGCATTTTTGGAGAGATCTTCTTGTTTTCTCTTCGGATAATGTCGGTTTTTTTATCTCTGACCCTAAATATTTTTCAACGGTCCTGATCTCTTTTACAAAAGCTTTAAGTTCTGACGGTGAAAGAGAAGCCTTGTGATCTGGCCCGGGCTGGTCCTTATCAAATGTGAAATGTTTTTCGATCATCTTTGCTCCTGCTGCGACCGCATAAGGCGAGGCGCCGATCCCTTCGGTATGATCAGAAAATCCGACAATAACATCGATTTTTTCTTTGTACGAACTCATTACGTTCAAATTCACTTCATCGGCTGAAACGGGATAGTTTGCCGTGCAATGGAGCAATATCAGGTCTTTGTTCTCCGGATAGATCTCTTTAACTGCAGACTCCACCTCTGCCATGAAGCTCATGCCCGTCGATAATATTACCGGCTTGTGTTTTGCCGCTACTTTTTTTATAAAAGGCAGGTTGGTAGTATCGGTAGAGGCTATTTTATATGCGGCAAGGTCAAGATCGTCCATCTCTTCAAGGCTCTCGTCATCGAACGGCGTGACAAGATAAAGGATCCCTTTGCTTTCACAATACTTTTTTAACTCGGCATTTTGAGCCTTCGAAAACTCAAGTTTTTTTAGCATTTCATATTGAGATTCTCCGCTTTGTGTCGTCAATGTCTGGTAAGGAGCTTTTTTGACATCTTTCAAAATAAGATTATCGGTCTTGAATGCCTGAAATTTTACTCCATCGGCTCCGGCTTCCAGAGCTATATCAACAAGCTTTTTTGCGTTCTCAAAGTTGCCGTTATGGTTGACACCTGCTTCCGCGATGATAAAAACTCTACAACCTTCTCCGACCGTATTCACTCCGATATTGATCTTTTTGCTGAATTTCATTTTATTCCTCATGTTATATTAGCCGATCCCAATCCGTTGTCATCCATATACCTAAAAAGGATCATGTGAGCAAGCCGGGCATCTTCTATCGGAGGAAGGTCGCATTTGCCTTTTTTGTCAATAAGATCTGAGACAACTTTATCTGATATCTGGCTTATGTATGGAACCTCGATATCCTGCACTTCGATGTTGTTATCAGCTCCGCAGATGATCAGTTTCTTTGCGAATTCATATACAGTATATTCTTTTTCTTCAGAGGATATCCTGACAGAAAAAATGCATTTTTCTTGCGCTGCTTTTAAATAAACTTTGTGACTGCCGTTTATCTCAAGGCTCATATCACCATAAAAGTCATGGCATCCGGGTCTTTTTGTGTCGCATATCCCTCCGCTTGAAGAAGATAGCATCTTGAATGTTTCAGCTCCTAAAATAAATGTCATAAGATCAAGGATGTGAATGCCGATGCATGCCATTCCGTCTGGAAAAATGCAAGAAAATGTCTTTTCCTTCATGCCCTTCATTTCATGTGCGATCTTTTTGTAAAAAGACATTGTGTGCCTGGAAAAGTTTATATATACAGGGACATTATTCTTTTTTGAATATTCTAGGGCCTCATTATATTCCTTTTCACTTTGGCACAGAGGTTTTTCGGCTATCACAGCCAAAGGATGTTTTTCTATTACCTTTTTGAGGATATCCACGCGTCCTTTTGCTATTGTCGCAATGATCACAATGGAATCTTTATCAATTGACCCTAAGGCTTTTTCAATGCTATCAGCCGTGTCAAATTTGACCTTAAAGGAATTCTCGACGCAAAATGTTTTTGCCGCATCTAAGCATGACGAACTGATATCATATCCGATGATCTCAACTTTTTCATGGATATTATTCAGCGCCTGCATATGGCGCCTGCCGATATTGCCTGTCCCAATTATTACTACTTTAGTTTTCATAACCGAATATCCTGTCTATTACCGCGCAAAATTCGATCTGGTCATCAATGGTCGGCAGAGCTGAAAAATCACCTTCGAACAGCACTGCCTTAACCATCTTATAAACTCCCGGCTTAAATCTTGTATCGTCGTCATCCTGCAACCTGATCTTTTCCCATGCGAATTGATTTTTTTTGCAGAATTGCAGCTCTTCCAGAGGAGACAGTTTATATCTCCCCTCTTTAGTTGATATTTCCACATCCCATCTTCCGCCTCCGGCCCATGTAGCAAAATAACTGAAAAGACATTTGTCGGTCCTTCCGCATCCTGAGAACGCAGTTCCGCTTGGATGTATCGGCCAAGACCCGTCACGCAAGCATGTTATCTCTACGGGCTTTCCCGCAAGATAAAATGCAGTGTCTATTACATGGCTTGCATTGCCAAAACCCCATCTTTTTATTACTTCTTTTGACTTAGGGTTTTCAAGAACATCTTTTTCCCTGTCGGTAAAATCAAAAAAACATCCCAAAGAACCGCCATCTTTGTTAATTTGAGCCTTAAGCTGTCTGACAGAATTATAGAATCTGCGGTTGTAAGCAATTCCGACATTGATCTCCGGAGAAACATATTTCTTTATTTCTTTAAGCTCATTTATGTTCAAAGCTCCTGGTTTTTCAATAAGAATATTTTTGATGCCTTTGTTTATGCATGCAACCGTCAGGTCTTTAAGAGAATCAATGGAAGAAGAAATGATGGCAAGGTCCACGGTTGAACGATCGACCCCTTCAAGAGCCGATGCACCTCCTCCGAGACCGCTGCATGAATATTTATTTGCGAGACACGCCGCTTTATCACTGTCCCTTCCGATCACTTTGACATCGCAGCCAAAGCTGTTGAGCACCTTAAGGTATTCTTCTCCCATATAGCTTGAACCGAACAATATGACAGATTTCTTTTTCATCACTTTACCCCGCTCAAAAAATCAACGATAGGCTTTATTGAAGCATAATACTTTCGGTTTGTTTTTCTGATATTTGATACGTTCATCCAAAAAAGGCTCTTAAAGATCCTTGTTTTGATATTGGAATATTTTTTCATCACTTTTGCCCCAAATGACGGTTTAACAATGTCCTTGCGTTTTACCGACCAGATAATATTTGCCGCAACATGTTTTTTATAAGCCTTCATGAATATGGTCTTTGCCTCATCCGCTGCAATGCCGTCCTTATCGCTGATGATCTTGCTAACGGCCTCGGCCGCGCCGTTAAAATCATGGGACCACGACGGAAGCATCATCCTGTCAAAGAAATCATACTTTTCAGATTCTGCCGCATTGCTTGATCCGGGAGCATTGAGTTGGCGCACATAATAAAGGCACGGAAGTCTTTTTATTTTTCCGGCAGCAGCCGTTAGATAACTAGTAATATACTCAGCAAGATAAAGGTTCTCCGGATTGATATCCCTTAACGCCTCAAAACACATTTTTAAATGGCCGGTCCTGTGGACATCATAAAAGGTCGGAAAATAACAGAAAGCATGCTGCATCACGCGATCAGAAGACCTTTCATTTTCAACAGACTCTCCGGTATAGTACTTATATGTTATGCTGCCTGATCTTCCGTATAAGAATTTTAGATCCGGATCATTGGTTTTTGAATATACTGCAATAGCTGAAATCTCTCCTCGGCAAGAGGAATAATCGTCATGACTGTTCATAAAATCAATGCTCTTATCTAAACCGTCGACAACATAAAAATCGTCGTTATCTGAAACAGCAGTATATTTAGTCTTGATCTTATCCAAAGCATCTGCGATCTTCTTATAATATACCGAGAAATTAGCATCATAAGGATATCGCACATAGTTTATATCCAAACATTCAAATCTCTTTTTGTTCGTTTCAAGATAATCTTTAGCCTGGTCGTCAATGCTTCCGTCAGCAATATAGATCTTGAACGGAAATTTGACATAAGCCATATAATCAAGCCATCTTTTGGTAAAAGCGATCCTGTCTTTTAACATCAAAAGTATCGTGAGATCATCTTTTTTCATTATTGATTCCTTTTTGCGGATGCGTTCTTCAGCAAAGAAACAGTTTCCGCAACGCTTTTTTGCAAGTCACCTTTAAAACAAAAGCCTTTTGATATCAAACGGTCGTTAGAAGCAGAATAAGAAAGATCGTTCATTATAGTAGCCTTTATCTTGGATATATTTATGCCATTAACATGTGAAGCGATAACATCTATTATCTCCTGAACCGTGCAGTTCACCGTAGCAGCGTTATTGATCTCATTATCGAAAAGATCTTTTATTAATATGAATTTTATTATTTCGACCGCATCTCCGAGATCAAGATAAGGTCTTTTTTGTCCTAAAGCAGTTTCCCAAACTGTTATCGGTTTGTTAAATACAGCCTGCCAGCAAAATTTATTCACTGCTGTATGAAATCTCATCCCTTTTGAAATACCAAAAATAGTACCAAAACGGCAAACAGTATATTTGAGACCTTTATTGCCATACTCTTTCAAAAGGTCTTCGCCCCTTATCTTAGAAGCTGCGTAAGGGCTTTGCGCCTGTCCAAGTGACGCGTCGCTGTTTTCATTTACGACAGAAGCCTTTGAGGTGTAAACACTTGTTGAAGAAGGGAAAAACAATCTGCACCCCTTTTGCAGGCAGGCCTGAGCTACTGTTTCTGTTCCAGTGAAATTAACATTCTCTATCGCTTCCTGATTATCAAAACTTCCTGCCGCATCCGTAATGGCTGCCAGATGCACTACAGCATCAATCCCGTCAAACAATTCAGCCAGGTCCGCTTTGCAAATATCGGCTTCGATGAACCTGAAGCTAACCCCCGAAGGCAGGTCAAAAAGAGAACTATATCTTTGTGTCAGCAGGTTATCCAGAAGAATGATCTCCTCAAATTCTCCCGGTTTAATGCTGTGTATTAGCCTTGACCCGATATGTCCAAGCGCCCCTGTGATCAGAATTTTCATGAGTTACCTCAGATACTCCTTAAGGTTCTTATCAAAGAATTCTTTTGTCGTTTTAAGGCCGTCCTTGAATTTTGTTTCAGGATGCCAGCCGAGAGCGTCTTTGATCTTTTTATTGGAAATAACCGCATCGCCTATCTCCGTAGCTTTTCGTTCAGATGGCCATGGTATTGATTTTACGCTGCCTGTGCCAAACACCCCGGATATTTGTTTTGCTATGTCAATAACACTTATATGTTCATCTCCGACGGCAAAAAAGACCTCATTGTTCGAGGCATCACTGACCGATGCGCTTATTAAGGATGAAACGGCATCATCAATATACAGGACATTTCGCATCTGATCCCCTTTTCCGTAAACAGTAATGCACTTATCCTGAAGAGCCAACCCTACAAAATAATTCACAAAAGTAAATTCGGGGCTATGGATGCTTGCCTTAGGACCATATACATTAGGCAGCCTTAATACAGTGACCGGCATATTATAAGCGCCGCCGAATATTAGAACATACTTTTCTGAAGCGCTCTTATTGGCTGAATATATGTCCGTAGGATATTCAGGATGTTGTTCGTCGGCCGGCCTGTAATGCAATTTTCCAAGCTGGGTCGTAGTGCCGAGATGAACAAATTTCATTTCTTTGTTAAAACGTCTGACAGCTTCTAAAAGATTAATTACGCCCCTGTTATTTACATCAAGATCTATCAAAGGTTCTCTCATTGAGAACGGATGTGAAGTTGATGCGGAACAATTATAGATTATTTCTTTGTCGATGATATGCTTTGATATTTCGTCAAAATTCAGGATATCTCCGTACACTATCTCAACATCGTCCTTGATCTCTTTTATGTTGTGAAGATTACCTCCGGAATGCGGATCCAGACAGTCATAGATCGTCACTTTTGCGCCAAGCTCGAGACATTTGCAGGCAAGATTGCTTCCGATAAAACCCAAGCCTCCCGTTATGATGATCTTTTTTCCATTCAGCTTTGAGCCGGTCCTGGATGAGTTCTTCATATTATCCCCCTTTTCCCGGATCTTTAATAAATTCGCCGATAGTCTCGTCAATACCCTGTTGTAGTTTATACATCGGGGTCCAACCTGTGGTCTTGCGGAACAATGAACTGTCCGCTACAAAGTCTCTCTCTTCTATTGGAGAAAGATCTTTTGGAGGATCCACACTCACCACTCTGACTATTTTGCCGGTAACAAGCCCGGCCCTCTCAGACACAAGAGAGAAAGCGTCGGATAGAGAGATCCCTTCGCCGCTACCGA
>Ga0247841_10013551_pt1 | contig 10389 bp, 9 predicted proteins | sample LaCruzMarch2015__2_FD_192410 | JGI IMG/M metagenome (GOLD analysis project Ga0247841, IMG submission 192410) | Freshwater microbial communities from meromictic Lake La Cruz, Castile-La Mancha, Spain - LaCruzMarch2015_18m | ecosystem: Environmental > Aquatic > Freshwater > Lake | place: Spain...
TGACCCATTTACTAAATCACTTTCTATAGTAATATATTCGCCCGTTGATAATGCCGAGTTACCAGTTGTTAGAGACATAGACTTCACATGTAATGTTTTTACTCTGAATGGTACGCTTATTCTTGCAGTGGCTGTTGATTTAGTCGCCAAGAATGTCAAAAAGATAACTTGCGTTTGTTTCATTTTTTTATTGTATATCAAGAAAATTATAATTCTCCTTCGCTATTAAATTCCATCGTAATGCTGTAGTAATCAAAATAATAGTCATATTCATCTGGTATAATAATTTCTAAATCAAGACCGGGGTAGAGAGCCCCATCGTTATCATAAGCTGTAAAATCGTAATAACCGTTAATCGTTTCTGGTATTAAAAATTCATGTTCTATATCTTGAAAAGTCCCCATTGAAAATTGACTATCATTATGAACCATTCCAACGGGTCTATTACCAACTAACGATGAAACAATAGTAGTATATCCTGAGACACCCTCATAAGACCCTCCCTGATTCCCAGCCCTACCAGCGACCCATGTAATACCTTTGATATGAATAGTTTTCACTTTGAATGGTATGTTTATATACATACGAATTGTTGGATTAATAGGTAATAGAGATGAATATCGTCCCGATGGAGCTGGATAATATTGAGGACCCGGTGGGTATAATGGATTTCCAATTAAACTGTCCGGAGTATATTCTGAACCATATTGGAAATAATACGCCTTTGTAAGTTTCATTTTTATATTCAAACAATATAAAAAAAAAAATAGATTATGCTTTCTCTTTCTCTTTATTCTCCTTTACAACATTATCATAATCCTTATCTACATATTTCAAAGTTCGGGAAATGTCTGATTGTCCGAGTGCCTTAGCATCATCTTTCAAATCTTTGAGATTCACATCCTTATACTTTGAACTCAAATAAATATGTCTCAGAATAGATGTACTGATGTTCTTACCAAAAATATCGTTTAACCAGATAGTGATTTTAGCCTGAGTGATTGGATTTCCAAGACTATTGATGAGAAGGTAGTCTGATTTATTAAACCCTTTCCACATCTCAATAATCTTCTCCAAGTCCTTGGGGATATCATTCAAAATCTGTTGCCCCATTTTCTTCGAATTTTTGTAGGTATTGAATACAAACGAAGATAGACCCTTCTTCTTGGTCTTACTGAAATTAGCCATATAGTTATCTTTACTCTGAGCGGATTCATCAAAGTTCCTAATCTTGAAAACCGCATAATCCATTGAACGCCTTGGAGGTATTAGGACATACAAACTGAGGAGTACATAGTTCTGCAGAGTCTCAAACTGTTTTTTATTTATCTTGGATAGCTTCATGATTGGTGTAGCCTCAGCCTTCAATTGTTTATAAACCTTCATAACATCTTCCTGAGAAATTAGGTTAGCTCTTTGAGACTCTGTTAGTTCTTGGTCTTCCTCGCCTTTATTTACGGTGTTAGCATCATCGTTCATAACCTTACGATAATCACTAATAGCATCTTTCAATTTATCAGAATGGTCGTTGTGTTTATCATCTAATATGGTTATGATAGTACCAATCTTACTCTTTCTAACCATAGGGGTCATTGTATCTAACAAACACTTTAGGATGGCATCCCTATTATCTATGATATCATCCATAGTATTTATTTCTATATTGGGACATACAGCTTTGATTTTACGCATATTACCTATGTATGTCTTGATTGTAGATGATGATAGCAATGGTCGATTTGTGATAATAATATTTTTAAAATAGTTATCAACTTTATTCATTTTGGTATTACCAAGAAAATAAAAATTGAAAAAAATATATTATTATCAAAATGAACTATACCAAAACGAACTATACCAGAAAAAATAAAGTAAGTTTGTGATATTATTCATATAAATATACTTCAATAAGATATAAAAAATATTTTTTATATCTTTTTCCCTTATATCCACACTAATATATTCCTTATCAACTTTGTCAAAAAACTCCTTTATTTATTTTGGTATAGTTCATTTCGCTCCAATATCTTCTATATCCATTTCTGCGTTATTTTTTTTGTTAATACAATTTTTACAAATATACAAATAATCTAATCGTTTTGTTATTCTCCTTACTTCCTTTTCAAGTATCGCTATTTCTCTATTTACTAACATGTCACTCGTCATTCCCTTGATTGCTTCCCATTCGTACTGTGATTCTTCCATTTTATTACTCTGTAAGTTTTTGTTTTATAAATTGGATTACATAATCATCATCACCTAACCATAGATTATATTCAGCAGGTGTCATTTCTATGTCTATTACATCAGTTTCATCTCCGTACAATACAACTATGAATTTAGCTGAAGTATTCAAAGTAATTATGATATTCTTGATAGCGAACTCAGTATATGTGAGTGTCTTTGTCACAACCTTAGGTGTATCTAATGTTATCTTATTCATTTATTATTACGAATCATTATTTTTATATGAAATAAATTGTTGTTGTAGTTCGTCAAAATCTTGTCGTAGTTTTTTCAACTCATTAACCGCATACACCAACATTGTAAAATATTCTATACCCTTTGGCATTCCATCGTCTCTGGTCGTTAGCCTGGGGTCTTGAGAATATACTTCCTCTGCAACATATCCTATTTGTTCTTTTAATGAATCATCTTGTTTGTAATTATACTTTTTCAAATCAAGATTAAGAACCGCTGATGTATCTTCAAATGGTTGGATGTTTGTTTTATGTGCTCTATTAGAAGTTAGATAGCCTACCTCGAAATTAGTTACATTGTATGTCATATAACGGTCGAGGGATATTTCAGCTAAGGGTCGTATATAACATGCGTTTGCTTTGAGAGTATTCAATATAGCAACATTATTAGCAGCACTTATCGATATACTATTAGCAAATGTTGATGAAGCCCCACTACCAATACAAGTTGAATAAGCCCCTTGATTTGTTCGACCAGCTACATACCCTATTGCGACACATTGAGTTCCTTGATTTGTCTCACCGGCTCTTACTCCAATAGCAGTGGCTAATGATTTTTGTCCGTATTGTCCTGAAAATTGACCTATCGCAATAGTCGAAGAGCCTTGAGTAAATTCACCCGCACGAAGACCTATTGCTACTCCGTTTTGACCCTGACCCGTAAAACCTGCTTGAAGTCCAATTGCTATAGCATTAGAAGCCTGACCCCGATTTCCTGCATTCTCACCGATTGCGATTGATTTTTGTCCCTGAGTACTTGACCCTGCTAAATTACCGATACTTATAGCACCTGATTGCTGTCCTCTGTAACCAGCTTGATAACCCACGGCTATCGCATTTGTCTGTTGGTTAAGGTTTGCTGTTTCGTAACCTATTGCTATGCTATATTGACTCTGACTCTCTCCCCCTGCTAATGTCCCGATTCCAATAGAGTAATTCCCTTGATTCGTTCTACCCGCTTCCTTTCCGATACTAATTGATTCAATACCTTGGAGAGTTTGCCCCGAGGTTATTCCGATGGCTATCGCACATGTTGATTGTCCGTTTCTACCTGCTTGATTACCAATAGCAACGGCGTCTGTTTTTTGATTTGTTTGGCCTGATAAATACCCAATGCTGACCGAACCACCTCCTTGATTGAAATAACCAGAGTCACTGCCTATCGCAACCGCAGATAGACCCTGGGAAGCGTATCCAGCTTGAAATCCAATAGCGACTGCTGATATTGCCTGACCTGAGTATCCTGAATCTCTCCCTATGGCAACTGAATTAGTACCTTGAAAATACCGACCGGCTTGACTACCAATCGCAACAGCACCGATTTGTTGTAAATTACCACCTGTTACATATCCTATTGCGACAGCCCAATCACCTTGTTTTGTTTGAGAAGCAGATTGTCCGATAGCAACACTTTGAATACCTTGGTCTAACTGACCCGCAAAAGCACCTATTGCTAAAGAACGGAATCCTTGATTTGTTTGTCCTGCTTGTTTGCCTAAGCTTACTGCGTCAAATCCCTGACCTGTTTGTCCTGAACCTGTGCCGATAGCGACAGCTCCATAAGTTTGCCCGTAATTTCCAGCATTAAAACCGATAGCGATACATTGAGTCCCCTGCCCTGTAAAACCCGCATTAAAACCAATAGATATACTCCCCGATGACTGATTATAAGCTCCAGCATTATTGCCAATTGCCACCGAAGATGCGTTTTGATTTAGTATCGCTGATTGGTATCCTATAGCAATTGAATTAAATTGTTGTCCGGAAAAACCACTTTGTTTCCCAATAGCGATGCTTCCTGTGCCTTGTCCGTTAGACCCTGATTCAAAACCTATTGCTACACAATCCTGTTTTTGATTCGTAAATCCTGCATATGACCCCATCGCTATTGAGAACTTTCCTTGATTTAGTTGAGCTGTTTGGAATCCGATTGCTATACCCTCTTGTTGTTGTCCCGTAAATCCTGCAAACCATCCGACAGATACAGCACCAGATGCTTGGTTACAACTTCCTGATCTGTCTCCCACGGCTATAGCATATCCTTGTTGTCCGGTGAAACCTGCTTTGTTTCCTATTGCTATTGAATTAGGATTAACTAAACCTGAACCACCTTGTCCGTTAGCTCCAGCTTCTGTACCTATTGCGATACAGCCCGTTCCTTGATCTAATGAAGCTGTTTGATATCCGATTGCCAATGCTCTATAGTTTTGATTGGTACTTCCCGCAAACCATCCGATTGATATTGCCTCTATGCCTTGATTCACAAACGCACTATATTCTCCAATTGCGATTCCCTTTTCTCCTTGGTTAAAACCTCCCGCATAATGACCGACAGAAACAGCATTATTACCTTGGAACTCTTGTCCAGATCCGTACCCAACTGCCACTGCGTTCAGACCCTGATTTTTATACCCAGAAGAATCTCCAACTGCGACAGCTTCAGAGCCTTGTCCTGTAAAACCCGCTAAGTACCCTACTGCTGTCGCCCATGCTTGTTGGTTATACCTTCCTGAATTATACCCTAACGCTGTTGTAAATACTGCTTGATTTACTTGACCAGAATTCTCTCCAAGGAAAACTCTCTGTGTATTATTAGATTCCCATAGAGTTCCTGTCCAATACGGATAATTCCCCCAATTGACGCCGGTGGCACTGAGGTACCCAGTATATCCGGTAAAACCGGTAACTCCTTGGACACCTTGGATTCCTTGAATACCTTGGATACCTTGAATACCTTGGATTCCTTGGACGCCTGTGTATCCTGTGTATCCTGTGTATCCAGTGTATCCAGTTCTTCCTGTGAAGCCTGTGCTTCCCGTGTATCCCGTGTACCCCGTGTATCCAGTGTATCCTGAGTATCCCGTGTATCCCGAGTATCCAGTGTACCCAGTGTACCCAGTGTAGCCGGTTGCCCCAGTGTTTGAGTTCAAATATGTATAATCTACCCCTCCAATAGTTAATAAATCTGTCTCGATCTGAGTCAAATTCATTAAAGCCAAGTAGTTAGATGTGAAAGCACTCATTTTTATTACTTTTTATAATAAGAATGAAAATTATAAATCTTGGTTTTGGATACGCTTCAGATGATAATTGGTTTTCTCGTGCCTGGTCTTTCGATATTGTTGATATGTTTTACCGCAACCACATTCAACTTTATCATTATAACCTAATCTTTCTATTGATTCTTTATTAAGGATTCTTCTTCTGAGAAGTGGGTCATTTTCAGTTATATCATGTCTATATACAGAAGAGTTTTGTATTTGCTCCGATTTAGTAGCCCATCTAAGATTTGAGATATGATTATTTGCTGAATTTCTATCTATATGGTCTATTGTGTGAGTTAGGCTTGGTTTAGATTCCATAAATAGATTAGATATTAGGCTATGAATTGTTTTAGACCTATCACCGATTTCGACATAGTAGTATCCATTTCCTGAAATCCAGGGTTTTACTAATCTTTCATTATCTCCATATTTCTTTGATAAAGATTTAATTCTTCCATGATTTGAGGCATAATATATACATCTCGTACCTTCAATATCTAATTTTCTCCATTCTTCTTGGTCTTGGTCTTGGTCTTGGTCTTGTGTCATTGTCCCTTTTAATCCTTATATGCCTTTTCTTAAATTAACATTCTTCACAACAATCAGCTCCGTTGCCATAGAATAACCTATTAACAAGGGCTTTTGCTCCTGTAAATGCATTACTCAAAGCATCCGTAAATCCTGGGAGATTCTTAACCACTTCCGTTAGGTCTTGAAGGATAAAGGCTTCAGTCGCGGGTGTGCTTAGTCCGTTTGATTTCAATAGGTCGGTTAGGTATCTCTGGCAGTTTCCACAGTTATCTCTTGAGTTTAAGGCACAGTAAGTACTAAAGCGTTCATCCCCTACTTTCTTACGAGTTGTCTCTAACAGTTCATTTATTGTTATGTCTTTTGTGATGGGAACATTTAGAGTGTCTGTAGATTGTTTGGGGACTCCGCCTCTTTCAAATGTGAGAACGGCATCTTTTTCTGTTAGGTACTTATCATTAATTACAACACCAATATGTATAAGGTCATCGTAAGGTGTATTTCTCAATGCTCCAAGAAGCTTAGCAAACTTTGATATTGATATTGGATATTTGTAGAGAGTCATTTTAGTAATTTTTTCATCACCGACTTGAGCTATTAAATCTCGACTCTTGGGCGGAAACTTACCGGCATCTCTGAAGAATACTCCGTCACCTTTTTGAAGGAATTGTGGATGGGGTCTAACATTTGATAACATTTTGAATTTATATTTAAAAGAGATATTTTTTTTACGCTACAATTTCACCGAACGCTGAAGAAACAGTTCCATATTCAGTACCTGCACCCATTCCTCTCATTCTTCTACCGCCAGTTTGCACTAAAAGCCCATTATATTGTCTTGTGACCCCCCTGCCTCGAAGTCTCATAGGCTCAGGTACAATTGATAGACGAGCATCACCTCCTTTCATTTTCTTTTTGCGACCATAACCACCGAGCTTAGTAGCACCACTTAAACCTGCTAATGCGGGAGCCACTAAAAAATTAACTCCTGGTATGAAGCTACTTACGGCTGATGCTGTACCTAAGAGAGTTGATGCTATTTTATTCTCTCTCGCCCATTCGTCCCAAGTGCGTCCTCCGTTCATCATTTTTCTTTTATGATTCATTTTTTATAATAAGTAAATAAAAATAATTATTATTTTGTGTTCCTTATTAATTTTTTTTAACGAACTTATAGAGCTTCTGTCCCTCAAAACTCGCTACTGCCTGGCGTCTATTATTTTTAGTGGTTCTGTAAGTGACTTCAGACTCTGGTACTTCAACTGATTTCTTATCTTTGATGCTGTAAAATTTCATTTATCATACAATAAATAATGATTTTCATTTTTTATATTTGAAACTGTATTTTTTTTATTTATGATAAATGGCATATGAAAGTTTTTATCAAGAAAATCATCGATGTCATCTCACGATTGATAATGTTGTGTCTTGTATTGTAATCACTCTTTACATTACTTGTATGGGCTGGTTCATATATCAGTATGTCAAAGAATATACTTAACCGCCTTGCCGGGTGGATGCATTCCTTTCTCTTGTTTTGATATTTGATAATGAAAGAAGCAGACCATGAAGCAATCCGTTACTTTCAACTGGCACGAATGGTAAGATTTCACTTGCGATTAGGGACACAATGGTAACACCGAGGATAACCATCTGGAGAATACTCGTTGCTTGGTCTTCGGCGGTACTCATTTTTATATTCAGTGGATATAAAAAAATTAATCAACTATTTCAAACTCTATCTCATATTCTTGTTCTGGTGGAGGGGACAACTCAAGCTCTTGAACTTTTTCCATCTTCTTTTTCAAATACGATTTTCGGGCATATTCTCGTTGTCGTTCTCTGCATTTTTCAGGATTGTTTTCCTTTTCTTTGGCTCGGTTTGTATAGCGCATTTGCCTGTACTTATCAGGGTTTGCTCTATACTTGTCCCGCATCTCTATTCTCAATCTATCTACACACTTCTTCTTCCGTAAGAGTTGTAATTCAGACTTTAATTCATCTACTGTCTCAAACCTGGTATAATCTAAGCCAAAACTTTTCATTGATTTTAAAGTTGAAAAATGAACTGTGTTTAAATCTATCATCTTTTTATGTATATGTTCATGTCTTTAAATCTCATTTAATGCGTCCTAATTTTCTATTTAAAGATTGGTTTTTTATAATAAAAAGACTCAAATGACCCCAATAATTACGGAAAGAATTAACATCAAAAAATTAAGATGTATTATAAAAAATATGGATGAATTGAAAGATATGATTGGAAACTGCAAAGATATGAAGACCTACAAGAAAACAGACTATGAAGGCACAAAGACCATTCTAAAATCTTACTTGGCTTCCAAGGATAAAAATGGTGTCTCTAACATTACTTATGATTTCTCTAAGGGCAACAAGGACGGTCGCTTATTCTCGAAGACTCATTCTCTTCAAGGGCTTCCTCGAGCTGTACGCCATACAATCTCTGAAGGTATTATGATTGATATTGATATCAAGAACTGTCACCCAGAAATATTCAAATGGTATTGTCGTAATAACGGAATTACTTGTGACAATCTTTGCTATTATATTGAGAACAGAGATAACTGCCTTTCTGATATTACCAACATATTCCAAAACATGACTAAAGACGAAGCAAAGACTTCTGTGCTTTCTATTATCAACGGTGGTAATGGTTCGTTAGATATGGATAAAGCTCCTGAATGGTTTAGGTCTCTTGCTATTGAGGTTTCTAACGCCCATGAACGAGTTTCTAAGAACTTTCCTAAGTATGTGTCCGCTATCAAGAGAACCAAAGGAGAAGAATGTTTCAATATCAATGGTAAGGCATGTAACAAGATGTTTTGCTTATATGAGGGAATCATTCTAAATCATATGTCAGACTTTACTGTAAATGCTGGGTTGGAGGTTGGCTCTCTTTGCTTTGATGGGCTAATGATATATAAAAAAGACGACTTTGACTTAGGCGGATTTCTTGAAGAGATGGAGATTTATGTTTTCAATAAGGTGGGAATCAAGTTGAAAATAGTCCAGAAAGAGATGAACGAAGGTATTGACCTTGATCGCTTCAATATAGAGGAAGAGTTCGACTTGTTACCCCCGATTGTCAAAGACGATTACTATTTCAACGATTTTCTCATGGAACGGAACAAGATATTTAGTAACCTGGAAGAACTTATGTACTTCTTCAAGCAACGATTTCCACTTGTCTGTAGTTGTATCTCATCTGGAGATGGTGGTTTCTATCTCAAGAAGACGGCAGATGATGAGCGGTATGATAGGGGTACTAAGAACTTATTTGGAAAACTCACTCATTTCAGGTATATGGCATGGGTAGGAGATAAAGAGGTTGAACTCGGTAGTGATGTCAATGGTTTGTTTGAATTATGCGAACTTCCTACTTACGCCAAAATTGTCTGTAAGCCTAAAACTGATACTATTCTAAGAGGTGAGTTAAATATTTGGGAGTCGTTTCTTGCAGATGTCCCGCGAGATGTTGATATGACTAAAGTTGAGCCTATCCTAAAATACATGCGAGAGATTATAGCGGATGGCAATGAAGACCTATTCAAATACCTTGTCTCGTGGCTTCGTCACATTTGTAAATATCCTTGGAAGAAGACAGGGAAGGTTATCGTTCTTCAGAGTGACAAGCAAAGGGCTGGTAAAGGTACTTTTGTCAATTGGTTTGCGGAGTTTGTTCTTGGACGAAATCATTGGTATGGAACTTCTTTACTCAAATTAACAGGTAAGTTTAATAGTTTCCTTTTGGGACGGTCTCTTATCGTGGTTGATGAACTTCCAAAGTCAAAGTCGTTCCACACTATTTGGGATACTAATAAGAGTTTAGTCACAGAACGATACATGGACATTGAGTTCAAGGGTAGAGAGCCAATGCAGGTTGATAATATCCTTAATGAGATTATGATGACTAACAATAGGGACGCATTAAAAGTTGAGAAAGAGGACGGGCGGTACATTGTGTATAAAATCAATGAGAGTAAGGTTGGTGACATCGAGTTCTGGGATTACTGTTACAATGAACTCTTCACGCAAGATAGGGCTATTGACTTCTTCAACTATCTTGTCAAGTTAGGGGACGATGACGACATACTTGTGAATCTTCAGAAAATACCTACTTCAGAATTAAGAGAGGAGATGATTGAGACTTCTCTGAACTCATACGAGACTTTCTTGAACGACATTAGGAAACGGGACATTGATAATTTTAGTATCACACTATCAGATGGTTCTACTGTTCTCTTGGAAAATGTGCCTATTGAGAATCCAATTGAGATTAAGAAAGCTGATGTATATTCTCATTATGTCAATTACTG
>Ga0247841_10013555_pt1 | contig 10386 bp, 7 predicted proteins | sample LaCruzMarch2015__2_FD_192410 | JGI IMG/M metagenome (GOLD analysis project Ga0247841, IMG submission 192410) | Freshwater microbial communities from meromictic Lake La Cruz, Castile-La Mancha, Spain - LaCruzMarch2015_18m | ecosystem: Environmental > Aquatic > Freshwater > Lake | place: Spain...
CATTGCGAGCGGATTCGGCATAGGACTTATAAAGATCCTGCTGCACTTCAGAAAGCTGGCAGTGATAGACGATTTCAGAAACGGCAGGCAAGTCTTTCAATACATCGATTTTCATGCGGCGCAAGATAAAGGGAGACACCTTGCGGCGCAAATATTCGATATTTTGCGAATGCTGCTGTCCGCTAATGCGAATATATTTTTCAACAAATCGATCAAAGCTACTCAAAAACCCGGGCATCAGAAAATCCATCAAGCTCCAGAGCTCATCAAGTGAATTTTCAATCGGCGTTCCCGTTAAAATCAATCGGTGAGCCGCGGGAATCATTTTGACGGATTTGGCGTTGCGCGTTCCTCGATTTTTGATGTGCTGGGCTTCATCCAAGATCGAATATGCAAACTGACCCTGACTGTAAGTCTCGATATCTTTTTGAAGCAAAGTATAGGACGTTATGATGACATCGCTTTCGTTAATTTTAGCTAAAAGCTTCTTTCGCGCATTAGGAGTGCCGTCAATCACCATCGTCTTCAATTTGGGATTGAATTTATGCAGCTCTTCTTTCCAATTATAGAGAAGCGATGTAGGACAAATAATAAGAGAGTGGGAGCCTTTATTCTTGTTATGATGCTGAGTAATTGCAACGATCGCCTGCAGCGTTTTACCAAGCCCCATATCATCGGCCAGAATGCCATTGAGATACATCAACCGCAGCCGCTCAAGCCAATGAACCCCTTCAACCTGATAAGGGCGGAGTTCGGCGATAATTTCTTTCGGAATAGGCGAAGACTCGAAATGCGTTTCACCGAGCATCTGGCTACGAATTTCAAGCAATTTTGGCGTCATCTCAAATTCGACAGGCAACCCATCAAAAGCCTTGGGATCAATTGTCGCCAAATTCCAAAGGGGTCGTTTTTCCAATAAATTATCAATTTTTTTGATACCGAGTTCATCGAAAAGCTGTACCAGTTTGCTCATTTTCTCCAAATCGACGACCAAAATTTTGGAAAAACGCGATTTAGACATCTGGCGGGCAGCATCGATTTCTATATAGGAACGCTTGGCTCCGATACATTCCCATAAAAGATCGATTTTTACGCCTTTTAGCGTTCCATTGACTTTGAGATCGAGATCGTAATATCCGACAGTCTCGCTAACGTCCAAGCAAATTTTGAAGGTTGACTCATCATAAATAAATTGATCGAGCAAATTCTGAGGACATTCAAACTGAACGCGATGTTGATTGCGCGGAATCGTCCCCGTCATAAAATCAACGATCTTCTTTTCCGTCTTGGCAACGAACGCTGATGTTTGGGGGTTATAGACAAAATCCTGAAAAATCTCCTCGGCAATGGCTCGCTCTTCAACCAGATTGCGGGCCACAATTCCATCTTTCGAGACAAACGACATTAAATCGTCATAATTGATCTTGGAGGAAATCGACGAAATTTCGTGTCCATCGTAGGAGAAAAAGAGAGCAGCTTCCAATTCGCCATCAAGATAGGACAAATTACAGCGGGCTCCTAATTTACCTGCGTACGGCAAGGTGACGAACTGTTCGATAATCTCCGCATTCGCCACCTCCGCAAAGCGGCGCAGCTCATGCAAAGCATTTTCTACGAACGTGCCAAAAAGAGGCTCGGGAATCGTCATTTCCGAAATCATCGATAGATTGAGCAAATGCCTGCGTTTGATCTGAGAAGAAAAGCGATAATAAGTGTCTTGATAGAGCATGCCGGGCTGAGCGCATTCAAAGAGCATGGCCTCCTCAGCATTGATCACCTTCGACTCAATGACCAATTTAGGACGAAGCAGGATTTTCGCAGCGGGGGGCTCAATATATTCCAAACAAAACCGTAAGATCACATTGGTCGGCGAATATTTCAAAGGCGTTTCCAATGAGCCCAAAAATAAATGCGGCAAAACGGGCAGCTCCTCTTCCGAGTCCTGAAAACCCCGTGGTCCCGCCGTTTGCGTGGCAATCTCATATGTTTTAGAGAGCATTAAACCAAAAACTTCAGCGTCAAGATGAGCCGCTCGATGGGCTCGATCGCCCGCCGCAGCATCGCTGAGACGCGCATGATCCAAAATGATCTGCAATAGATCTGAACCGCTCTTTTCAAAACTTTTTGTTGAGAAAAAGAGCTTTCGCCCCCCGACATACACAGGCTCTTCATAGCGCACGGAAGAGAGAAAACTTTTTAAATGAGAAATTTGGAGTGGCTTGGAGCGGTGCGGCAACCGCAAAGCGAGCTGAAATTCAATTTTATTTTTTTTGTCAGTTTGAAATGACTGAGGATTCAAAATGATCGCCAACTCAGCCGTTGCCAATTCACACTCTTCTTTTGGCAGGAAAAAAGGCGAATTCGATAGGATTTCCGAAGAAATTTCGTATTCTTGCAGCACCTGCTTTTGATAGCGGGCATCTTGCTTGACTACTTCCTTGCACTCTGCCTTCTTAATCGTATCGAGGAGTTCTTGCTTTTGCGCGTTGTCAAAATGATCGCTTTTTGAAATATCCGATTCTTTCGAAAATTCGACGATGAGAGAATCGATTTTTTCTTCGAGATGAAAGATAAGCGCAGCAAGATGGACACAATCAAAGCGGCTAGGGCAGTCGCAATTGGTATGCACCGCTTGCGATTCAAAACGATCGATTTCGATCTCACTCTCATATGTGTTATCGAAATTTCCCAATATCTTCGCACTAAATCGAATCAATTCAGGATCGAGACGAATAATCTTAGCCGAGATGATTTTATTTTTATCATGCAAAGCACGCCCTTCCTTCAGAATAGCCGATGAAAAGTCTTGCTTCAGTTTACGGAAGTTCAGCATGCCTTTCTCCAAGGTCGAGAACGCCAAAGAATGCGTTTTACATATTTTCTAATAGTCTCGCAACCAAAAAAAAATTTTACAGAAGATTTTTGAGGACTATCCTTGATCATAAAAATCCGATACCCTAACATTCTTTCCTTTGAAGTAGAATATACACTAATTGCGGGTGTAGCTCAGTGGTAGAGCATCACGTTGCCAACGTGAGGGTCGTGAGTTCGAGCCTCATCACCCGCTTTCTTTATATATATCTAGATCCGTCAGCCAAAGAGAGGTTTCGACATGTCAGAACAACTAACACGCGAAGAGCAGCAAACAGACGTTACCGCCATCGTTCATCGAAAGCCGGCCTGCCATATCGAACTTGAAGTCAAGGCATCCCCCGCTCTTGTTTTGGCAGCACGCAAAGAAGCGATCAAAAAAATCGGCAAAGAGGTCACGTTTCCCGGATTTCGCAAAGGGCATGCTCCGGAAGAGGTGGTCGTAAAAAAATATGCTTCCGCAATCGAAAGCGAGTGGCATAAATCAATTGCCGATGCGGCGTTTAACGCAGCCCAATTGCAGGTACGAATCTCCTTGCTGCCCCACACCCCCGTGACATTTGATCTTAAAAAACATTCCCTCGAAGAGGGTGCGGAGTTAATCTTCTCTTTCGATACGGAACCGGAAGTCCCGACAGTCGATCCCAAGCAATTTCAGGCTAAGCTCGTAAAAAGAGATGAGGTAAGCGAAAAACAGATTGATGAAGCAATCCATCAATCCCGATTTTATTTTGCCCAGTGGCGTCCCATTACCGACCGAGGCGTTCAGGAAGGCGATTATATCATGATCGATTTGCATACGATCGAAGATGAACCTCAAAAAGTATTTGATCATGTTCGCTTTCAGGTGATGAAAGAGCGAATGGCCGATTGGATGAAACAACTCGTCATCGGAGCGAAATCAGGCGACATTTTAGAGGGAGTCAGTGAACCTGATGCTGATGCTAATGAACAAGAAAAAGCAGAGTTCAAGCCAAAGAAAATTCGTTTAACCATCCACCAGGTCGAGGAACCCACTCTTCCCGAAATGGAAGATTTCGCCCATAAAATGGGAGTAAAAGACATTCCTGCGATGCGCGAGGCCGTCCGTTCAGCACTAGCACGCAACATCGAAGAAAAAATACAAACGCAGCTAAACGATCAGGTCAATGAATTTCTCATCGACCGCTATACGTTTGAACTTCCCCTATCGCTTATTGAGACAGAAAAAAATCATCGAATGAAACAACTTCATACGAATCCAAAGTTTAAAGAACCGTATGATCGTATGTCTCAAGCCGAGAAAAAAAAGGTTGAAGAAAATATTTATAATGAATCGGTCCAAGCCGTGCGTCTCTTTTATCTGACACGGCAGATCGTGCGCGACGCTAAAATCACAGTAACACACGCAGAAGTACAGCAAGAAGCCGCTCGTTCTGCAAATGCGTTTGGACAAACAGTCGATCCCGAGCACCTCTCAAAAGAGGTTTTTGCGCTTGCTTTGTCGAAAATTCTTTTAGCTAAAGCGCAAAATTATATCCTTGAAAACGGCACGCCCCCCGCGCCGGCTCCTGACGAAAACAACCCTGTTAATGAAATCGAAGGTCAAAAATAGACGAAGTCGGGTATAAGTTAATAATTGGATCCCAGTTTAATAGACCGGAGGTTTTTACATGTCTTTAACTCCATACGTAATCGAAGATACAGGGCGTGGCGAACGCTCGATGGATATTTATTCGCGCCTTCTAAAAGATCGTATTATTTTTATCGGAACCGACATTAGCGACTCCGTCGCGAACGTAGTCGTCGCACAGCTTCTTTTTTTAAAGATGGAAGATCCCAAAAAAGACATTAATCTCTACATCAACTCATCGGGTGGTCATATCACGTCGGGGCTTGCAATTCTCGACACGATGCTTTTTTTGGGATGCGACATTAACACCTATTGCATCGGTCAAGCAGTTGCTATGGCTGCAATGCTTCTGGCGGCCGGATCTAAAGGCAAGCGCTTCGCTTTGCCTCATAGCCGTATCATGCTTCATCAGCCATACGGCGGCATTATGGGCACATCGGAAGACATTGCATTGCAAGCACGCGAAATTTTGAATTTGAAAAAAATCACTTCGTCACTGATTTCGCGATTTACAGGACAAAGTATTGAGAAAGTGATCGAAGATTCAGAGCGTGATTTTTACATGGATCCTGAAGCGGCTCTTCAATACGGGTTGGTCGATCATATCGCTCGACCGCCGGAAAAGGGATCTGATCCCTTGACTAAAAACCAAGTCATTAATACTACAGTTTAGGGTCTATGGGAAAAAAACCATCGAACGAACCTCCGACAAGCTGTTCATTTTGCGGACGGACAGAAGATCTCGTTGAGAAACTCATTTCGGGACCCAACGTCCATATCTGCGACAAATGCGTAACGCTTTGCGCAGATATCATTAAAAAAAAACCCGTAACCTATGAGATCAAGCTCCTCAAACCAAAAGAAATTAAAGCTCATCTCGATGAATACGTAATCGGTCAGGATCTTGCAAAAAAAACAATCTCTGTCGCTGTCTACAATCATTATAAGAGAATTCGCTCACTTTCCCGACAGAACAGCGTCGAATATAGCAAATCCAATGTAATGCTGATGGGACCCACCGGTTCCGGCAAAACGCTCCTCGCCCGGACATTAGCGATGATTTTGGATGTCCCCTTTGCGATTTCCGATGCAACAACGCTCACTGAGGCAGGTTATGTCGGAGAAGACGTAGAAAACATCATTCTGCGTCTCTTGCAAGCAGCCGATTATGATGTTGGCAAAGCCGAGCAAGGAATCATTTATGTCGATGAAATCGACAAGATACGCAAGACCACTTCGAACGTATCGATCACCCGAGATGTCTCCGGAGAGGGTGTTCAGCAAGCTCTCCTCAAGATCGTGGAAGGAACCGTAGCAAACGTCCCACCCAAAGGCGGCCGCAAACATCCCAACCAGGAATATATCCGGGTCAATACGCAAAACATTTTGTTTATTGTGGGAGGCGCCTTTAATCATCTCGATAAAATTGTTGCCAAACGATTAGGGAAGAGCACCATTGGATTTGACGCCGCCACCAAGCGCCGTTTCGATGCAGAAGAAACCAACTACCTTCTTTCGAAAGTCGAACCTGAAGATTTGATCCAATTTGGGATGATTCCCGAATTTGTTGGACGCTTTAACAGTTTGGCCAATTGTAACGAACTAACCGTGGAAGATTTGGTCAACATTCTTACCAAGCCTAAAAATGCAATCATCAAACAATATCAGGCACTTTTTCAAGAAGAAAACGTCAAATTAGAGTTTTCCGAAACAGCTCTCGTTGCCATGGCTGAAAAAGCCAGGGAAACGGGCACTGGTGCTCGGGCTTTGCGTATGATCGCAGAAAACATGCTTCGCGACTTGATGTTTGAAGTCCCTTCAGATCCAACGATTCGAGAAATCATGGTCGACAAAGAATGCTTCGTTGACAATCGACCACCTCGCATCATTCGAGATATGAAGCCTTAGGGAGATGCTGAATAACTCAATCTGTTTCGATTGAGTTTTCGTACTCTGTTAACTTACAATGAGTTAGCGTCCCATAAGAAGGTGTAAACGCGCATTGATTTATACTGCTCTCGTCCTGAATATTTGATTTTTCATCGACATCTTTCGTCAACCTCCATTTTCAACGTTACTCAATTTCATAAAAAAAACAGATAACTGTTACTAAAAAAAATCAAATAAGATTGCAAATTAAATTTAAAATGAAGTTATATAAGAAAACAGCATAATTTGGTCACTTAAAACAGATAAATACTTACTAATAAACATTGACAACCAAACGACAGATCCAAAACTTAAATTAAAAAAGCATTATATGAAAAAAGCTATTATAACAGGCGTCGGAGGGCAGGATGGTTCCTACCTTGCTGAATTATTATTGAATAAAGGATATGAGGTTCATGGACTAATAAGAAACCGAAGCAATCAAAAAACAATTTGGCTACATAACATTATTGACAACAAAAACCTTTACCTTCACACCGCTAACATAAACAAAACTACAGACATTACTAATTTAATTCGCGAAATAAATCCGCATGAAATTTATAACTTAGCTGCAGAAAGCGACGCTCAAGTATCTTTTATAGAGCCCGAAGAGACTTCTAATACTATAGCATTTGGACCAGTACGAATTCTTGAATCAATTAAAATTTTAAATAAAACGAATGAAATTAAATTTTATCAAGCCGGATCGGCTGAAATGTTTGGACATGCACAAGAAATTCCTCAAAACGAAGCAACCCCCTTTCACCCTCTCAGCCCTTATGGTTGTGCAAAAGTATACGCTTATTGGATGACGAGAACCTATAGAGAAAAATATGGATTATATGCAGTTAATGGAATTTTATTTAATCACGAATCTCCGAGGCGTAGGATCGAATTTGTAACAAAAAAGATAACAAACACTTTATATAAAATTTCAATTAATAAAGAGACGGAACTGGTTCTCGGAAATATAAATGCAAGTAGAGACTGGGGGCATGCAACCGACTTTGTTGAGGCCATGTGGCTAATGCTCCAACAGAATAATGCGGATGATTACGTAATAGCGACGGGGGTACAACACACAGTAAGAGAATTTACTGAAAAGTGCTGTAAAGTTTTTGGAATTGATCTTGAGTGGCAAGGTGAAGAAATTAATGAAGTTGGAATAAATAAACGAACAGGGAAGATTATAATAAAAACATCCCCAGAATTATTTAGACCCTTAGAAATGAGATTTTTATCTGCAAATTGTTCTCACGCAGAACAAGTACTTGGATGGAAACCAAAAATTTCATTCGATCAATTAATATTAGACATGTGCAATTTTGAAATAAAAATGAGTAATTATGGAAACAATTGCTAATCTTATCGATAAACTAACAGTAGTAAATATAAGAATATGGATGGCTGAAGACATTAAAAGAGAAATTGCTGCGTCTGACACCCAACTAGCTGAAGCTACCAGACTAACTAATATATGTAACCAACAGCGAAACGACCTGATTCAAGAAATTGACGAATTATTAAATGACATGATAATCACAAAACAACCGCAAAAACTTTACAAACAAGGAAAAACAAAATTGTACGGAAAAACTCAGAAATATTAGCGACTAAGATTTGAAGCAGATCTAAATAATGCGTTTAATAATTATTTATTTAAACTTATAAAGGTAAAAAATGAAAGAATTTTTTTCGTTAGGAAAACTATATGTTTCCGATTTTCTTCATGTTAATGATTTTCCGCGATGCGGAAAAGTTGAAATGAAAATGATGTTTGATGAAGCAACATCAGAAGTGAGGCTTGAAAAAGCCGCTCCAAAAGATGCAATGTATGGCAAGTACTGGTATCGATCAGGAATTAATCAAACAATGCGCACTGAATTGAAAAGCATTGTTAATTCTGTTTGCAGTCTGATCAAAATAGAAAGCAAGGATGTATGGCTAGACATCGCTTGCAATGACGGAACACTTCTTAGCTTTGTCCCAAAAGATTGTATTCGTGTTGGAATCGATCCCGTAGAAGACAGTTATGTCAAAGAATCGCGTCGCCATGCAGATCTAATTATACAAGATTATTTTTCCGCAGCAGCATATAAAAAGTCAGAACAAGGTGAGCGGAAGGCAAAAATCGTCACCGTTATAGCCATGTTCTATGACTTAGAAGATCCCTCAAAATTTCTTACAGATGTTTATAGCATCATGGATAATGATGGATTAATGGTTGTTCAGATGAGCTACTCACCTCTGATGATTGATCAGATGGCTTTTGATAATATATGCCACGAACATATTTACTACTACACCTTAACTTCAATAAAAAATCTTTTTGAAAAAAACAAATTTAAAATCGTAGATTGCCAACTAAATGATATTAATGGTGGATCATTTAGAGTATATGCAATGAAAGACATAGGAAATAATAAGAAATTTAGCACTCAGCCAAATCGTGATGTATGTAATTTTAGGGTAAACTCATTATTGGCATATGAAAACACCAACAAATACAACACACCTGAGATTTGGGCTACTTTTTATGAAAATCTTCAAAAATTAAAGCAACAGACATATGATTTTATTTATAATGAAAAATCAAAAGGTAAAAAAATCTGGGGTTACGGAGCTTCCACTAAAGGAAATACATTATTGCAGTACTTCAATCTTGACCATACGCTGATTGATGGGATTGCCGAAAGAAGTCCTTATAAATACGGATTAAAAACTGTTGGCACAAATATTCCTATATTTTCAGAAGAAACTATGCGCAAAGAAAACCCGGATTATTTATTAGTTCTGCCTTGGCATTTTATTAATGAATTTATAGAACGAGAGCAAGAATATTTGCGCAATGGTGGAAAATTTATTGTTCCCTGTCCAAATTTCGAAATTATAGGTGGATAGATGTGTTTTAACATACATTTTTTTAACAACTATCACAAAGGCGATCAATTTCATTCAAAATGGTTTATTAAAGACATTATCGATCAAATACCTGAATTTAATTACACCTTATTGCATCATCACGGCCCAAAATTGTTGTTAGATTTGCCGGCTAAATACCAACCTTTACTTCCCTTAGAGAGTTTTTTACACCCAGGTTTAACACATCATATTGAAAACAATAACATTTACTTTAATGTATGGATTGGAACTCTTCCAAACAGAACTAGCATGAAACTTACGGAATATCATCGTTTATTTTCAATAGTATATAAATTCATAGCTTCCGAAACAAAGAAAAACTTAACACTAAAAGATCCCGAGTATTATATTCCAGAAATTAACTTTAAATATTTTGATATTCCTTCTAAATATCATGTAGATTATTCAAATTCTATAATTTTTGTTAATGGATCTGTCCATTCAGGTCAGTCGAATTTTGGAAATAATAATATAGATCAAATCGTATCAGCTTTAACAGCAGAATTTAAAGATAAAAAATTTATTCTAACCTCTCCAACAAACGTACTAGCAAAAAACATTGTTTATACGTCAAATATTATTAAAACTAATGATTGCGATTTAAATGAAATCAGTTGGCTTGCTGAAAAATGCAAATTTATCATTGCAAGAAACACTGGTCCATTTGCTTTTATGCAAACAAAGAATGTGTTAAATGATAAAGATAAAAAAATTATTGCATTTGGAAATAATAAAGCCGATTGTTTTGCAAAAGATCTTAATATTTCCTGTAATTATACTTTCTTTTTAGAAGAAAACATAAACACACTGATTGACAACATTATTAATTCTATAAATGAAGCTGACAAAAAAACAACATAAAATATGCTTGAAAGTTGATTTATCAAAATGACCTAAGCAACTTTGATAAGCTGTGCGAACAATACTGCGTTGAGCGGCTTTGTTCGCTTGTTTTATGTTTTCACTTCAGATTCGTGGGGTGCCTCTCGTTTTTGACCCATTGGGTCGGTTTTTTTGGAGAGCTTCCGCTACTCCGTTTTTAAGAAGCA
>Ga0247841_10013556_pt1 | contig 10386 bp, 6 predicted proteins | sample LaCruzMarch2015__2_FD_192410 | JGI IMG/M metagenome (GOLD analysis project Ga0247841, IMG submission 192410) | Freshwater microbial communities from meromictic Lake La Cruz, Castile-La Mancha, Spain - LaCruzMarch2015_18m | ecosystem: Environmental > Aquatic > Freshwater > Lake | place: Spain...
CGCATTGAGTTGGGAAGATTCGCCTGGGCAGATGCTTGCCGGCATGGCCGTGGCGGAAACACTTAAGGGATTAACAATACTTACAGTTGCCGATGAGTTGGCTGAACAAGTTCCGCTGCTTACTGTAACATAATAAGTAGTTGTTACTGAGGGAGTGACAATGGGATTTTGAAGCGTTGAGGTGAATCCGGCAGGTACCGAAGTCCATGCATAGGTATAACTTGTCCCGCCTGAGGCGATGGCATCTAACTGGGAAGAGGAACCGGCACAAATCTGTGACGGAGCGGCAGTTGCAGAAACTGATAATACAGCTACGTCCGTAGAAGAAGTGGTAGTGCATCCGTTGCTTGTTACTGCAACGGTGTAGGTGGTGTTGACTGTGGGCGAAACCACTGGGTTCTGTATTGTGGATGTAAAACCAGGCGGGTCGGATGTCCAACTGTAGGTGTAGGTGGTTCCACCTGATACAGCAGCATTCAGTTGTGAACTCGACCCACTGCAAATGGACGATGGGGTGGCAGATACTGTAACCGTTGGCGAATTGTTGACTGTAACCGTAACCGAAGAGGTTGCTGAACAAGGTCCATTCGTTATAGTTACAGAGTATGTAGTCGTAACAGTAGGACTCACTATGGGATTTTGCAGATTGGAAGTAAAACCTGCTGGGTTTGACGTCCAGGCATAAGTGTAAACGGCACCACCAGTAGCTGTAACATTCAATTGGGTTGAATTGCCCGAACAGATGGCAGTTGAGGTGGCAGTGGCCGTAGCCGAATAGGAGCCATTCACATAACAGGGAGGATAACGGAATGCCTGGGCTATTGTACCTCCGGTAGATTTGGACCAAACCTGCGTCTGACTCGGATTGATTTCATAGATAAACCCTGACATTCCCATGCACAACAATGTATTGCCATTGGGCAACTGCTGGGAACTGCCATTATCCTGCTGCACGCTGCCACTGTAAGTATGTCTCCAGGCATAGGTTGTTGGGGCATACGCCGTACCTGGCGTCAATGAATAATTGTACCCGTTATACGGTGGATTGATGATATCCACACAGGTTTTCCCATTTGCACCACCTTTGTTATTGTACCCGCAAAGCGCATCGGGGAAACTGGGGTTATCCGAAGGAACCCAGTGCGCGTCATGCACCACATTGAAATCCACCGTACCGGCAGTCTCATATGCTGCGGGATTTCCCCAACGGTAAAGAAAATCTCCGCCTTTTCCAGAATTTCCCCCTGTATGTGAAGCTGCCTGGGCTGTTGTGGTGCTGTGATCAATCACATAAATCTCATTTAAGGCATGGGAACTAAACACGATCTGATCCAACTCTGCATTGTAATCAATACCGTTCATGTGCATCCAGTCTTTGCTTGTATTATAATTTATGTTCAACAATTCGGGATGGCTGGCAACCACGCCATAGTTGTTTTTGGTAGCATCATAATGCTGCACCAGGTGGTCCCATGCATGCCATTCCCACACAACAGTTCCCCCATTTGTTCCTGACGGTTGAATCTCAACAATTTTATCAGGCCACATCTCTATACCCTGGGAGCACCCGGCCTGGATTACTTCTGCAGCAGTCTTTCTTTCATAAGCGATCAGCAATACATTGCCATTCGGCATTGCATGGATATCATGATGGCTGCAATAATTCTGTGTCGAATAAACATAATCCCACAAAACAGTCCCGTTCCAATCCACTTTTTGCACCTCTCCTGATATGGGTCCCCCATTGAAGTAATTCCCCGCATGATTTACCGTCCTCAATAATATGCCTCCTGGAAGCAGGTAGGTCGCATAAGTAGTCGTTGAACTTGAACTGAACGTCCACATATGATAAGTGCTGCCTGACATATCAGTGAGGTACGCTTTGGTTCCGCCCTGCGGGAAGTAAAGCGTATATCCATCATAGTTTTGTGCAGTGCCTGAGTTCGTCAAAGCAAAGAATACCAATAATAAAGAGAGCAATTTCAGGAAACAATGATCACCTAATCTTCTGCTTTGTTCCACTATTTTAACAACAAACGGCTGTTGCTTTCCTGAAAATGAAGCCACTTTCTTGAAATAGTTGCGTAGGAAGGATGATTTATTCATTTTTATTTATGGTGTTAAAGTGAGACAATCATACTTTTGGCATATTTAGCAGCAAAATAATATAAAATTAACACATACTTAAAATTATATAGATGAAAACAGTCTTTTTGTAGTCAGAATCTGTCTTTTTGACTATGAAAGCATAACAACAATTCCTCTTCCGGAAAACAAATTTGCATCAGACAAAAGCTGTGACGTATTTTTTCAAAAACTGAAAAGGGCAGCCTTTCGGCCACCCTTCAAAATGATTAGCCTGCACTACAGAGCTATAACTTCTTGATTTTGATATTCCTGTACCAAACATCATCCCCATGGTCCTGCAGGCCGATGTAGCCTTCGGGGGCTGTGTCAACAAAATAATTATAATCTTTAAACTTGCTGTTGGCACACATTTTCTTCCAGTCATCGGTCCAGAGATGGTACTCAAGCACCTGTTCACCGTTCATGTAATGAACTACGGTTCCTTTGTAAACCATGATCTTTACCTGGTTCCATTCACCATAAGGTTTGGCATTCTGAGGTTTGGCAGGTATCAGGTCGTACAACGAGCCTGCCTTGCGGTTGCCATCTTTTCCCAATTTTGCATCGGGATGGTTTTCGTTGTCGAGCACCTGCATTTCGGGGGCACTTTTCCAGATGGGTTCGTCCTTGATTTCCTGTGCAAGGTAAAAAATGCCACTGTTGCCACCTTTGGAAATTTTCCATTCGAGGGTCAGCTCAAAGTTTTTGAACTTCTCCTTGGTGATAATGTCACCACCTTGTCCGGCTTCACCTTTGCCCGAGCCGAGGCAGTGGATTGAATTGTCATCTATCACCCAGCCTTTGGGGAATTCGGTTTTGCCATACCCGCGCCACATATCGGTGGTTTTGCCATCAAAAAGCGAAACGTAGCCTTCCTTGGTTTCTTTGGCGGTACAGGTATTCAATGAGGTGGTTTTGGTGGTTTTGCAGGAAACGATGGCAACGGCGATTATTAAAACAATTAGTAGGTTTTTCATTGAATTTTATTTATTGATGATTGAAACTATTTGATTTATAATGAGTAATGTTGTAAAACAGCAGAATGAAAGAACAATTGAACAATGGAGCAACCGAAAAAGTTGAAATTACCGTCCGTATCATTATGTCTCCTTGTCCGTTTGATAAACTGTTCAAACTCTTACTAAAACGACCACCCAAAACGATACGTATGTTTGATATACTCTTCGGCAGCTTGTTTGGCGTTCATGGTGGCATGTTGGGTATCAAAATTCGGATGGCCGTCAATTACTTCAAATTTGTCGGAAGTTACAACCCTGATCTCATCGGTGTCGGAAATGTTGGTAAACCGCATGTTTTTGCCATCCCAAAGCAGTTCGCGTTTCAAATCCTGCAGGCGGACGGCTATCACACCCATTACCACCATTTCGTTCATCGGGCCGGAGTAGCCAAAATATGAGCTGGCTTCGGTACGGCTGCGATGATCTTCTTTGCAGGCCCTTACCCAGTCCATTTCATGGCTGGTTTCCACGCGGCGGAGGGTTGGGGCAGGACGTTTGTAATTTTTATCGAGCGAATCGGGCAGCAGGAAAGGATCTTTACCATAACAACCACACATAAGTTTGCCTTTGGTGCCGATAAACAATACACCCCCATTGGGATCGCGGCCCATGGTTTCACCTGGGGCAAGTTCCTCAGGACGGGGAGGCAACAGGCCACCATCCCACCAGGTTACTTTTACCTCGGGCATTCCGACTTTTGCCATCTTTTTACGCTCCGGAAAAACATAGGTTACCACCTGGGCTACCGGAGCCGATTCGGTGTTCAATTGGGTAGAAGTGCCCTGAACTTTTGACGGGTAGCCAAGATTTAACGCCTTGAAAACAGGGTCCATAATGTGGCAGGCCATATCGCCAAGGGCTCCTGTTCCAAAATCCCACCAACCACGCCAGTTCCAGGGAGTATAAATGGAATTGTACGGACGTTCGGGAGCCGTTCCAAGGAATAGGTCCCAATGTAAAGTTGCGGGTATAGGCATAATTTCGGTCGGACGCATGAGTCCCTGCGGCCATATGGGGCGGTTGGTCCAGGCATGAACTTCCTTGATTTCACCGATAGCTCCATCCCAGATCCATTCACAAGTCTGCCGGATGCCTTCGCCTGAATTGCCCTGGTTTCCCATTTGGGTAGCAACCTTGTACTTTGCGGCCGTTTCGGTCATCTGCCTCGACTCCCAAACCGAGTGGGTAAGCGGTTTTTCACAATACACATGTTTGCCGAGTTTCATAGCATTCATGGAAACGATGGCATGAGAATGGTCGGGCGTGCCAACTACCACAGCATCAATGCTGTCCTTCATCTTGTCGAACATTTCGCGCCAGTCGTAGAATTTTTTGGCATCCGGGAATTCGGTGAACATACCGGAAGCGTATTTCCAATCCACATCGCATAAAGCTACAATATTCTCTTCCCTGACAGCCTTGATGACCCCGCCACCACGTCCGCCGATACCTACTCCGGCGATATTCAGTTTGTCGCTTGGCATGCGATGGCCCAGGCCGGCAACCACATGGCTTGGCAAAATGGTAATGCCTGCCGTGGCGACTGTGGCGGTCTTGATGAATTTCCGGCGATCCCAGCCGCCGGTTTCTTGTTTGTTTTGCTCTTCCATAGATAAATTTTTTAGAAACGATGGATTATTGGTTATAAAAGTTGATCGCTGATGAAAGTGTAGCTGTCAAAAATACTTTGTATGGGGGTTGATTGATATTCCTCCTGTTCTACGAAGAAGTACTTCATCCCTGATTTTTTTGCCTGGGAAAAAATCTTTTTCAGGTCAATGGTACCGCTGCCGATCACGGTGCTTTCGCCGGTTTCGGCCATATCTTTCACATGCCAGAGGGCAAACCTGCCTGGGAAATTGTTGAAATAATTAACCGGGTCGTACCCGCCTTTTACGATCCAGAATAGGTCAAGCTCGAAGCAAACTAAATCGGGATCGGTTTCACTAAGCAATATTTCGTAAAGTATCTTGCCTTCAATCTCCTTGAATTCATGTGAATGGTTGTGATACCCGAACCGAAGGCTTGCTTTCTGTGCTTTTGCCCCGATGATATTCATTTCGGCCGCCAGTTGTTTGTAGTCTTCGATAGAGGCAAATGGACGGTCGCCAGCCGAAGGGAGTACTAAATATTTCAACCCGGCATCGTTGGCTTTTTCAATAATACTGTCGGCATTTCCGGCAGTGATCCCGGTGTGGGTGGCAGTGATCTGCAGGCCCAGGTCTTCAGCCATTTTTCGGAACTCTTTGGCAGGGATGCCATAAAAACTGCCATCGAAACCGTAAGGTTCAATCAGGGCGTACCCTGCTTTGCTAACCTGTTTTAAGGTATTCAGGGTATCCGCCTGGATAGTGTCGCGGAGGGTCCACAACTGCAAGCCTACAGGTGCTTTATGCAGGTTACCGAGGGAATTCCCGGCAAAGGATTTCATCGCCACTGCGCCTGCAGCAGCAACGGTCAAGGTTTTGATAAATTGTCGTCTGTTTGTCATATCAGGAGTTTAAAGGTATGATACATTTTAACCGGTTACTTTCAATGGCTTTTTCAATAATTTGGATATTCAGCATGGCTTCTTCTGCTTTCACTTCCGGTTTTTCGTTACCTGAAATTGTGTTGTAAATATTGTCAAAAAACGCCATATAATTTCCCGGGAGGGTCTTATATTTCCCACGGTAAAGGTTGCCGTAAGCTTGTGTATGAAGCAATCCGTGGTTTTTAACTGGTTCTGTCCCCCAGTTTTTGCTGCCCGGGATTTTACCTTCACGCAAGGCAGCTTCCTGGGGATCAATTCCATATTTAATATAGGAACCCTGTGTGCCATGAACTATAAACCGGGGTCCGGGTTCTTTCACAAAAACGCTGGCACGCAACGAGGCATTCATCTTAGGGTAAATGAGTTTCAGGTCGAAGCTGTCGTCAACCACGCTGCCTGCCCGCTGGTTGAAGAGGCGGCAGAAGACACCTTCGGGTTTTCCCAGCAGATTAACAGCCTGGTCAATCAGGTGGATGCCCAGATCGTAAAGCGTACCCCCGGCAATAGTATTGGAATAACGCCACGATGCCCTGGTAATTACTGGATTGAACCTGTCGAAATGCACCTGGTAATCGCGTATTTCGCCCAGCAAGCCTTCGCTGATAATTTGTTTGAGCGTTAGGAAATCTCCATCCCAACGGCGGTTGTGAAAAGGGAAAAGAAGGCAATCGCTTTTTTCAGCAAGTTCTATCAGTTGTTGCGCCTCGGCAGATGTTGGTGTAAAAGGCTTTTCAACAATCACGTGTTTTCCTGCCCTCAAAATTTGCGCAGCCTGTTCAAAATGAAACCGGTTAGGCGATGCAACGATTACAAGTTCAATTTGCTGATCGGCAAGTACTTCGTCAAAATTACGGCTGATAAGGGTTGCAGGATATAACTTACCGGCAAGGTCTCCTTGGGTAACTATGGTTTTAAGTACAAATCCCGGGTTTGCCCGAATAAACGGAGCATGAAAAACCTGCCCCGAAAGGCCAAAACCAATGATTGCCGTGTTGATTGGGTTTTTCATCCGCTTTGTATAAAGTATCGTTTTTCTGTCGTTTATTAAAAGAGCAACCGGATAATAAAGATTTGCAAATAATCAGCTTCCTGAATCTATTGGACAGAAATTAAACAATTTTTTCTTTTTCGGCATCCCAATAAGCCCTCCTGCCCTCTTTGAACGAAACCGTTCCCATATGCGCCGACATGGCTTCTTCGAATGCCCGATCAATGTTGCAGCTTGGCTGAGCACCTTTTCCTGCCCTGATGCAGTTGAGCCATTCGCGCAGGTGCAGGTGAGTTGTGTCAATAGCCTTGCCATCGCGGTAAGTGTAAAGTAAGCCTCGGCCTGCAAAGTATTTTTCGGTAGGCGAGGTGATGGCATCCACCTTTCCCTGGCCGGGAACGTAAGAGAAAATGGGTTTGAAAGGTTCAACGATTCCCTGTTCTAATTTTTCCTTGTAACGCGACGACTGGGGGTCAACGTTTACGATCAGGGTATCGCTCAGTTCAAGGTAGGCATCGTGCCCCATGATTACCTTGCCGCGGTTTTTTTCACTGGCAAGGGTGGCACTGTAAAGCAGGGTCAGGTCGCGGTCTGGGTATTCAAAGGCCATGTTGAGCACATCGGGCACCGTGCGGCCATCTTTAAAGAAGTAGATTCCTCCGGAAGCCATTGCCGAATTCGGAATGCCAAGGTCAAGAATCTGGTTGAGGGCATCGTATTCGTGGGTGAACAAATCGCCGCTCAGTCCTGTGCTGTAGTCCCACCAGCAACGCCAGCGGAAAAACCGTTCGAGGCTGAAATCGTGCCAGGGTGCCTGGCCGATAAATTGCTTCCAGTCAATGGTTTGCTCATTCGCTTCGGGCGAAATTTCATAAACCCAGGCCCCGTTGGGGTCGTTGCGGTTGGTGCAGACTTCAATCAAAGAAATTTTTCCAAGAACGTTTTGCTTGATCAGCGAACGGGCAACATTATAACTTTCTGTCTGCCTTCCCTGGTGGCCAAGCTGAAACACCACCCCGCTTTCGTTCACGGTTTTACGTATTTCGTAAGTTTCAGGGATTGTCCATGAAAGCGGTTTTTCACAATATACATGTTTGCCATTGCGAGCTGCTTCAAGTGCCATGGGGACATGCCAGTGATCGGGGGTTGCTATGACAACGGCGTCCACATCCGGACTTGCAAGCAATTCCTTGTAGGTGGAAAACCTTTTAGGCGGGGTTCCCATGCTGCTGCCCGTGCCATTCCTGTGAATGTTGGCTGCGGCTTCCAGCCCGCGGCGTGCATTGCGCTCAAAAATGTCGCAGACGGCGGTAATTTGTACGTTCAGGTTTTCCTGAGCCCGGAAATCCTTTAGGTATTGTTTCCAGTACTTGTCGGTTTTAGAATTCTTTTCATATTCGTCAATGCGGTCCGGGTGGAGAAACCCCAATGCTTTCATTAAGTAGCCGCCACGCCCGCCACTACCGATTATCCCCAGGCGAAGGGTTTTCCCTTCGATAAGCGGCGGAAGGCCTGGAGTGATTTCAGGTTTTATTTCGCTAAGCAAACTGGAATTTATTTTATTTGCATGCTCCTTATTTTTATAAAGGCCGTAACCAATGACGCCTACAATCGGTAAAGCTGCCAGTCCGGCAAGAATGTCGCGCCTGCTTATTTTTCTGGCTTCTTTTTCGGGTTTGCTATTTTCCATAGGAGGGGTTGCGTTGTTTATTTTTGCAGAAAATCCTTTCCAGCCCAAAGATTTGTGATGTGGGGAAAACACACAACACCAACAGGGCAAAAAATTCAACAAGGGTTTTATTGATAATGAAATAGCTTCCGTCAGAAGGAAACAGGTATTCGATACCCGGAAAAGCCGGGTGCGAAAGGTAGTACAGCAACAGTATCGCCATTCCGGCAATGGACGAAACACGGGTAAAAAGCCCCAGTATCAGCGAAAGCCCTATCAGGGTCAGCCCCCAGGCATTCGAAAGATCGGAAAACGAAAGCAGTGCTTCGTTTCCGGATATCCATTCAAAAAAACCTTTCATCAAACCGCCCGAATCCATCAGGTAGGCTTTCGAACTCCAACCTGAATTTAAAATTTTTACCCCGCCTTCATAGAGAAAATGCCAACCTATTGTCAATCTGAGGATTATAAGTGCAAATGATTGTGTGGTCGTGTAACGCATCGGTCATTTATTATTTACATCACAAATCTACTGAGATTATTTCAAGTAACAAGCAAAGTTTAGCAAGAATGTGCGACAAGGGTTGAAAAACAATACCATAATTTCGTAAAGCACTGAAAGGGAGTTGTTTGAAGAGAATGCATGCTGACCTGAGGAGGGCTGAATACAGTTATTTCATTTCAACCGCTTTGTGGTCTATGCCAGCATCTGTGGATTTTGAGGACTAAAAATTGCGGATATTAAGAGATAATCATTTCGTATCAACAGAACTTCAACCCTTGTTTCGAATCAATTTTTCACCTCAAATACGCTGGATTGCGAGAATCTTTCCCCGTTAAAATTTATCCCCTCCAGCACGACGGCATACTTTCCCGGCGTGTCGGGTGCTGTGCAGAAAAACTTTTTACTTTTACCCTCCTGAAGTGAAACTCTGGTTTCCCAAAGTAAGGTATTCCTTGCATCCGGATGGTTAGGAATATTATAGTCATTCTTCTCTCGACATTGGTTTTCGGTAAGGAAACGGTAGTTGATAAAAATACCTGTCGAGGGCAGGTCAATACCGGCAAAATCACCTTTTTTTGAAACTATGCTGATAATGCCGCCATAGGTTTGCCCACCTTTTACATAGGTCTGGTTAACAACTTCGATACGCGAAACATTCTGAGGAGAAACAGCCAGTATTTTTGAAGGTTCGTCAACGGCAACCCAGTCAATCAACACAAGTGGATCGAAAAAAGATAAATCCCTGGGACCTGTTATTTTAAAATATTTCCCGCCCAGGTGTTTACGCACTTTTACCGGGCTGGGTAATTCATTGAAATATTCCTCAAGAGTCGGAAGCAGAATATACTGATCGAGGTACAGAACTGACGAAGGATTGCCATAAAATGCAACCTCTGCTTCTTTCACATCCTGGACTGTCTTCAGTGCTTCATCATGAAAATGCGAATCAATCTGAACATTTAAAGCCATGTTCTGAACAATTTGCCTTTCCTCACCGGTTAAAGAGAACACAGGAACTGGCAGACTGACGGGTAACGTGCAGAAATCATTGTCCACCCATATTTTCAGGTCGGTTGACGGGGTTCGTTCTGCACAAAGGAATAAATCCCTTGATCCATAATAACCGGGAAGGGCAAAGAAAAAACAGCCGCTACTGTCGGTGCGGACTGCCATGAAATCGCGTCCTTCACCAATGATTGATAAATTGACTTTTTTATCCTGCACAGGAATCTGGGAAGAAACTTCGGTCAGTTTGCCTGTCAGCGATAGGCCGCGGGTTTCAGGATAATGGCCTGTTTCAGTTTCTGTTGGCCTTTTTAATGTGGGTGAAAATAATAAAGATGACTTGGTTCCCTCAGGTACAACTGAAAGGCATAAGCTTTTAATTCCGGCGACTGAAGCGCTGATTGCCTGAACAGTAAAATTAATGGTATCGCGTGGGGTATAAGCCGATTTTTCAATTGAAACAGAAAGCAGGTTATTCTTTTCATCTGCATAGGTGTGTTTTGTATGTTCCCTGTCTGTTTTCTCATGGTCATCCCCGGC
>Ga0247841_10013558_pt1 | contig 10385 bp, 5 predicted proteins | sample LaCruzMarch2015__2_FD_192410 | JGI IMG/M metagenome (GOLD analysis project Ga0247841, IMG submission 192410) | Freshwater microbial communities from meromictic Lake La Cruz, Castile-La Mancha, Spain - LaCruzMarch2015_18m | ecosystem: Environmental > Aquatic > Freshwater > Lake | place: Spain...
TGCAACTTTCCCAGGGATAATCTGGAATTGTTTCCGGGATTTGCTGCTCCGGCGTGCGATAGTTCTCAAATTCACCATGAACAGTCCTGTCTACAATCAGCAACCCTGGTTGATATTTTCTTGCCATACCGGCAATATTTGGTATATCCACATCCTGAATCCATTGATGTCTCCCCAACCAGGGAATGGTCTCTTCAGTTAGCGAACCGGCCGGCCTTACCCATCCGCCATCTAACCAGAGAATATCAATCTTTCCGTAATCTTTCATCAACTCCTCAACCTGGTTGAAGGTAAACTTTTTAAAATCCTGCCAGCGCTGTGGGTACTTGACGGGGTCATAATTTACGTTGCGGTCAAAAACCGGGAAATAAGGCCACCAGTAATCGTCGTTATGCCAGTCGGGCTTGCTGAAGTAAGCGCCAATCCCCATCCCCTGCTGACGGAAGGCGGAAAAGACCTCTTTTACAACATTGCTTTGCGGGTTACCGGAGAAAATACTTCCGGAGTCAGTGATCTTATAATCGGTTTGTTTTGTGTCAAACATGCAAAAACCATCGTGGTGTTTGGTGGTGAATACCACATACTTCATTCCTGCATCTCTGGCTGCCTCCGCCCAGTGTTGTGGGTTGAACTTCACCGGGTTAAATGATCTGCGGATCTGTTCATAGGCAGTTGTGTAATCATAATAATTATCCGCATAGAAGCCCCGGCGAATGCACCAGTCCTCATCCTCCGGACAAAGGCTCCAGCTTTCAACCACACCCCACTGACTGTATGCCCCCCAGTGTATTATTACACCGAACTTCCAGTCCTGCCATTGATGCAATTTTGCACTGACAGCAGAATCTGCTGGCCATTGATAGGCATTTTCATTAGTTTGCGCTGATGCAATGATAGACTGCACAACCAAGGTTAATGTAAGAAATACTTTACAGGTTTTGTTCATCTTCGTCATGGATACAGATATCAGGGTAAGATGGCAGGTTATCTATTTTGTAAAATAAGTCACTGTTTTAACCTTCTGCCATGAACCCCTTGTAAAATCAGGAATTTTAACAGGCATGCCCTGGTTGGCAACGGATTTCTCCGAGAGTTCGGCAATTGAAGACCATTCAGCCGCATCATAGACATCCTCATCCAATGGTAATCCATTTCTCAGACAGTAGATCAACCTGTAATCCATGATGAAATCCATACCTCCATGCCCACCGACTTTTTTGGCCTTTTCACCAACTTCTTTTACGATGGGATGTTCATATAATGCTAAAATTGAATCCATTTTATCCTTGGGTAAGAATTCATGTGCATTAGGTTCAAGCGCAATTCCCTCTTCCGGCCATTTTTGTGCAAATCCCTTTGTTCCGCTGATCATATGAATCCGGCTGTATGGCCGCGGATTGGTCACATCATGCTGGATCATGATGGTTTTCCCGTTTCTCGTTTTTACGATCGTAGTATTCATATCTCCATTTTTGTATTCCCTTTTGGCATAATCGGAATTCTCACCAAATTTTTCTTTTGCATATTCAGTCATGCCGAATTGATTGCTTGACACAGAGACAAGGTATTCCATTTTATCGCCCCTGTGGATATTCATTACATGACAAATGGGACCCAACCCGTGTGTTGGGTATAAATCCCCGTTCCTTCTTTCATTGTGTTTCAGACGCCACATTTTCCAGTAGCCGGTTTTCTCATCAAAATTAAGCCATCTAAGATCGTGAATATAGGCTCCTTCGCAATGGACAATTTCTCCAAACAAACCCTTTTGAGCCATATTCAACGTAGCCATTTCAAAAAAGTCGTAGTTGCAGTTTTCCAATTGCATGCAATGTTTACGGGTCTTTTCAGAGGTATTCACCAATTGCCAGCATTGTTCAATTGTCAAAGCGGCTGGGACTTCAACTGCGACATGTTTTCCATGTTCCATGGCATAAACGGCAATAGGTGTATGCAGATCCCAGTGCGTACAAACATAAACCAGGTCAATGTCATCCCTTTCACATATTTTTTTCCAGTCTAAGGAATCGGTATAGCCATCCGCTTTGGGCAGTCCCTTATCCTTCAATATTTTTTGTGCCCGTTCAACATTTCCGGGAACGACATCGCATAGAGCAACGATTTTGACTCCTTCGACATAAGGCAGCCGGTCGACCGCATCTGATCCCCGCATTCCAAGTCCAATTATTCCAATCCGAACGGTATCAATCGGTTTACACCTGAGTTCAATGACATCCGTTTGACCTTTATCACGAGTTGGCTCAGGAAATAATTCCTGTGCCTTAAAAAGTTTATCACCTGACCTGTCCGATGATTTGCAGCTCCAGGTGCCAACCAGAATAGCACAAACTGCAAGAAGCTGGAACGTTTTGAAAAAGTTTTGCATGTTGATTTTCCTCATCAGTTAAGTTAATTTGTATTTAATTGGGTGCTTCGCTGTTTGCTTCGTCGCTTCGCTCCTCGCAATGAAGCAAACAGACAGCCTTCATGATTAATAATTTATTGACAATATACCCCGTAACCGGATATCCTTTGAGGATGCCCCGATCATGATCCTGAAATCGCCGGGTTCAACAACCCATTGCATCTTTTCATTCAACATTTTGAAGAGATCGGAAGTCAGTTTGAACGAAACCTCAGTCTCCTCTCCTGCTTTGAGATAAATGCGTTTAAATCCTTTTAATTCCTTAACCGGCCTGGAAACGGATGAGAGTAAATCCCTGATATATAACTGGATCACTTCGTCTCCATCACTTGTACCACTGTTTTTTATTTTGAAGCGGACAAATGTAGATTCACTACTTTCAAGAACCTGCTTATCAAATCTCAGATCACTGTATTCAAATGAGGTGTAGCTCAATCCAAATCCAAAAGGAAAAAGCGGCTGGCCGGTGAGGTTAAGATAATCATCTGTTCGCCCGGTTGGTTTATGGTTGTAAACCAACGGTAACTGACCTTCAAAGACGGGAAATGTGATGGGCAGGCGGCCTGCAGGATTATAATCCCCGAACAAAACATCAGCTACGGCATTTCCTCCATCTTCACCAGGATACCATGCTTCGATCACTCCGTTAACATGATCAATCCAGTTGGTCATGATGATGGCGCTGCCACCGATGAGAACGACCACAACCGGCTTTCCTGTGGCAGCAATTTTATTTATCATCTCTTCCTGGTGACCGGGAAGGTTCAGGTATGCCCTGTCCAGCGATTCTCCCTCATCAATCCCTGCGACGACAATCGTGGCATCTGAATTTTTGGCATTTGCTACCGCTTCTTCTATTTTCTTATGCCAGTCGTTGGCAACTCCAATGCTCCAGATCAATTTAAACCATGCACTGCCGGATGATTCAAAGAATTCAACTTTAATTTCATACTCTTTATCCTTCTCAAAATAATAATCAATAAGGGAAGTAGTGTATGACTGATTTTTCCAGTTATCAATCACTAATTTTCCGTTTAAGTAAAGGCGATACCCACCATTGCCGTCAAGTCCGAACTTGAATGTTCCGGTTTCAGGTGATTTTATTCTGCCGCTCCATCGCACAGAATAGAAATCATAATTGACATCGGGATGCGGAGAATACAACGTCCAGTGAAAATTCAACTCTTTATCAATCCTTGTCATTACTGGCTTGCCGGTCAAAGTGATGTTGTTGAAGTACTCCCCGAACAGACCGTTTTCAGTTTTTCCATTTACCGCGACCCGGAAACAGGATGAAGGAACGGGAACCCATTCTTCCGATTTACGTCCACATCCCGGTGCATAGATAACATTGGTTGTGCTCCCTAACTTGTTTATAATGCCATCCAGAATATTGATTTTCCCATTTCCCGGCCCGCTGTATCCGCCCAGGCGGGCTTCAACTGCATCGGTGCCGATAACTGCAATTGATTTTATGGATTTTGAAAATGGCAGGATCGCTCTGTCCTGTCCCGGAATAGATGTATTTTTCAGCAGTACAATTGATTCGAGAGCTGCCTGTTTTGAAAGTATTTTGTGTTCAGGATTACCATTCCACCTGGCGACTTCGCTTTCATCTGCAAAGAGATGTTCGAAAAGTCCAAGTTGGAATTTTACACGTAACACCCTTGCAACAGCGCTGTCAATGGTTTTCATCTCAATTCTGCCATCTAAGAAAGGTGGGATGAACAGTTTATAGTGGTCAAATTCAGTTTGAAATATTACATCAAGTCCGTTGTTTATAGCATTGGCAGAGGCCTCCGGATAATCTCCGGCAGTAAAATGCAATACATTTGCTCCACCTGTGGCACAGGCATCTGAAATAATAAACCCCCTGAAATTCATCTGCTTTTTCAGCTTAGTGTTGAGCAGCCAGTCGTTAGCAGTACAGGGACTTCCGTTCAGTGAGTTGTAGGAGGTCATCACACTTCTCGAACCACCCCGGTCAAAACAGGCGCGGAAAGGGGGCAGATAAATCTCCTCCATCAACCTTTCGCTAATAGCAACCGGGTAGCTGTCACGGCCGCCATCGCCACTGTTGGCTATGAAATGTTTGGGCGTGGTAACTACACCCAGCTTTTCAAAAGCAGAAACGAATGCAACGGCCATACAGGAAGAAAGGAAAGGGTCCTCTCCATAAGTCTCCTCCACCCTGCCCCAGCGTACATCATTGGCAATGTTAACGACAGGAGATAAGATTTGCCTGATGCCCCTGCTTTTGGTTTCATGTGCTATGGCTGCCGACACACGGCTCATCAATGCCGTATCCCATGTTGCGGATAGTCCGATGGCCTGAGGAAAAGCTGTCGCCCTTCCGCCTAAAAGTCCATGCAAGGCTTCCTCAAATGGGATGATGGGGATTCCCAGCCTTGTCTCTTCAACAAAATATTTCTGGATCGAATTGATCTTACGGGCCATCTCAAGGACAGGATTGGGATTCAGTGACCGTCCGGCAGAGTCATTTGTTCGAGGGGGAGGTACTTGAAGACCAAGAATCCCGTGTTTGAATTTTTCTTTCCCACCATCCAGATCACCGGGGATCATGAACAATTGCCAGAATTTTTCTTCAATCGTCATTCTTGACAACAAGTCATTTACCCTTACTTCTATGGGAAGCCTCGGATTTTTATAGGGAATTTGGGCCAGGGAAAAATTTGCAACTGACAGAAAAATAAATAATGGTAAAATGAAATAATATTGTCGTTGAATCATAATTGCAATTCTACTCATTTAATCTGTCGACTATTCTACTTAATTCAGAGTGTAAAAATATAGGTTTTTCTTCAATGTTGGGATCGTCCTTGTTTTGCACCTATTTCAGATTTTACTATCTTTGCGAATTCCAAAAATCAGAAAAAATGAATTACGATATCATAGTTATTGGCAGCGGTCCGGGAGGGTATGTTGCTGCTATAAGAGCTGCACAACTTGGATTTAAGGTGGCAGTGGTTGAAAAATCCGAGCTGGGTGGTATCTGCCTGAATTGGGGATGTATTCCTACCAAAGCGCTGTTAAAGAGCGCCACCGTTTTTCAATATTTTCAACATGCCGCCGAATATGGAATTACTTCAGGTGAAGTAAAAGCTGACTTTCCGGCTATGATAAAACGCAGTCGTGATGTTGCCGACCAGATGAGTAAAGGGATCCAGTTCCTGCTTAAAAAAAACAAGGTTGAGATCATTGCCGGAACAGGTAAAGTGAAGCCGGGAAAAAATGTTGAAGTTACAGATGAAACGGGCAAGATTACAAGTTATGAAGCCAATAATATCATCCTTGCGACAGGCGCACGATCCAAAGAACTTCCGAATCTGAAACAGGACGGGAAAAGGATCATCGGATACCGTGAAGCGATGTCCTTGGCAGTACAACCGAAATCAATGGTGGTAGTTGGTTCAGGCGCCATCGGTTCTGAGTTTGCTTATTTTTATCACTCCATTGGAACAAAAGTTACACTTGTTGAATTGCTTCCCAATATTGTTCCACTGGAAGATGAAGAAATTTCAAAAACGCTGGAACGTTCCTTCAAGAAATCAGGAATGAAAGTCATGACAGGATCTATCGTTGATAAGGTGGATATCAATGGAGAAACCTGTAAAGTGACCATAAAAACTAAAAAAGGAGAAGAGATCATCGATGCGGATATAGTCTTATCTGCAATCGGTGTTTCAACCAATATCGAAGGGATTGGACTGGAAGAGACCGGTATTGTTACGGAAAAGGGGAAGGTTGTTGTGGATGGTTACTACCAGACCAACATTCCCGGCTATTATGCCATCGGAGATATTGTCAAAGGTCCGGCACTTGCACATGTTGCATCGCATGAAGGGATAATCTGTGTGGAGAAAATTGCAGGAAAACATGTCGAGCCTCTGGACTATGGGAATATACCATCATGTACCTACACACATCCGGAGATCGCATCTGTTGGTATGACTGAAGCATCGGCAAAAGAAGCAGGTTATGAAACCATTGTCGGGAAGTTTCCCTTCACAGCTTCCGGAAAAGCGACAGCAGCCGGGGCACGAGAAGGTTTCGTTAAAGTCATTTTTGACGCTAAATATGGTGAATGGCTTGGCGCTCACATGATTGGTGAAAATGTTACTGAAATGATCGCCGAAGTGGTAACTGCGAGAAAATTAGAAACAACCGGCAAAGAAATCATTGAAGCTGTTCACCCCCACCCTACCATGTCGGAAGCGATCATGGAAGCGGTGGCGCAGGCATACGGGGAATGCGTTCATTTGTAAATAGCGAAATAGTGAAATAGCGAAATGGTGAAATATGACTTTGTTACTTTGTTACTATGTAACTATAAACCTTTAACTCTATCCCATGCAAATAATAAAAACCGAACTGGAAGGCTTGCTGATCATTAAGCCTGATGTTTTTGAGGATGAACGAGGTTATTTTTTTGAATCTTACAACCGGGAGAAATTCAAAAAAGCAGGGATTGACCTGAAGTTTGTCCAGGATAATGAATCGAAGTCAAAGAAAGGCGTTGTGCGCGGCCTCCATTTGCAATCACCCCCTTTTGAACAAGGGAAATTGGTACGTGTGATGCGCGGTTCGGTTCTGGATGTCGCAGTCGATATTCGAAAGAACTCACCTACCTTCGGAAAATGGGCATCCATCGAACTTTCCGGGAAAAACAAATGGATGTATTGGATCCCTCCGGGGTTTGCCCATGGCTTCGCCACCCTCGAAGATGAAACCATCTTTTTCTATAAATGTACCAATGTTTATAACAAAGATGCTGAAAGATGTTTTCTCTGGAATGATCCGGATATCAATATCGATTGGGGAATTAGTAACCCGGTGGTATCTCAGAGAGATAACCTGGCGCAGAGGTTCAGGGATTTTATAAGTCCGTTTTAAAAATGGTGAAATTGCGAAATGGTGAAATGGTGAAATAGCGAAATAGCGAAAAGCGAATAGCGAAAAGCGAAAAGCGAATAGCGAAAAGCGAAAAGCGAAAAGCAAAATGAATAGAAAAACCAGATATATTTTAGGAGGAATAGTCCTGGTAGTGGTATGCGGGACATTTATTTGCGGTATTACAGAGATTAAAAACCTGGATCGTGATTACCGGGATTTGTTTTACAAACATTACAGGATATTCACTCCGGAAATACCGGGTCAGGCATATTTCTCGGGTGAGAGAGCACCGCTGGAATTAGTTTATGTGAAGGAGAGTTTTGAGCGTGAAATTTTCGCTAACACTTATATGCATTCTTCTACGATCCTGATGTTCAAAAGGGCTAACCGCTGGTTTCCCTTTATTGAACCCATTTTAAAGAAAAATAACATTCCGGATGATTTTAAATTTCTTGCCATTGCAGAAAGCAACTTTGCTAATGTGGTCTCTCCATCAGGAGCTGAAGGCTTCTGGCAATTCATTAAACCTACAGGACAAAAATACGGACTTGAGATCACCGATGAGGTCGATGAACGTTACAACGTTAAAAAGGCCACTGAAGCTGCCTGCAAATATTTTCAGGAAGCTTATTCAAAGTTCAATAACTGGACATTGGTGGCAGCATCTTACAACAGGGGACTCGATGGGTTATCGAAGGCTTTGGAGAGCCAAAAAGTTAATAGTTATTATGATCTATCCCTTGTAGATGAAACTGCACGTTATGTTTACCGGATAATGGCCATCAAAGAGGTCTATAACCATCCAACACGGTTTGGCTATTATCTGCGCAATACTGATTTTTATCCTCCTATACCTACATTTACAGTGAATGTAGATACCAGCATCAACGACCTTGCTGATTTTGCCTTTAAACAAAAGATCAACTATCGTATTCTCAGGGAATTTAATCCTTGGATACGACGCTACAATCTCCCGAATAAATCCCGAAAAATATACTCCTTCGTTCTTCCAAAGGAAGGGTATCTTAATTATGATAACCTGATTGAGAAGATGCCTCAAAGTGAAACTTTCTTCCACGACTCCTTAAAAATCAACCAGTTTCATTAAATTCAATCACCTCACCCCCTTCCCCCTCTCCTGCAGGAGAGGGGGAGAATGGTAGAAGCCAATAAAGACAAAAGGAAAGATCCTGACAACAGTGGAAGACAATTTAGAAATTTTTGGTGCACGGGTTCACAATCTGAAGAACATCGATCTGGTTATTCCACGTAATAAATTAGTAGTTTTTACAGGGTTAAGCGGCAGCGGGAAATCATCCCTTGCTTTCGACACAATCTACTCTGAAGGCCAGCGACGTTATATGGAGACCTTTTCTGCTTATGCAAGGCAGTTTATCGGTAATCTTGAACGACCGGATGTTGACAAGATCAATGGTCTCAGTCCGGTCATTTCCATAGAACAGAAATCCGCAAGCCGGAATCCAAGGTCAACCGTAGGTACCATAACTGAAATCTATGATTTTATGCGCCTTCTCTTTGCCAGGGTTGCAGATGCATACTCATACGCTACGGGTGAAATGATGGTTCGATATACGGAACAACAGATTGTAGAACTGATTCAGATAAACTATGACAATAAGGACATTTTCATCCTTGCTCCCGTCATAAAAGGCAGAAAAGGTCATTACAGAGAACTTTTTGAACAGATCGGAAAACAAGGTTTTCTTAAGGTCAGGATCGATGGTGAAATTCGCGAGATAAGCCACGGGCTTCAGTTAGACCGGTATAAGGTTCATGATATTGAAATTGTCATTGATACGGCTCACACCGGAATTGATTCGCATACACGCCTTGTCAATTCGGTCAGTCTCGCCATGCGGCATGGAAAAGGGACACTCATGATACTGGATCCTGAAACCAATATTCCCCGTCATTTCAGCAGGTTATTGATGTGTCCGACATCCGGGATCTCTTACCAGGAACCGGAACCAAATACATTTTCATTTAATTCCCCTTACGGAGCATGCCCAAAATGCAACGGACTCGGGACCATCTCTGAAATTGATCTCACCAAGATCATTCCTGACAGATCCCAGACCATCCGGAAAGGAGGGATCGTTCCTATCGGTGAATACAAAAACAACTGGATATTTAAACAGGTTGAAGCAATCGGGGAGAAATACGGGTTTGATCTTAATACTTCGATTGAAGAAATTTCAGAACAGGCAATCAATGTGATCCTTTATGGTTCCAATGAAGTTTTGCGGGTAAAAAATGACTACCTGGGAGTCACATCAACCTATTCACTCAATTTTGATGGAATCGTCAGCTTTATCAATTCCCAGAACGCTGACGCCGCACCTGCAGGAATTATAAAGTGGGTAAGTACTTTTATGAATAAAATTGAATGTCCTGAATGTAAGGGATCGCGGTTAAAGCAGGAATCGTTACACTTTAAAATTGGCGGATATAACATTTCTGATCTTTCAGACATGGGTTTGATCAGCCTTTCTGAATGGTTTAACCGGATCGATGATTATCTTGATCCCAGAAAGATGCTGGTCGCATACGAGATCGCCAGGGAAATAAAAAACAGGATCCGGTTTTTATTGGATGTTGGAATTGGATACCTCACTTTAAACAGGTCAGCCAAAAGTTTGTCGGGCGGTGAATCCCAGCGGATACGCCTTGCAACCCAAATCGGATCGCAATTGGTCGGTGTGCTCTATATTTTAGATGAACCTAGCATCGGCCTTCATCAACATGATAACCTGAGGTTGATCAATGCCCTGAAAAACCTTCGAGATACGGGAAATTCCGTCATTGTGGTTGAGCATGACAAAGAGACCATTCTTGCATCTGACTATGTGATTGATATAGGTCCTGGCGCCGGTATTCACGGCGGAAGGATAGTTGCCCACGGAACTCCACTGCAGATCATGGAATCAAACAATCTTACAGGTGAGTACCTTAGTGGTAAACGTGTGATCGGGATTCCTTCGACACGCAGAAAAGGCAATGGAAAAACACTAAAGCTTATTAACGC
>Ga0247841_10013559_pt1 | contig 10384 bp, 10 predicted proteins | sample LaCruzMarch2015__2_FD_192410 | JGI IMG/M metagenome (GOLD analysis project Ga0247841, IMG submission 192410) | Freshwater microbial communities from meromictic Lake La Cruz, Castile-La Mancha, Spain - LaCruzMarch2015_18m | ecosystem: Environmental > Aquatic > Freshwater > Lake | place: Spain...
ACAAGATAGGATAATCCCCCATCCAGATTTGCATGGCCAATCGAACCTGCCGATCTGATCAATTTTACATATTTTGTCACAATCGCAATCTACCTCAGGGGTCTTTGCGGATAAGTTTCAACTCGGACGGGGTCAGGTAGAACTCACTGTAGCCACATACCGGACAGGCGTACACATCGAAACCCGTGGACTTGTTCTCCATCTTTACGCGCTTCCCGTATTCCCAGGTAGCCAGGCGGATCGCATGAAAGGTATCAGGATTTTTCTCATTTAAAACAACCATTTCCAAATCCGGATGACTGAGGCAATATGTCTTGTCGTTGTTTCTGGGCATCGTTCCATTCCTCACAATAGGGTATCGTTCCGTGTCTACTACCACATAAAGGGGGGAAATCAAGAATATTTGTAGAATTCCCGGCAAATTCCTGATAAAATATCACTCATTGATATAGGCAACTTGCCGGGAGGTAGCCATGATCGACAGTTTGAAGGACCTTTACCTGACTTATTACTACCAACTGATAAACTGGTATGAGGGGCTGACATATGTGGAACAATTCTTCACTCTCTTTGGCGTGTTTGCGGTGGTTGCCGTTGTTATTGCCCTGTACATAGTGAAAAAGGCTGCCAGTTGATCCAATTAATTCATGGAGGTAATGTTCATGTCAAATCCGGTCATCATCTGCGCCGCCCTCACTGGCGCGGCGACCTTTAAACAAAACAACCCTTCCGTTCCCTATACCATCGAGGAATTCGCGGTGGAAGCCGAGAAATGCTTCCAGGCCGGGGCAGCCATGGTTCATGTCCATGCCCGGACCGACGACGGCGACTCCACTCACGAGATCGAGCGGGTCCAGGCCGTTTATGATGCCATCAAAGAACGCTGCCCGGACATTATTATCTGTCTGTCTTCGGCGGTGGGGGCCTTCAAGACCGCCGAGCAGCGCCTGGCCCAGATCGTCGCCGTTAAGCCAGAGATGGCCTCTCTCAATACCAATACCATGAACTTCAGCATCATCGACCGTAATTCCGGGCAGATTTTTTTTGATTATGTCTTTGAAAACACCTTCACCATGCTTCAGGACTTCGGCAAGGCCATGGAAGAAAACCTGATAAAGCCGGAACTCGAATGCTATGATATCGGCGGTCTGGACAATGTTCTCCTCATCGGCCGACAGGGATTCTTTTCAGAACCTATGAATTTCAACTTCGTATGGGGTGTGGCAGGGGGCCAGAAGTTCCGTCCCGACGTCATGATGGCGATGAAGAACGCCCTGCCCCCGAACGCCAACTTCACGACCTGTGCCGTCGGCCCGGAGCAGTTCCCCGCCAATGTCCTGTCCTGTCTTTTAGGGGGTCATATGCGGGTAGGTATGGAGGATAATACCCGCATGCCAAATGGTGATCTGGCCAAGGGAAGTTACGAACAGGTAGAGTGGGCCGTCCAGGCGGCAGCCTCCCTCAACCGCTTCCCGGCGACTCCCCGGGAAGCCCGGACGATTTTGGGAATCAGGAAGGGCTGAGCCGGCTCACCACGATCCGGTTCCTGCCGTCTGCTTTTGCCTCATAGAGGGCCTGGTCGGCAGCGGAGATCAACATCGCCGTTGTCAAGCCCCGCCGGGGAACCAGCGTGGCTATCCCCATGCTGATGGTAACCCGGGAGGCGGCGGATGAATAGTCGTGAGGAATGGCCAGTTCCAGAACGCCGGTCCTAATGGCCACCGCAATAGCCTTGGCGCCGTCGCTCACAGTCATGGGAAGAATCGCAGCGAATTCTTCGCCGCCGTACCTGGCCAACAAGTCAGTGGGCCTCTTCAAGACGCCGCTCATGGCCAGGGCTACCTTTTTCAGGCAGTCGTCCCCCGTCAGATGTCCATAATGATCATTGAAGGCCTTGAAATGGTCGATATCCATCATCACCAGGGAAAGGGGTTGCTTACTGCGCATGGCCTGCTTCCATTCATGGGCGAGGACTTCATCAAAACGCCGGCGATTGGGAATGCCCGTCAGTCCATCCAGGAGGCTCAACCGTCGCAGAATCTGGTTTGCCGCCGCGAGTTCCCTGGACATTACAATCAACTCCCTTTCTCTTTCCCGGCGTTTTTCCATTTCATCCTTGAGGCGCAAGGATGACCGGACCCGGGCAATGAGTTCCAGCTTGTCCACCGGTTTGGTTATATAATCCATCGCCCCGGCATCGAAAGCCGACTGCAGGATTCCCTTGTCCGCCAAAGCCGTGATCATGATGACGGGGACATCCTCGAAGCGCTTATCCTCCTTTATGCGCCTACATGCCTCAATTCCGTCGATCTCCGGCATAACGATATCCATAACGATAAGATCGATACCGTCAACCGGCCTGTCATCCCTATCCAAGCCGAGGAGGGAAAAGGCCTCCGCTGCCGTCGCCGCCTCTATCACCTTTGCATAACCGGCCTTTCGCAACTGACGGGTGATCAACAGGCGCATTTCTTCCGCGTCATCGACCAGAAGTATGTTATGGCTCGTGTCTTTTGATGCCTTGTCACTCATATCGCAAAGCCTCGATCGGGTTGAGTAAAGATGCCTTGTAGGCTGGATAGAATCCGAAGAAGATCCCGACCATACCGGAAAAGCCAAAGGCCAGGACAACGGAAAGGGGAGAGATGATCGTTGTCCAGCCGGCAAGTTGGGAGAGGATCTGCGAGGTCAAGACACCCACCAAGATCCCGATTATCCCCCCGCTCAGAGATAAAGTCAGGGCCTCCACGAGGAACTGCATCCGGATGGCCCAGGTCTTCGCCCCCACCGCCATGCGGATACCTATTTCCCTGGTTCTTTCCGTAACGGAAACAAGCATGATGTTCATGATCCCGATGCCCCCGACCAGGAGCGACACGGAGGCGATGGCCCCCAACAGCAGGGTCATGACCCGCGTGGACTGTTCGGCAACCTGGAGCATCTGAGTCAGGTTCCGGATGGAAAAATCCACTTCCCCTTTGGGACTGATCCGGTGCCGCTGTTTGAGCAGGTCGGTGATCTGCTGCTCCGCCCGGTCCATTTCCCCGGCGCTTCTTGCCTTGATGAGAATAGTCCGCACCATCCCGGCAAAGGTCGTTCCAAAGATCCTTTTTTGCGCCGTAGTTACGGGGACATAGGCCAGATCATCCTGATCCTGGCCGACGATGGATTGCCCCTTTTTCTCGAGAACCCCGATGACGGTGAAGGGAACCTTGTTGATCCTGATGATCTGCCCCACGGGATCCATGGAACCGAAAAGACTTTCCACTACCGTCTGACCCAGCAGGACCACCTTGGCAGCGGCACGGACATCCTGGTCCGTAAAGGGTCGCCCGGAAACAAGGGCGGCATCCCGGGCATCGAGAATACCGGGCGTTGTCCCCTGGACCCCGGTGGACCAGTTCTGGTTTCCAAACACGACCTGAGCGACGCCGTGAAGCATGGGTGCTACCGCCGCCACGGCGGAACATTCCCGCTCGATGGCATAGGCATCCTCCAGGGTCAGGGTCATCTGGGTGCCGCTGCCCATGCGCAACCCCCCGGAGGTGACGCTGCCCGACATGACAATAAGGAGATTGCTCCCCATCGAGGCTACCTGCTCGGAAATTTTCTCGCTGGCCCCCTGGCCCACCGCCAGCATGGCGATAACTGCTCCGACCCCGATAATGATCCCCAGCATGGTCAGGGATGACCGCATCTTGTTCACCCAGAGCGCCCGGAAGGCGATTTTTGTCGTAGACAAAAGACCGACGACCATAGCCTACGCCCCCTGTTTGACGTCGCTAACCACGACACCGTCAACAAAGCGGATCACCCGCCGGCTGAAAGCGGCGATATCCATCTCGTGGGTCACCAGGATAAGCGTGATCTGTGATTCCTGGTTGAGCCGGACAAAGAGATCCATGATCTCCATACTTGTTTTCGTATCCAGATTCCCCGTCGGTTCATCGGCAAAAAGAAGGGGGGCTTCATTGACCATGGCCCGGGCAATGGCCACCCGCTGCTGCTGCCCTCCGGACAGTTGATTGGGCAGGTGATGTTCCCGCCCCTCCAGCCCTAACTTTACCAGTGCCTCCTGGGCTCGCTGCCGGCGTTCCCTGGCCGGGGTCCCGCTGTAGAGCATGGGCAGTTCCACATTCTCCTGGGCCGAGGCCCGGGAGAGAAGATTGAATCCCTGAAAGACAAAGCCCATCTTCCGGTTCCGGATCTCCGCCAGTTCATCCTTGGAAAATTGGCTGACATCGATCCCGTCCAGGAGATACCGGCCGGTTGTCACCTGGTCAAGGCAACCGAGAATGTTCATAAACGTGGATTTGCCGGAACCGGAGGGACCCATGATGGATACGAAGTCACCCCGGCCAATGGTCAGCGTGACCCCATTCAAGGCCGGAACGGCCATTTCTCCAACCTGATAGATCTTGGTTAGTTCCTGTGTTCTGATCATCCTGGCCTTACCGATTTCGCAAGGGCTATAACCGGATTTGAAGGTAAATCCCTCTTCCCCAATTCCAACCTGTTATCTGATGAAACGTGGCGTCGCCGCACCGGGATTATCCTTTTTCCTGTTTGGGTCCAGCGCCTCGACAATAACCTCCTGACCGGGGCGGAGCGCTCCGCCCACGACCTCGGTATAGCTGCCGTCGCTTATCCCCACCTGGACAGGGATCTTTTTCGGCCTCTCCTGTTCGAGGATCCAAACCTGTTGCCCTTTGCCTCCGGTGATGTCTTTCTTCCCGGCCATCTCCGGCATCCGGAAACGCAAGGCGGCACTCGGTATCCTCAGTACTCCCTGTTTGCTGTCGATGATGATCGATACATTTGCCGTCATTCCCGGCCGCAGTTTCATCTCCGGATTGTGAACGCGGACGATAACCGTATAGGTCACCACATTCTGGATCGTCGTCGGGGAATTTCTTACCTCCGACACCTTGCCGTGAAAAACCAGCGCCGGAAAGGCATCGACAGTAAATTCAACTGGTTGTCCTACCTGCGCTCGGCCAATGTCCGCCTCGTCAACGCTTGTTTCAATCTGCATCTTCGTGAGATCCTGAGCGATGTTAAAGAGCGTCGGGGTCTGAAAACTCGCCGCCACGGTCTGACCGATATCGACCGTCCGGGAAATAACCATTCCATCCACGGGAGAGCGAATGGTTGTATAGGCCAGGTCCGTGTCCGCCAATCTAAGCGACGCCCGGGCCTGGTCCACCTGGGCTTTGGAAGCGCTAACCTGAGCCTGGGATGTTTCCATATTTGTTCTTGCCGTGTCAAGATCACTCCGAGCGATAAGATTCCGGGCAAAGAGGGTTTCGTTTCTGTCCAGGGTTCTTTTGGCGTCCCGGAGGGTCGCCTCCGCCTTTTGCAGATTGGCTTGGGAAAGATAAAGATTGGCTTTTGCCTGCTCGACCTTAGCGGCGAAAGTAGCCGGGTCGATCTGGGCAAGAACCTGGCCCTTCTTTACCGGGGAATTGAAGTCCACATATAATGCCTTGATCATCCCCGATGTCTGGGCGCCGACAATCACTGTGGTCACGGCGTTGACTTTCCCGGTTGCCGTTACGGTCGCCCGGATATCCCCCGTGGAGACCTTATCCGTCCGATATTTTATCCCTTTGTTGCCGCCCCGCGTAAACATAAAGGCGGCAGCCGCAACAATGATCAAAATCAAGATGCCGGCAATGATCAGATATTTTCTCTTCATGGATGACCTATTGCCTTTTCAATACTGGCCTGAGCGATTTTGTGATCATAAATGGCCGCCGCCTGGGCAGTCTGGGCATTGCTGTATGCCACCAGGGCGTCGGTAATTTCGATGGCGCTGCCCACCCCGGCCGCGTAACGGCCATTGGCCAACTCCATATTTTCCGCCGCCTGCCTGACCGACAACTCGGTGGTCGTTATTCGGTCCGTGGCTTCCCGGAGATTGGAATAGGCCTGCTGCAGCTCAAGATAAATGTCCTGGCGGAGGGTCTTTTCATTGGCCTTGATGACCTCGAGACTCGCCCGTGCTTCATCAACCTGATACTTTGTGGACAAACCACTGAAAATTGGAATATTAAGCGTTGCGCCGACGTTCCAGCCCTGATCCCAGGGGAAGTCCTGACCTCCCCAGCCATAACCGGCCGTACCCGTTACATTGGGATAGTAGCCCTTCTTTGATAATTCTACAGTCTTCTCTTGTGCCAGTCGTTTCGTCGCCAGTGACTTCAGCTCCGGCCTGTCCTGATAAGCCTTCTGTAGCGCGTCTTCAAAAATGATCCCATAGGGCTGGGGCACAAAATCCGCACGGCTGGTATCGTAATCCGGGGCGTCAGGGTATCCCATGGCATTGTTCAAGGTCGAGCGGGCGATCCGCAGGGAATTCTCCGCCTTGATGAGATCCAGACGGGCATTGCTCAGATCCACCTCGGCCTTGGTCACGTCAAATTTGGGCTTCACCCCAACCTCAAAAAAGCCCTTTGCCTGGTCAAGATGCTTGTGAAACTGCTGCACCTTTTCCATCGCAACTTCCTGATTTTTCTGAGATTTAAGAAGATTCAAATAGGCCTGCTTGACGATAAAAATAATCTGTTTCCGGACGGCATCCAGATCCAGGCGTGACGAACCCGTGTTGAGTTTCTGAACCTCCACCTGGGCCGCTGTCTTGCCGAAATCATAAATGTTCTGGTTTAAGGTAATGGTCGAGCCATATTGGTTGTAAACATTACCCGCCTGTTGGGCTACCGTGCCGGCAGGAGTTGTATAGGGATCCACCCTGGAATAGCTTGATGAAACACCCACCTGTGGTAAATAGCCGGAGCGGGCCTGGCCGATACGGCTTTCGTTGACGCTGACGGTGCCGGCGGCGGAAAGAACGGCCGGGTGCCTGGCCAGGGCAATACGGATACACCTTTGCATGTCCAGGGCCTCGCCTTTTTTTATGGCCTCTTCCTGACCCTGCACCAGCAGGGGAAAAAAGAAGAAACAAAAAAGGAGCAAGCCCGCAACAAATTCTTTTCTCATCAGGTTTCCTTCATCAGCAAGACAACATCTTTTAATTTACGAACATCGGTTTTTACAGAACGAACCGGATAGATAATTAAGATCACTCCCCCATTATTCCTGATTGCTTTGGACCTGTTAGTTAGCAATGGTCGTGCCATGATCTATATACCATTAGGTTAACTGATCATTTATAATTATTTGCCTTTACGTCCTGTGCATTTGCCGATATTGACCGGTGAAAAGCGGATAATAAGTATGCGGATCGGGTATCCATTTGTATAAAAAGTATACACTGCCTATCCGCACCTTCAGAGAGATCTCTGCGCATCCATAGAAAAATGGTTCGCAAGCGGCGAATCAAATGTTTTTCGCCGTTCCGAGATTGAATTTAACATACTGTATTTAATCACAATTATATGCCAACTAACCGGAAGCGAAAAAGATTTCTGAGCCATGGCGAAACCATTTTTCAAGGTCTTTCAGATTCGGCAGGGCGCAGGCAAGATTTCAAACAATCTGCAACAGTTTGGATTGAAGGATTTGGAAAGTCCCATGGGGCCGCCATTTGAGATCGGGAGAATAACCTCGTGGCAGCCCTACTCGATTTTCCAGATAGTACGGTCGGGAGTATCTTTGAGACTAACCTTCTTCTCTGCAAGCATCTGCCGTATCTCGTCGGCCTGCTTCCAATCCTTCCGAGCCCTTGCCAGGCGGCGCGCCTCCACGAGACCTTCGATCTCCCCGACATCCAGACCTCGCTTGCGAACCTCCCGGTTCCTGTCTGCTTCGAAATAATGGTCGGGATCGTCGAGAAACAGCCCCAGGACAGCGCCGATCCGCAGCAGTATATCCCGGGACCGGACAAGTACATAGACCATCTCGGGAGACGGTTCGTTTTGACCTTCCGCCATGAAGCTGTTGAGAACGCGGACAGCGTCATATAGATGACCAATCGCCCTGGCCGTGTTAAAATCATCGTCCATAGCCTCGGTGAAGCGCTCGGGAAGGGTCATGATCTTTTCGAGAATCTGATTTTGCTCTTCCGTAAGGGTACCCTTCCACTCATCGACATTCATCTCTCTGTTTCCGGCAAGAGTGTCCTTCAAGGTCTTGAGAGTAGTGTAGAAACGATCCATTCCCGTCCTGGCATCACGGAGCGATTCCCCGGAAAAGTCCACGGGACTGCGATAGTGGCTCTGGAGGACAAAAAGTCTCAGCACCTCGGGATGGTAATCAAGGAGCATATCCCTGATGGTAGAAAAATTACCGAGCGACTTGGACATCTTTTCACTGTTCACCCGGACAAAACCGTTATGGAGCCAGTATCGGGCCAGCGGTTTGCCCGTAGCCCCCTCCGATTGGGCAATCTCGTTTTCATGATGGGGGAAAATGAGATCTTCTCCCCCGCCATGGATGTCAAAAGTCTCGCCCAGATAACGCTGACTCATGACCGAACACTCGATATGCCATCCCGGCCGTCCCTTTCCCCAGGGACTATCCCACCAGGGTTCCCCCTCCTTGCTGGCCTTCCAGAGGGCAAAATCCATGGGATTGCGCTTCTTTTCGTTAATGTCGATGCGGGCGCCGGCCAGCATGTCTTCCAGGTTTCTCCCCGATAATTTCCCGTAGCCCCTGAACTTTTCGACGGCATAATACACATCGCCGTCAACATCATAGGCAAGCCCCTTTTCGAAAAGGGTGGAGATCAGCCGGATCATGCCTTCAATATTATCCGTTGCCCGGGGCGCGATGGTGGGTCTGGCCACGCTCAGGGCATCCATGTCCCGGTTGTGTGCCTCGATATATTTTTCGGTAATACCTTTGATGTCGCATCCCTCCGCATGGGCGCGATCGATGATCTTGTCATCAACATCGGTGAAATTCTTGATGAAGGTAACGTCAAAGCCGAGGTATTGCAGATATTTGTTGATGACATCAAAGACAATCGCCGAACGGGCGTGACCGATATGGCAGAGATCATAAACCGTTATCCCGCAGGCGTAAATGCCGATCTTTCCGGGTTCGATAGGCTGAAAAGCCTCTTTTTGCCTAGTAAGCGTATTGTAAACTCGCAGCGCCATATGTGTACCCCTTGGAAATAATTAAACTATTAAAAATGATGGACTCGTAAAAAGTCCCAAAAATAACAATTATCGACGGCTTCGTAAAAAGATTCGCAGGCAAGGCGCGCAAATCCTGAGGAATGAGGCGTACTTGTCGTACGCCGCAGTAAGCCTGCCCCGTACTTGATACGGGGAAGGATGCAGCGCAACGCAGCATCCGGACTTTTTACGAAGCCGTCAAGGATAAAGAGAAATCATCTCCAAACCGACATTTTCCTTTATTCCCCACAGGAGATTCATATTCTGTATCGCCTGACCAGCAGCTCCTTTGATGAGATTATCGATGGCAGAGATCACGATGACCCTTCCCGTCCGTTCATCAACGGCAATACCGATATCACAGTAATTGGCGCCCCGGACCGAAGAAATATTGGGATAGGCGCCTTTTTTATATATCCGGACAAATGGTTCGTCCTTGTAGAAGTCCTCAAAAAGTTCATGGACAGTCTCAGGGGAGGCCTTTTGGGACCAAGCGGCATAAATGGTACTGAGGATCCCCCGAGAGATCGGCAGCAGATGGGGGGTAAAGGAAATCCTTAGTTCCCGGCCGGCAAGGACGCTCAATTCCTGCTCAATCTCCGGGGTATGACGGTGCGAAGCCACTTTATAGGCCTTGAAGGCCTCAGTGACTTCGCAGAAGAGGGAGGCGACCTGGGGTTCCCGGCCGGCGCCGCTCACCCCGGACTTGGCATCGGCGATGATGGAGGATGGTTCGATCCAGCCTTCCTTAAGCAGCGGCGCCAGGCCAAGGATGATGCTGGTGGGGTAACAGCCGGGATTGGCCACAATGCTGGCCTTCCTGATCTCTTGCCGGTATAGCTCGGGAATGCCGTAAACGGCATCCTTGAGCAGGTCGGGGGCAGTATGTCGGCCATACCAGGCGGCATAGGTGTCGGCGTTGCGGAGACGGAAATCGGCGCTCAGATCGATTACCTTCTTTCCGGCCTGCAGGAAAGCGGGGGCGACGCTCATGGATACCGCATGGGGCAGTGCCAGAAAGACATGCTCACATTTCGCGGCCACCTCGGCGGGAGAAGCGTCCATGAACATCAATTCCGTCAGTCCGGTGAAGGCGGGATAAAGATCCGCTACAGACTTGCCCGCATAGCGACGGGAAGTGACGGCAACCACCTCCACGGCCGGGTGTCGCAGCAGTAACCGCAGCAACTCCTGTCCCGTGTAACCGCTCGCTCCATAGACTCCGACCCTGACCATCCTGCGCCTCCAAAAAAAAGGGAGGCCTGAGCCCCCCTCGGTCATTATCGTTTAGAAAACTGGAA
>Ga0247841_10013561_pt1 | contig 10383 bp, 10 predicted proteins | sample LaCruzMarch2015__2_FD_192410 | JGI IMG/M metagenome (GOLD analysis project Ga0247841, IMG submission 192410) | Freshwater microbial communities from meromictic Lake La Cruz, Castile-La Mancha, Spain - LaCruzMarch2015_18m | ecosystem: Environmental > Aquatic > Freshwater > Lake | place: Spain...
GTTGAGAGCCTCTTTGTCCTGCCACCATTCCCCCGCCTCCGCTTTGAGATGCTCCTGGTCTTATAGTTAATAAATTAGAGCCCAAACTTTCAATATTTGAAGTAACATTACTTGTTACTCCGCTTCCGACAGAAACCATGGCGATAACAGAAGCTATGCCAATGACAATTCCAAGCATTGTTAGGCCGGTTCTTATTTTATTGGAAACTAAGGCCGAATATGTTTCTTCTAAAATATCCTGAAATTTCATTTATTTTATTTTTCTTTTGTTATTATACGATTTTTGACCTTTTCGTCGCTTATAATTTCCCCGTCTTTTATATGAATGATCCTCTCGGCGTGTTCTGCTATATGGGGCTCGTGAGTAATTATAACAATTGTATGCCCCTGTTCCTTGTGTAATTTTTGAAAAGAAGCCAAAACAATATCTCCTGTTTTTGTGTCCAAATTTCCTGTCGGTTCGTCTGCCAAAATTAAAGACGGATTATTTACCAAGGCTCTGGCAATTGCAACTCTTTGCATCATTCCTCCAGATAGCTGATTTGGCAAGTGATACCAAAATTTTTCTGGGAAAGCAGAGGATGTCAAAGCAATTTTTGCCGCTTCGGTTCTTTTTATTTTTTCAACATTGGCATAAACAAGAGGCAGGCTGACATTTTTCAAAACAGGAACTCTTGGCAACAAATTAAATGCCTGAAAAACAAAGCCAATTTTTTCACTTCTAATTTTTGCCAGTTCGTCATCGGAAAAATCTGAAACATCGTGGCTGTCTATAAAATATTTTCCGCTGGTTGGAGTGTCTAAGCATCCTATAATGTGCATTAAGGTTGATTTGCCCGAACCGGACGGTCCCATTATCGCCACAAATTCTCCGTCGTTTATTTTAAAATTAATATTTTTTAGCGCCGCTGTTTCCATTTCGCCTGAAATATAAACTTTTCCTATGTTTTTACATTCAATCATATTTTATAATTTTATAAACTTAGAATTATAACCCGGGTATGCCCATTCCCCCGCCTCCTGGGCCGCTATTGGTAGTAGATTTAGATGAGCTGGAGGCAGTTTTTGTTGTAGCTGTTGAAGAAACGGTGCTGAACACAACCACATCTCCTTCGCTAAGCCCGGAAATAATTTCTGTTGACGAATCGTCTGAAACTCCTGTTTCAACGGTCTGGCGTGCCGGAACAGTTTTTAAAATAGTCCCTGAGGTGTTTTGAATATCCGCATCGCTTACGGTCTCCGCCACTTTTAGAACATAAAAAGTTCCTTGCTGGGTTTTTACGGCGGAATTTGGCACATAAAGGGCATCTGTTTTTGTATCTGTTATAATTGTGGCAGTTGTGCTCATGCCTGGCTTTATATTATTGTTTTGTAAATCCATAACAACTTTTACATTATAAGAAACAACACCTTGCGAGCTTGCACCAATAACATCAATTGCGGAAACCTTTCCGGTTATTGTTAAATCGGGTACGGCATCAAATGTTAGTGTTGATTTTTGCCCGATTTTTATTTTTGCAATGTCGGTCTCTCCAAAACTTATTTCTGCCACAAGTGTTTTTGAAATTATGGTTGCTATTGGGCTTGGAGCCGCTTGCCCGGCCTTTGCATCTATGGTTGCTATAACTCCGTCAAACGGTGCATAAACATAATAATCTGCAAGCGCCGCCTTTGCATCTGCCAAAGTGTTTTTGCTTTTTTCCAAAGACAATTGCTGAGATTGAGCATCTAACCCGGCATTTGAAATTGCGTCTATATCGCTTTTAATTGTGCTTTGCGCATTTAATAAATTAGAAAGATTACTATTTGCTTTGCTAAGATAACTGCTAAGGCTTGAGAGATGGACATCTGCTATACTGTTTATTGGTATTTTTTTTGTAGTAAGCGTGTCTTCGTAAAATTGTATAAGATTATTTGTGTCTTTTATAGCTTGCGCAATATTTTTTGTGGCTTCGTAAGTCCCGCTAATCACAGAATCAATTGTAGAGTTATCTGAAAAACGGCTCGTGGCCTTGTAATCGTTAAAACTTTCGTTATAAGTCAGCTTAGCTTTTTTATATGAGCTGTCTGCACTGTTTTTGTATTGCAATGCGGTTTCATCAAATGTATATGCATAATAGTAATCAATATTTTGCTGATAGCTGTTAAAAGTGCTGCCGTAAAGAATACTATCAAGGCCGGTCATTATTGTCGGTAAATCAATAAATGCATTGGCTACGGTGTTGTATCCACTTTCGTAGTCCTTAACAAGGGTGGCTTCGGCTTCTTGCTTATTTGTCGGGTTACTTAAATCAGTTCCCAAAAGCTTTTGTAAAGAAATCTGTGCGGATTGGAGATTAGACTCTGCGTCTCTTACGGATTTTTCGGCGTCTGTTGTGTCTAGCATTGCTATAAGTGAGCCTGCCCTAACGTTGTCTCCTGCCTTAACGCCAACATATGTGACATCTCCCGAGGCCTTTGCTTTTATATCTATCTGGTTTAAAGCTGAAACTTGCCCAGAACTTGAAAGAGATGATACAATAGTTCCCTTTTCCGCCTTTGTTAAAATATATTTTGTTTGAGTAGTCGCCGGAGTCAAAAATTTATATGCTAAAAAAATAGCGCCAATTAACACAATAAAAATTATGCCTGCCGTTATCTTATGCTTGAATATAAATTTTTTAAATCCGATAAATTTGTTCTTGATATGTGACATTTTAAAATTATAAATTTTATTTTAATGATAATAGGGTTAATTAAATTTTCACCTAAAAGGGCTACTAGAAACGGACGGAGGTGGCATTATCCTTATAAAACTTGCTTCTATCTGGCCCACGTCGTTTGGCTGGCCTATTATAACAACATAATCATTTATTTTTATATCCAAAATTTTCTGGTCTTCATTCAACCTTTTGATCGTAGTTTTATCTGTTGTATTCACGCTTCTTTCAATGTTGTCCTGCCCCTTTATTGTTAAAATATTTCCGTCAATTTTTATTACCGACCCAAAAACCCCATGCCCAGGCATAGAGTCCTTGCCAGTAAAATTTTCCAAAAACCCGCTTGGGGGTCCTCCAAAGTTACGGTGATAATTCTCCGCCCAACGGAAGGAAAATTGCGCGCGTTCAGAACCCACCCAAACGCCAAAGGCAAAAATAAAAATAATTAAGGCAAAAGCCAACAAGCCCACAATTATCCATTTTAGAATATCTGCGCTTAATATTCTTTCAGATTTTTTTTCTTCTGTCATAGATTTTTGATGCAACGAATTAATTAAAAAGCCAAATTATTTATTAAATATTTGAACAGCAAATTCTTTTTATATAAAAATAATCTAATAGCGAACAAGAGCAACGCAATATTAATTGTAAACACCAATATCCCTACAACCGGCAATGACTCTAATATTGATATAGAGAAATCCTGCCAGAACGCTGCAAAAATTCCTAAATTGCTTGTGGCGACTGAAATAAAGTAAAAAACTCCGGAGGCCTCCCACTCGTTAGCGAGCAATGCCCACGAAAAAGGGATTGCGCCCAAAGATACAAATAAAAGGCCAGCAAAAATAAACAGCAATCTCCTGCCCTGCCTTAGCTCTTTTTCTCTCTTAATCGCGAGTATTATCTTATCAAAAAGACCCGATGGAACCTCAGGGTTATTTTTAGAGTTAATTTGTATATAGTCCTTGTGCATTTAATTAATACGGATAAAAGCTTATTTAGGGTGCGAAGCTCATCTAATATCGGACAATTTACTTTTAAGTTCCAAAACCGCTCTTCTGTGACGGCTTTTTATTGTATTTATAGATTCACCTAAAGTTTCAGCAATTTCTTTAAACTTTAAATTGTTCTTATACCGTAAGTATAAAATTGTCTGGTATTGTCCGGATAAATTTTCTAAGGCTAATAGCACTACTTTAGAAAAATTTTTCTGTTCAAATACTTCGTTTGGCAAGGGCCCCATATCTTTCATTTTATTTACAATTGGATTATCGCCTCTTTCGTTTTCGAAACTGGACAAGGGTATGGCCTTTTTCTTTCTTAAATAATCAATGCATGTATTTTTTGCAACACTAAAAATCCAAGTTTTAAAACTTTTGGTTTTATCAAATTTTTTTAAATTTCTCCACGCTTTTATAAATACGGTTTGGGTGATATCTTCTGCTTCGTCTCCATTGCCCACATATCTAAAAACAAAACCATACACGGGTTTTAAATATCTGGTAATTAAAATCTCCAACGATTTTTCATCGCCTTTGAAATATTTTTTTATTATTTCGGCATCGTCCTGATCCATTTTTTTACTTAATCTTTCCTATACTTATTAATACGCATTATCCACATATTAACTTTTAGCATAATTCTGATTAAATTAAAAGGCTCCAAGTTTTTACAGGGAGCCGGCTCGCGTTTTTGTCCGCCTTTTGTTATTCTAAAGGAAAAACAAATTGGCTGATGAATCTGAGCGAACGCCTTCTCTTTTTGCTGTAATGGGCCGCTTGCTTTAACGTTCTAAAGCCTACAACAGTGCGGTGTTTAGCATCGCGACCATTGCAGAAGGAAACGGGTGACAAGTCGCCTTTTGCGCCGTTTGACAGCAGAACTTTTGCGGTATAAAATCCCTTTGTTGGACCGGCGCCAATAACCTTGCCGACCCAAAAACCCAGATTACCTGCCGCCGGCTTTTCAGCAGCGACATACGCACCCACCGAGATATTAACGTTCATGGCAAACCTCCTCACAAAAAGAGTGAAAATTGGCTATCAAAGAACAGACGATTGGGCAAAAAACCCAACTAAAAAACCTCTCGGTTAGAGAGGTTTTTTAGTTTGATATTTTGCTTATTATGTTTTGTATTTATCAAAAGAAAAACCTCCTAACCTGTGGTTCGGCAACAAAAGCAATAAAGATAATAAATTGGTTAAAAGATTTTTGTTCATTTCACTTTTATATTATATCTTGGCAACGCTCTTGTCAACACACTCACCCTTTTTAAAAAATAAAACAAAAAAGAGATTCTAAAAAGAATCTCTCTAAAAAATCCCCTACAGGAATTGAACCTGTGACCTGTCCCATTGAGTGGGACCGCTCTTGCCGCTGAGCTAAGGGGACCTCCGGAAATATCCGGATGGAATTCAAGTTGTCAAAGAACAAACACGGCTCACTCGCAAGGGAAGTTTTATCGTTGCAAACGTCTGTTTGCTTTTGAGGCAACACTGAACCAAATTAAGAGGCACTCTTGGAATTCGGTTCAATTGATCGCCTTCTTTATGATGACTTAACTTCTTCTCGCGACTCTCACTCTCGCCGCAAAACGCACCACGGCTTGATCGCTAGGTCAGGACGCTCATGTCACTCATGTCTGGGGTTCCTTGTGAACCATTGTGTACGAAGTGGGAAGGTTACACGACGAACCAAAACGCAATCATAGAAGGGGTTCCTTCTCAAAAACAGGAAACACCAATCCGTCGCTAACATTACGTTTTCTAGTATAATATAAGTCGTTTAAATAATCAAATTTATTAAACAAAAAAGCCCCGCTTATCGAGGCTTTTAAAAAATTTGCACCGTTATTGTTCAATACTCACCATATCAATCTCAAATATTAATGTAGCATTTTGTGGAATAACCGGCGGACGGCCCGCGACTCCGTAACCTAACTCAGGAGGAACTGTTAATTTTCTTTTTTCTCCAATTTTCATTCCTTCAATACCCAAATCCCAACCCTTAATTACTTGGCCTACGCCCAGAATAAAAGGAAGCGGTTCACCACTATCAATGCTGGAACCAAACTTTGTTCCGTTTTCCAGCATGCCTGCATAATTTACCGTGATGCTGTCGCCAAATTTTGCCTGTGCAACGCCAGTTCCCTCTTTTAACACTTCTACTTTCATACCCTGAATCATTTTTTCTTGATTTACCGGCTGGTTATTATTGGACGCACCATTATCAGCCAAAACAGCCGGGTTATTATTGCCCTTAAAATAAAAATAAACGCACGTGATTATAATTATCAATACTACTATAATTATTGCTGTTAGAATTTTTTTGCTCATGTTTTATTTTTCTTTTGGGTCAGGTTCTATTTCCTTTTTTATTTCTTCAAATTCGTTTTCTATTTCTTTTAAACGCTCCTTGCTTAATTTAATCAGCCCCACTGCTTCTTTCACTTTTTCTAATCCCTCTTCTACGTCAACTTCCTCCATCTTATCAAACCATTCGGCAATTTCTGACAATTTTTTAAGATTGTTATTTAAATTTTTTTTATCCATTGTTTTTTATTTTATTTACTTTTGAAGTTATTATACCATTTATAACTTTGAGGTCTATATCTTCGCCAATTTTTACGTCGTCGGTTTTTCTTATTATTTTACCCTTAAAACTGGCTATACTGTAACCAAGTTTTAATTGGCGCTCCGGGCTGTTAATGGAAACTATCTCCTCGGCATGTTTTAATTTTTCACCTACCCTTAACAGCAAAGATTTAAAACCGGAAAAATATTTATTAGGCGCGTTTTCCAAACCCTGCTTTGAATTTAAAATGATATTTTTAAAACCCCGAAATGATATTTTTATCTTGTTTTCAGTTTCCTGATATTTTCTGATAATCATTTCATATCTGTTTAAAATCTGCCTTTCAAATCTTTCCAAAAGTAAAAGTGCCTGGTCCCAGGATTCGTTCAGCAAATTAGCGACAGCTGTTGGAGTTGATTCGCTTTTGTCAGCCGCCAAACAAACAAGCGGAACGTCTTTATCGTGCCCAATTCCCACCAACACCGGAACCGGAAACCCCGCTACCTCACGCACCAGTAATTCATTGTTAAACGGCATCAACGACTCCATTGATCCGCCCCCTCTAATTATAACTAAAACATCTATATCCATTTTCCTAAAAGTTTTGACCGACGCCAATAAATCTTCAACAGCACCCTGCCCCTCGACCCTTGAATCAATCATTTTTATATCAAATCCGTATTTACCAATATTGTTTAAAAAGTCGTGTATTACCGCGCCTTGCTTTGAAGTAATTACGCCGATTTTCTGGGGGTATCTTGGAATTGGTCTTTTATTTGCAATGTCAAAAAGCCCTTCTTTCGTAAGTTTTTTTAAGAGCTCGTCATACTGTTTTTTAATATCGCCCTCGCCCGCCAACTCAATTGTGTCACAGACAAAAGATAATCTGCCATTTGGCGCATAAACTTCAGGATTTCCAAATGCCACAATTTTTTTACCAGGCTCCAATGTAATTCCAAACAACCTATACTTTGAACTCCACATTATGCAATTTAGCATTGCTTGGCCGTCCGAAGCCTTGTTAGAGGAGGCCGCCGTTTTATCTTCTTTTAAAGTAAAGTACATATGCCCGGTTGGCCCGGCCTTCGCCTCGCCCACCTCTCCAACAATCTTTGCTTTCATCCATTTTAAATCCGTGTTCAAAAACGCCACAAACTCCGATATAGAATAAATTTTACCTTTTTCTACTTCCATATTTAAAAAAGATTTTTATAAATAAATTTCATCGTTGCGGGCCAAAAAAATGCGGCCGGATGAGTGGGGGCAAAAATAATTTTCTTTTTGCCGTACCTTGACCTTGCATTCCAGCCCGGAAAAACCATCAAATCAAATGGAGTATAAACCGAATAAAGGTCTATCTTATTTTCTTCAACAAAAATTTCCAAATCCTTCAATAATCCGCTGTCGGGTCTTAAATCAATTAAACCGGGTAAATTCATTATTTTAGCCAGTCTGCTTCCTTTGTGGGGACTGCACAATGTAAATAATTTTTCAACATTTTTACCTGCCTGCGCAGGCAGGTTATTATAATACTTTAAATATGTTAGCGCAATAATTCCTCCTTGACTGATTGCTATAATGTTTATATTTTCTTCTTTTACATTTTTCTTCAAAAATTCAGCCAGCTCTTCCGCCAGCTCTTTAATTGGAGATAATCCAAATTTTTTTTCATAGTTAAACTCGTAGAATTTATTAACTCCTCTTTTTTCCAAGTATCTCATTATTGGCTGATATTGCTCTTTGCTGCCTCCTATGCCGTGAATAAATAAAATTGGATTCATTATTATTTTTTTATTATTTTACTGAGCTTCCTGGCGGGACTTCCTTATCTGGGCAAAGCAAAACCGGGCCGTTCTCGCCTGACGGGCACAAAATCATCCCTTGGCTTTCCAGGCCCTTCAGCATACGCGGGGCTAAATTATAAGCAAAAGGACACTCTTTACCGACTAACGCCTCAGGGGCATAAAATTGAGCTATTCCTGCGATAATTTGACGCTTTATTGGGCTGGATGCCTCTTTTAAGGCCTCTTCTGACTCCACTGGTAAAGTTAATGATTTCCCACCGAAATCAACCTCTAATTTTAAAAGTTTATCAGAACCCTCTACCCTTTCCGCCGAGATTATCTTTCCAATTCTGATGTCGAGTTTCTTAAAGTCATCGAAACTGATTGTTTCCATGTTTGTGATAATTTAATTTTAAAAACACTTTAACGTTGTGCAAAATCGCAGATGTCTTTGAAATCGCAATACTGGCATTGCCAGCCGGGAGTAGGCTCAAACTCGCTGTTTTTTATTTTCTCAATTTCTCCAATTATTTTTTCTTTTTGAGCCTGAATTTCTTTTTCTGTTCCCAGAAATGATGCTTTTTTACCGTCATCTAAATAATAATATGTCAGTTCTTTTGGTTTTATTTTTAACACTTCTTCTGCCGCTATCTGGTAAATCAACAACTGTTCTTTATTCTCAAAATCCAGCTTATCCTTCGACTGCCCAGTTTTGTAATCAATAATTTCAACCCCGTCTTTTGAGTTATCTATGCGGTCTATAACTCCAAAAATCTTATAGCCCCCTATCTTCAGATTAAACGGAAGCTCCAATGCCAATGAACTATTTATCGTTAAAATTTCCGGAGGATTGCTTTCAAACTGCGAATAAAAATCTTTTAAAATTTGCTTGCCCTTTTTATAATACTCTTCTTTATTTTTTTTGGAATCATACCATTCATTAACCCAATTTCGCTCAAAAATTTCTAATAAATTTTTGAGCGCCTCGCCGGAGCCTTCCGCGGAGGCGGGTTGCCTAAACAAACTTTCTTGTTTTACTTTTTTACTTTCGTTTACGTTTTTTAAAAATTCATACAATGTATTATGCATTGTTTTTCCAAAAGAAAAAACTGCTTTTCCTTTTACGGGAACTTTCAAAATAAAATTAAACTTATATTGAAGCGGACATTTTTCAAAAGCAGCCAACTGGGAATAAGAAAAGTGCTCGGGTAAAAAATCGGGCTTTATCTTTTTCTTAAATTCTGGCGCTTTAATTTTTTCAGCCATCAACCCGTTGCCATTTTTTTTATTCTTGGATTCTGTTTTTTGAGCCTCGTCCTTGTATCCCATTTCAATTAAAAATCGGGAAAGCTTTTTTTCTCTTTGTCCTCCGTAATCTTTGGCTGATGTAAAATACAGTTCTTTTTTTGCCCTTGTCATTGCAACATAGCAAATTCTTCTTTCCTCCTGCAAGTGAACGTCTCCCTTTGGCCTTATGTCCTTAATTAGTTCTTCAGGAAGCTCAATAGGATCTTTTCTTTCAATTGTTGGAAAACGTTTATCAACCATGCTCACCAAAAAAACATACTTAAATTCCAAACCCTTGGCTCCATGGATTGTCATTACCTTTATCATATCCGGACCTTGCTCGGGATCAAACTGCAACTTCCCCTCCTCGCCCGATTCCAACTCCAAATTAATCTCCTCCATAAAGTTTTTAAGTGTAGGCTCAAGCGTTGCCTCCTCAAAACTCTTCACTTTTTTATAAAATTGGTTTAGCAAATCAATTTTTTCTTCATCGTTGCTTTTAACAAGGTGCTTTAAATATCCGGAATCCTCCAAAAACGCAACCAAAATTTCCGAAACCCCTTTTTCTCTGGCCTGTGAGCTGTGTTTTTTAATCAGGCTTAAAATAAAGGCAATCTTTTCTTGCGCTTTCAGAGAAATCCCACCTATCAGCGGAAGTTCTTCTAATGCCTCAAAAAGTGACTTGGTTCTCTTGTGACTGTATTGAGTTATTTTTGCAATGTCCAAATCAGAAATTTCCAAAAATGGCAGATTTAAAACTCTGTAAACAGCCGAACCTTCGTGGTAGTTGTCTAAAAGCTTAAAATAAGAAACCACATCCAAAATTACGGGTTTTGAATAAAGGCCTCTTGAAGCTAAAAATTGATAAGGCAATCCCGCCCTTTCAAGCGCCTTAATAAACGGCACAGCTGAATCGTTTGCTCGGACCAAAATTGCAAAATCGTTATAGGTTGCATCCTTATCCTTTTTAATAATCTCTAAAATTTTTCTGACGACGCTACCCACTTCTTCATCCAGATTTTTTGCATTAATGTGTTCTA
>Ga0247841_10013562_pt1 | contig 10383 bp, 7 predicted proteins | sample LaCruzMarch2015__2_FD_192410 | JGI IMG/M metagenome (GOLD analysis project Ga0247841, IMG submission 192410) | Freshwater microbial communities from meromictic Lake La Cruz, Castile-La Mancha, Spain - LaCruzMarch2015_18m | ecosystem: Environmental > Aquatic > Freshwater > Lake | place: Spain...
ACGAATACTACAGATTTGTATCAATACATATTTGTAATTGCAAAAACATATGAAAATGAGATCAAATGTTGGAAAAAAAAGAATACGGGCTGGAACAAACCTGCAGTTGAAAATGGAAAATCAAATACTAATGCAAAAACATTATTAATCAATTAAATACCAATAAAATGGACAAATTAATTTTATCGTCATTGAGCAAATCTGACATCAGAAAGCTCGTAAAAGAAGGAGTCATGGAGGTTCAGTATCATTCGGATTTCACCCAAAACTCAAAAAAAGAATCTGAGTATGTTGACCTGGATGAAGCATGCAAAATACTAATGAAATCCAAAGCCACGATCTATGGTATGACCAGCAGTCAGAAGATTCCATTCTATAAACGGGGTAAAAAACTTTACTTTAAAAAGGAAGAGTTGCTACAATGGCTGGGGCAGGGCAGGAGAAAGACTGTGGATGAGATCAGGCAAAGTGTAGATGATTTCCTGGTAAGGAAAAGCAAGTTTCCCAGAACTGGATAATTTGGTGCCTGGCTAATATTAAGGTTTGATTTCACAACTAACAAAAGTGTAACTAACAAACTTGTAAGTTGAGGTCACAAGAATAGGTAAATTCAATCACCCACTAAAGATTATCTATAAGCTTTGATGCAACAAGTTCGTATGCAATAACAGGATCATAATTTTCTTCGGGACTCAAAATGGCGATCATATCTCCAAGAAATTCCTGGTCTTTGATTTTAGCGGACATATTTAATTGAAACTCTTTTCGTGTGGGAATATGACTTACAACAAAACGCATGTACTCATGATAGCACCTGATAATTGTATCGGGATTTGAAGGCAAACAAACAAGCCCTTTATACAGGTCATACAGATCACGTCCTTTTCTTCGTTGGTACAAGGCCCGTAACTTTGTACCCAGCATTTCATCATGATGGTAGGTGGTTATGTTGCATTGTCCGGAAAACCAGCCGGATTGCATCTCATAAGGCAGGTAATGATAACCTAAGACTGTGAAATGTTCCCTGCAATTGATCTCTATTTTTAGTTTCAGGGAAGTATCCGGAGAGGATTCAGCATTAAAGTGATAAACCAGCGTGTTGTTATTTGCCTTTTGTTTTATGACTGGTTTACCAAGAAACGAAAGTACATTTCTTAATCTTTCGATGATCTCTTTGATCGGCCCTGCGTTAATTTGCACCAGATCAATATCTTCTGAATATCTGCTCTGAGGCTTGATAATGAGTTTGTGCAATGCGGTTCCACCCCTGAAAGCCAGGTTGGATGCTAACATTTCATCTGAGAATATGGCCACAATACTTCGGGACAAAACAAGATCCTGTTCAACCTGAAAATCATTTGTCCAGGGAGCAAAAGCTTTCCATTCATTTATGTATCTGCGGGAAATCATATGTCAGTCTCTACCTCCATATTTTTTATGATTTCCCATTTTGGAATAAATTCTCCTTTCCTCTCGTAATGTGGCGAAAGAGCAGTATAATGGATTTTCTTGGTTAGAATTATCCTCTGAAGCCCATCAGCTAAATCAGGTTTTTCGGCAATGTATTCCAAAATATATCCGAGACGCTGTACAGCACTTGTCTTGGGGTACCGGCCTGCTGTCAGTCTTAATTTTTCAGCTTTCATTGAATCTGCCAATTCAGTAATGACTGTGGAAACCCTGTTTATACCTGATTTATCAAGGTAATTGAGTAAGTCGAGTGCTGTCAGTTCAGGTGATGATACATTTACATAACCGCCATCCGTTTTCATTTGAATAACGTCTTTTGTATCCCATGTTTGTTTTACAATGAAATTCAAAACATTCCTGCTATTACTGATTTTCCGCAATGCAGGTTTTTCAGTAATGATGAATGATTCCATTGGTTGCTGATGAGATGCTCCGTGCATTGCAGCAGCCGTAAACAAGGCAAGATAATAAGGTCTGTTCAGCCATTTCATCATATCATCAACATACAGGTTCAGCGGCAGCATTCCCGCAATGGAGTATTCCGGAGGAATGATAATGTAAAACCCCTGTCGTACCTGGGCAATACTACCGTTTTTCCTGTGCCTGAAAATGCTCTGTTTGGCTGCATTAAAAGACAGACCAAGTAGGTCCTGGACTTCGGCAAGTGTAAAGAAGTATGCTCCCTGTGACCGGCGATAATGAATAAGTTCTTCTAATGTATTTAACTTTTTCATTGATATGTTTCAATTTGCGTAAAGGTACGAAAATCGTAACCTTTTGCAAATATAAACAAATAAATAATTAGTCAGATTTTCTTAAAAGCAACAAGTTTCCTGGCAAACTCTTTTTTAATATCCATCTCAAAGGAATCCAGGTAAGATTCTGTTATAGCCATATTACGGTGACCAAGGCTCTCGGAAATTAATTCCATACTTGCACCTGAGCGTTTTAGTACTGTCGAAAATGTATGCCTGGCGGTATAGGTGGTCACATCCTTTTCAATGCCGGCTTCTTTTGCAATACGCCTGATGTATTTGTTGATATTTTTCACCTCCTGACGAATTGTAGCATGCATTTGAGCAGTAGTTAAATTATGGTTCAGGATCGGGAAAACATATTCATCATAATTTGCTGGTTTATTTCCCATCCGGTCAATGATCTCGGTAATTTCATCCATAAGAACCACTACCACTGGTTTGGAATGCGTCCTTGTTGAATTGAGGGTTTTTGCCCTATGAAATACAATTTTGTCTTCATGGATATCTTTAAATTTTAATAAGGCAATATCCTTCATATTTATACCATTACAAAGATAACTAAACATCCAGTAATCTTTAGCCATGGCCTCCATAGTCCCGGGTTCAGCAGGAAACCGGTATATTTTTTCAACATCATCCAGTTCAAGTGCTTTTTTGACATTTCTGCCGGTTGGTATCTGGTATTTTCTTTTTCCAAAAGGATAGGACTCGACTTTCAGGTTACCACCATATATCTGTTCGTTGAACATAGTCCTTATATTCCTTGCATATATCCCAACCGTAGTCAACGATTTGCCTTTGGATACCATCCATTTTTCAAAATGATGCAAAAATTCAGGTGTTATTTCCTTGAAAGTCAGAATGTCTTTTTTATGAAAAGTCTTCAGAGCTGTCAGGGTCGAATGATAGGTTTCAGCAGTTCCATGACGGTCCTGTTTTATAAGGGACTGTCTTGCAGTTTCAATAGCATCGAAGAAGTTATTTTTAGAGTCGTGCCGTGATAAAAACATCTTTTCAAAATTGGCAAAGTCAAATTCAGGCATCTCATTGATAATATTCCTTGCTCTTTCCTCAATGCTGGTAAATAAGAGCCTTTTGTCTTTCCATTCACCCCTCGGTTTCGGATCAAACATGATCTTATCAAAATCTTCAGGGGTCATTGAAATTCCGATACCATAATATTTCTGTACACGGTCATGTGTAATCCGGATTTTTACAGGATAAGTGCCATTCTTCTTTTGGAACCTGGTTTCCAATATAATAGCTGATGTAGCTTGATATTTTATTGCCATTGTATGTATAAAAATTTAAACATACAATTATACATACAAATTGCCTCAAATGCAATAAAAATACCATAATAAATATAATCAGAAAATTGATAATATAATGATATACAGACTAATAATAAATATTGATAAACAGAGATAAAGAATCTTTCAAGACTCTTAATCATGGGGTCGAGGGTTCGATTCCCTCCAGACCGACAAGATAATCAGCCACTTAGACTCCAAATGTTCAATTTATAAATAGAGATGTTCAAATAGTAGTGGATCACCAGCAATTCAGCTTAAAAAAAAACTGTATTGAAATGTTGAATTGCCTGATGAAAGAATTGAATATTTGATTATTTTTGTAGAATTACCAATACATATGGAAATTAATTATGCCTTTTCTCAGTGATCCGGAATCAGAAAAAAAATGGATTTATCAGCTTTTTGATGACCTTATAAATGCCTGTCCCCGCTGTATGGAAACAGAAGACCGGAAACAAATCACCAGAGCTTTTGAATTTGCATTTGAAGCACACAAAGGGGTCAGAAGAAAATCAAATGAACCATATATTATTCATCCTATTGCAGTTGCCAGGGTTGCTGCAATGGAAATCGGGCTTGGCCCGACTGCTGTGATCAGTGCTTTGTTGCATGATGTTGTTGAAGACACTGACTATAGCCTTGAGGATATTGAAAATATTTTCGGTGAAAAAATTGCCCGGATTGTTGATGGCCTGACAAAGTTATCGGGTGTCTTCGAACAGGATACCTCAATGCAAGCCGAAAATTTTAAAAAATTGCTGCTTACCCTATCCGACGATGTAAGGGTAATATTGATCAAACTGGCCGACCGGCTTCATAATATGCGGACTCTCGAATCGCTTTCCCCTAACAAGCAATTGAAAATGTCAGGAGAAACATTGTATATTTTTGCACCGCTTGCACACAGGTTAGGATTATATAATATTAAAACAGAGCTGGAAGATCTGAGTTTTAAGTTTGGTAATCCGAAAATGTATGCTGAAATCGGTGATAAAATAATAATGGGGAAGAATAGTCTGGAAGAAGAAATAGAAAATTTTATTAAACCGGTAAAATCCCTGCTTGAAGAACAACACATTGATTTCCATATATCAGGAAGACACAAATCAATTTATTCAATTTGGAATAAGATGCAGCAAAAAAATGTTCCTTTCGAGGAAATATACGATTTGTTTGCTATCCGTATAGTCTTTGATCCAAAACCAGAACTTTCGGAAAAAAACCAGTGCTGGGATATTTATTCGATAATTACTGATATTTATCGTCCCAAACCTGACAGGATACGCGACTGGCTAAGCATCCCCAAGGTAAATGGTTATGAGGCACTTCACCTTACGGTTATGGGACCGGAAGGGAAATGGGTTGAGGTTCAGATACGATCGACCAGGATGAATGAAATTGCCGAAAGAGGTTATGCTGCTCACTGGGAATATAAAGGTAATTTCAGTAAGGAAGTTGGTGTTGAAGGTTGGCTCAAGCGTATTCGTGAACTGCTTCAGAATCCCGGGTCAAATGCGTTGGAATTCCTTGACGACTTCAGGATGAACCTTTTTGCTTCCGAGATAATTGTTTTTACTCCTAAAGGTGAAATGAAAGTGCTTCCACAATCTGCATCAGTACTCGACTTTGCCTATGAAATTCATACAAAGGTTGGTGACCGGTGCATTGGTGCAAAAGTAAATCATAATCTGGTAGATATTAATTACTTACTTAAAAGCGGCGACCAGGTGGAAATTATAACCTCTGAAAAACAGAAGCCGATGACAAGATGGCTCGATAGTGTTATTACATCAAAAGCAAAATCAAGTATTAAAGATGCATTAAAAACTGAGCGTAAAGAACTTATAAAAAAAGGACAGGAAATACTCGATATCAAAGTAAAAGAACTGAATCAACGGATTGATTCACGTATTTTTAAAAAAATAATGGACAACTTTAAACTGTCTAAGAAAGACGACCTGTATTATAAAATTGCCAGCAATGTAATAAAATTAGACAACCTCGATAAAATTATCAGGAAAAAGTCAAGAAATAAATTTATCAGGTATTGGAAACTGCAGATTTTTGGAACCGGTTCAAGAAAACAGAAGCAGGTATCTCCGGAGGATCAACAGGCATCTGTAAGTAAGATTAACAGGAATGTTCCATTCATCCTGGATGATGAAACAGGTTTTGAACTTGCCAGATGTTGCAAGCCTATTCCTGGTGACGACATTATTGGATTTCTGAAGAATGAGTCAATTGTCCAGATTCATAAATCAAACTGTCCTCTGGCTACACGTCTGATGTCGAGCCATGGTGATACAATCATAAAAACAAAATGGACAACTCATAAAATTATGTCCTTCCTGGCTAAAATCAGAATTGAAGGTATTGACAGGCTTGGTACGGTAAATGATATTACCAAAGTCATTACTGAGGAGCTTAATGTAAATATGAGGTCGATAAATATTGAAAGTCACAGTGGAATATTCGAAGGAACGATAGATGTTTATGTTCATGATAAAGAAGCCCTGGAAAACCTGATAAAAAAATTGACCAGGGTGCAAGGCCTTGAAACAGCAAGAAGGGTCGAAAACCTTGAAGAGCAGGAATAGCAGGCATTCAATCAATCGATAATTACTGCATTTTTAACTTTCTCTTTTAACAGGACAAAATTAAAAACATCAAATATTTCGCTGAAATAATGAAACTTGAGTCCTTTAAGATAAATATCTTTAATCTGGGTGATGTCTTTTTTATTTTCAGCAGATAGAATAATATCTGTAATATTAGCACGCCTCGCAGCAAGGATTTTTTCCTTAATCCCGCCCACAGGAAGTATTTTCCCTCGTAAAGTAATTTCACCTGTCATTGCAATACTGCTCCGTACTTTGCGCTGAGTAAATGCAGAGGCAATTGATGTGGCCATTGCGATACCTGCCGATGGGCCGTCTTTGGGAATTGCACCTTCCGGAACATGAACATGTACATTCCATTTTCCGAAAACTTCGTCTTTAATTGAAAGCCTTGAAGCGTGGGCTTTGATGTATTCAAGTGCAAGAATAGCAGATTCTTTCATTACATCACCAAGATTACCGGTAAGGGTAAGTTTACTTTCTTTTCCTTTACTTAGACTGGTCTCAATATATAATATCTCACCACCGGTAGCAGTCCAGGCAAGTCCCGTTACGACTCCAGCCAGCTCATTTCCCTGATACTTATCTTTGATAAATTCTGCTGGTCCGAATATTTCAGTAATATCAGAAAGAGTAAGCTTTTTCCTTATTTTTTCTCCAAACGCGGTTTTTTTTGCAAGCACACGTGAAATTTTTGCAAGCCTTTTATCAAGTGACCTGACACCTGATTCTCGTGTGTAATTATCAATAATATGAGTCAGTATTTCGTCGGTGAATTCAGTTTTCAGGTTTTTTAAACCATGTGCTTCAAGTTGTTTCGGAATAAGATGCCTTTTGGCAATTTCGATCTTTTCTTCAAGTATGTAGCCGCTAACTTCAATAACCTCCATCCGGTCAGTCAATGCAGGTTTAACATTGGAAAGGGAATTGGCAGTAGCAATGAACATCACCTTCGATAAATCATATTCCATTTCAAGGTAGTTATCATAGAATGTACTGTTCTGTTCAGGGTCGAGAACTTCTAATAAAGCAGATGAAGGATCGCCTCTGAAATCATTACCTACTTTATCTATTTCATCAAGAATAAAGACAGGATTAGACGATTTTGTCTTTCTAAGGGTCTGAATAATCCTGCCGGGCATTGCACCGATGTATGTTTTCCGGTGCCCGCGGATTTCAGCTTCATCATGCATGCCTCCGAGTGACATTCTTGCATATTTGCGGTTTATAGCCCTTGCAATAGATTTGCCAAGTGAAGTTTTTCCCACTCCGGGGGGGCCGTAAAGACACAGTATAGGGGATTTCAAATCTCCTTTCAGTTTTAATATCGCAATATGTTCGAGTATCCGCTCTTTTACCTTTTCCAACCCGAAATGATCTTCCTCCAATATCTGTTCTGCATTCTTCAGATCAAAATTATCATCGGTATATTCGCCCCATGGAAGCTCCAGCAAAACTTTCAGGTAATTAAGCTGAATAGAATGTTCGGGTGATGCTGGATGCAGTCTTTCAAGTTTTTCCAGTTCCTTGTTAAAAGCAGCTCCGGTTTCTTTTGTCCATTTTTTCGATTCTGCTTCTTTTTTCATGTTTTCAATATCCTGATCAACAGGATTAGTGCCAAGCTCATCCTGAATTTTTTTAAGTTGGGCATGAAGCAGGTATTGTCTTTGCTGTTCGTCAATATCGGTTTTTACTTTATGCTGAATGTCACTTTTAAGTTCCAGCATCTGTACTTCCCGTGCAAGGAACTCAAGAAGCAAAATCGCCCGTTCATATAAGTTGTTTATTTCAAGGAGTTTTTGTTTTTCCTCGGTTTTAATATCTGCATTTGAGCTGATGAAATTAATCAGGAATGAGGAACTTTCTATATTCCTTATTGCAAAAGCGGCTTCTGGCGGAATATTGGTTGATAACTTAATAATCTTTAACGACATATCTTTGAGGGATGCAATTATGGCATCAAATTCATTTTTATTGTCAGTTGGTTTAATGTCGCTAAGAATCTTTACGTTTGCTACGAAATATGGATCGTCTGATAACAGACTGCCTATCTCAAACCTTTTTTTACCCTGGATTATTACAGAAGTGACACCATTTGGTAATTCAAGTATTTTCAGGATTTGAGCAACAGTACCGATCTTATTCAGGTCTTCGAATGCTGGCTCTTCAATGCCTGAATCTTTTTGAGCAACAGTACCGATAATCTTGTTATTCCTGTACACTTCCCTTACCAACTTGATAGATTTTTCCCTTCCAACTGTAATTGGAATTAATACACCCGGGAAAAGTACTGTATTCCTTAATGGCAGGATAGGTATCTGCTCGGGTACCTCAATATGAGTGAGTACTTCTTCTTCTGTCTCTGATATTATGGGAATAAATTCAGAATCATCATCTATAACATTCTGAATCATAATATTTTCAATTGATATATCTTTTTTCTCTTTCATCATTTAATGCTGACATTAGCTTTTAACAAGGTAAAACATAATGCAACCGGGTAGTCAATTGTTATGCCAAATAATATCAATAACATTGTTTTTGTAATTATGTTTATGTTCATTCAATAATGTAAGGATGTTCTCATTTTTAAAGTTGATTATTTATCTGCAAATTGGATAACATCTTTTTTAACATCTAATAATTTTCATTTTGAATTTATTTAAAAATATATATTTGTCAGTTAAAAAAATCGAACTTATTAATTAATAATGTACTAACTAAAACAGGTGTTTATGACAAAGAAAAAAGTTATCATTATTGGTGCTGCCGGCCGCGATTTTCATAATTTTAATACATATTTCCGGTATAATCCTGAATTTCAGGTTGTAGCATTTACCGCAGCACAGATTCCTGACATTTATGGCAGAAAGTATCCAAAAGAACTGGCAGGTGCAGATTTGTATCCCGATGGGATTCCAATATTTGCAGAAGATGATTTAACAGAGCTCATAAAAAAATATGAAATAGATACCTGTGTATTTGCCTATAGCGATGTTTCATATCAGAAACTTATGAATATGAGTGCTGTGGTGAATGCTGCCGGTGCAAATTTCACCCTGCTTGGCCCCGGGAAAACTATGCTTAAAAGCTCAAAACCTGTTATAGCAGTTGGTGCTACGAGGACAGGATGCGGCAAAAGCCAGACTTCACGGCGGGTTATCGAAATTCTTATGGCTAAAGGACTGAAAGTTGTGGCGGTAAGGCATCCTATGCCATACGGTGACCTTAATGTCCAGAAAGTTCAACGGTTTGCCAAAGTTGATGACCTGGCAAAAAACAAATGTACCATTGAAGAGATGGAAGAATATGAACCACATGTTGTAAGAGGCAATGTTATATACGCAGGCGTTGATTATGAAGCCATATTACGGGCCGCAGAGAATGACCCTTCTGGTTGTGATGTTATTATATGGGATGGAGGAAACAATGATTTTCCGTTTTACAAGCCTGATCTTACAATATGCGTGACAGACCCACACCGGCCAAATGCAGAGATAAGCTATTATCCCGGTGAAGTAATGGCGCGTATCGCTGATGTTATTGTAATTAATAAAATCGATACCTCAGAACCCGGAAATATTCAGATTGTCAGGGATAACATTAGCAAAATAAACCCCGGGGCAATAGTTATTGATGGTGCATCGCCGATCACTGTAAGCCGCCCCGAGCTCATACGCGGAAAGAAGGTTCTCGCTATTGAAGATGGCCCTACTCTTACTCACGGAGAAATGAAAATTGGCGCTGCCGTTGTTGCAGCCAAAAAATTTGGCGCTTCAGAAATTATTGACCCAAGGCAATACGCGGTTGGACGTATTGCAGAGACTTTCAGAATTTATCCTAATATTGGCAACCTCCTTCCTGCAATGGGTTATGGTGAACAACAGATTAAAGATCTTGAAGCAACTATATCCAATACTCCTTGTGACGTTGTAATAATTGGTACGCCGATTGACCTGACCCGGATTATTAAAATTAATAAACCAACTGTTAGAGTGGGATACGACCTGCAGGAAATCGGAAAACCAAATCTTGACGATGTCCTTGATGGATTTGTTAAAAATATGCGGAAATAATTCAGGCAATACCCGTTAATACAGAACAGTACTCTGAAAATTTTTCCAAAAAAGGAATTTTGAATCTTCCTGTTGAAACAAAATTCCCGCTACTATGCAATGGCAAATACCACCCGGCAGATTAATTTTTCGGTTACTTTGATTC
>Ga0247841_10013563_pt1 | contig 10383 bp, 5 predicted proteins | sample LaCruzMarch2015__2_FD_192410 | JGI IMG/M metagenome (GOLD analysis project Ga0247841, IMG submission 192410) | Freshwater microbial communities from meromictic Lake La Cruz, Castile-La Mancha, Spain - LaCruzMarch2015_18m | ecosystem: Environmental > Aquatic > Freshwater > Lake | place: Spain...
GTTGATAGGTGTAGAAATATGAATTGGGATCGTAGAATTTCCGCCGCGCCAGCGTGTCTTCCCGGCGCGTCTGCATCAGCTCTTCCTGCAATTCGCGCTTGTACGCAAACTCCTGCGCCATACCCGTCCAGTTCCAGATGCGCGTCCCCAGCAGCAGCAGGATAATCAGGCCACAGGCGGCGGCATCCGTCACCATGCGCGTCCACGCCGGCCACGCGCCGCGCAGCAGCAGTTGCACCAATATGACTAAAATGATCGCCGCGGTGAGGTACATGCGGAAGTTCCCGCCGCAGACAGCGCGGCATGCACACGCCACAACGCCACCACGAAAAACGCCTCGGCTTCTATCTTGCACATGTCCGACAAGACCGCCACGACCGTCAACGCGCTCGTCTTGACCAGCGTGGGATCGCAGGCATTCAGCGCGACCGCCGCGCCAATGCAGGCAACCGCCGCCACGCTTTGCCACAGGGCCGCCTTGAACGTCAGTGCCTCCTCATGGTACGCCGCCACAATCAGCGCGCCCGCACCGCAGTAGGCCCAGACAATCATATCATCAAAACGCGGCGAAAGCGGGTTGCCGCGCCGCTCAAAATAGGTGTAGACGGCACGCCCTAACAACGTGTGCAAACCGAGCATTTCATCCACCGCCAGCAGCGCACAACCTGCCACTGCAAAACCCCACAATGCATACGCATGGTCGAACATATGCGACCAGTGAAACACCGCCGGCGCGCGCACCACATAAATGCGCGCCGCCATCAGCGCGCTGGCGGCCAGCAGCACCGGCGACACGATCCGCATCGGGCCCCATGCGCCATAGAGCAGGTCGGCCCGGCCAAACAACGCCGGAATGCCGAACGCCACGACCGAGACCAAGGCCAGCCATGCCGGTACCTGGGGCATGCGCGGCCATTGCACCAGCCATGTGCCCGCGCGGGTCAACTCCCGTGTAATAGTGTGGTTCATAAATAACATAAGATTAGCGTGATGCTATTGTAACAGACCGCGCGCACTTCTGTCAACCGCCCGATTTGCCCTGAATTGCCGATATACAGCTCGCATAATTAACCGGCGCGTGCATTCTCCCGTGCCGGTATTTCAGTGACGCCGTTTGTGTCCCGGATGATTCCCCGAACCCGGCGTTTGGCATTTGCTTGACGCGCTTGCAGTCGTGGCCGGGTTATGCTATAGTTTGTCCAATGCAAACGTGGTATCGTGGTAACGTTAGTTTTAGCACTGGCAGAACGCACGGGGTGCGCAGGCGCAACGCGGGGCGCGGCCGTGTCTGCCTTGTGAGTCTGTTGTGTGCGCTCGGCCTGGGTGGCTGCGGCAAAAAAACGCCGGCGCCCGCGCCCGCGCCCGCGCCGCCCGCCGCAACCAATGTGAGCGTGGTCATAGCCGACGAATCCAGCCAGTTGGCGCAGACGCCGGAGGGCGTGTTTGTGCTCAACCAGCCGGCATCGTTCAACCTGTTTTTCTCGAATCCGGCGCCGGCCATTATTTTGTTTTATTCGCACACCTCGGTGCCGTGCGTCATGATGAGCGCCCTGCTTGCGCGCATGGCCACGAATTATCTGGAACGCGTGCGCTTCGGCCGCGTCGACTTGTCGGACACCAACACCGCCGTGATGGAAGCGCAATGCGCCGTGCGCGCCGTGCCCACCCTCATCTTTGTGCGCGATGGCCGCGAGCAGCATCGCCTCGTCGGCAAGACCGCGCGCGACCGGCTTGATTTTATGATCGAACGTAAATTGCTGAAACCCTGACCCGCCCATGCCCATCTACACCTACGCATGCGCCGCGTGCAATGCAGAGAATGACATCCTGGTGGCATCCGTCGCCGAGCGCGACCAGCAACACTGCCCGCGTTGCGGCAGTGCGCGCCTGCGCCGGCAATTGACCGCCTTTGCGGTCGGCAAGGCCAGTGCGGCGGCGCCGGGATGCGCCTTGCAGAATTCCGGGCGGTGCCCGCCGGGCGCGTGTGCGTCATGCCCGTCGCAACACATCGCATGAACCGTTTTGCATCGCACGTCATTACCGCGTGGGCGCTGGCCGGCACGCTGACTGCTGCAACGCCCTTTGGCGCGACGGCCACGCTTGATCGCGGCAGCGCGACGGATGCAGTCGTCCAGGTGCGCATCACGGTTCCACCAAAGCATCATCTTTATGCAGATGCCTTCAGCATCAGCGCGCCAGGCGGGGTTGGCATTGCCGCTGCGAAGCTGCCGGCGCCGGTCACCAAGTATGACCCGCTCAGCGAAGAAAACCGGGCCATGTATGAACGGGATATCAGCGCGCAGTATCTGCTGACCGGCGCACTGGTGTATCCGCTGACCGTGACGGTGCGCTACCAAGGCTGCGACGAGACCACCTGCTACATGCCGGCGACGGCGGTGCTGCCGCTGGGGCAGGGGCCAGCAAGCAACGATCAACGGTCAATGGTCAGTGGTCAACAAGAGCAGCATCGTGGCGCGGAGGACGCGCCCACACTGGAGATGCTCGGCATGTTTCACGAGCGTGCGCGCGGCGTTGGTTTTATGCCGGCTGCTGCATTTCTCGCCTTTCTGGCTGCGCGCGACACTGCGCCCGCCAACGAAGCCGGCCGCGCCCTTGCCACGTTTTCGCAGCGCGGCCTGCTGCTCTCGCTCCTGCTGATTCTGCTGGGCGGCTTGGCCCTGAACTTGACGCCGTGTGTCCTGCCGATGATGCCGGTCAACCTGGCGATCATTGGCGCCGGCACGCAGGCCGGCTCGCGCCTGCGCGGCCTCGCCTTGGGCGGCGTGTATGGCCTTGGCATTGCCGTCGCGTATGGCGCGCTCGGCGTGGTGGTTGTCCTGACCGGCGCGCAATTCGGCGCGTTGAACAGTGCCGCGTGGTTCAATTTCCTGATCGCCGCCGTGTTTGTCGTGCTGGCCCTGGCGATGTTCGACCTCGTGCAGATTGACTTCACCCGCTATCAGCACGCGGCCGTCGGCGCGCGCGTCAAGAAAGGCGGTTTTGTCACGGCCTACTTGGTCGGCACGGTCGCGGCGCTGCTGGCGGGTGCGTGCGTCGCGCCGGTCGTCATTCAAGTGCTGGTGCTGGCCACGACGCTGTATGGCCGCGGCATGCACACGGGTTTGTTGCTGCCCTTCGTGCTTGGCGTGGGCATGGCCTTGCCGTGGCCGCTGGCGGGCGCGGGCCTGGCGTGGCTGCCCAAGCCGGGCGTGTGGATGGTGCGCGTCAAGCAGGGCTTCGGCGTGCTGATTTTGGCGATGGCGTTGTGGTACGGCTACGAGGGCTTTCGCCTTGCGCGCGGCGTACCGGCGGCGGTCGCGGACGGCATCTGGCGCACGTCACTCCCCGCCGCGCTGGCCGAAGCGCAGCGCACCCACAAGCCGGTCTTAATCGATTTTTGGGCGACGTGGTGCAAGAACTGCATGGCGATGGACAAGACAACCTTCAAGGATGCGCGGGTGCGCGCTGCCTTGGCCGCGTTTATCCCCGTCAAAGTGCAGACTGAACAATTTAACGATCCGCGCGTCAAACCTTTGATGGATTATTTTAATATTATGGGATTGCCAACCTATATTGTGATCGAAACCAACTAATACGTTCTGATTCACCACACACAAGAGTACCCGCATGAAAACATTCATTACATGGCCTGTTCGCCTCGTGGCGGTAATGGTGGTGGTCGTGGTCATCGTCGTGATCGGCGGTGTGGGCTTGACCATGACCGAATGGTTTGTCAAGAGCATCGCGTTGCCGATGGTCAGCGACCGGACGCCGTATAATATTTCGCTGACGCACTGGCGCTTCCGGCCGTGGTCGTCGTTGGCCTTCCAAAACCTGGTCGTCCGCCAAAAGAACATCCCGGATGGCCGCAACAACACGATTGCGGAAGTGCGCGCCGTCGTGGCCCGCTATTCACTGGCGTCATTCTTGCGCCGGCATCCGGTGCTCGACTCACTCGAAATTGACACGCCGGTCATCGGCCTGACCAGCGTGCGCGCCCAAGCCGGCGCCGGCCAGTCCGCGCCCGGAACGGCGCCCCGGGCGATACCGGCCGCGGCGCCCGCACCCGGATCCGCGCCCGGAACGGCGCCCGCACCCGCACCCGCAAAAAAAACAAGCAAGCCCGGCGGCATGGCCGCGCTCAACGCATTGGCGCTGCCGTTCACGGCCAAGAACGTGCGCATCAGCAACGCCGAGTTTTCGTATCAGGACGATGCCGGCATGCGCGTCCAAGTGCGCGACCTGAACCTGAACGCGCATGACCTCGGCCCGTCCCAGCGTGGCACGATTGATTTCGCCGGCACCGTCAGCTATGCCGACGGCAAAGACGTCGCCATCGAGCGCCTGCCGCTTGCGTTCAATGCCGAATGCACCTTGAACGAATCGATCATGCCCCGGGCCCTGGTCACCAGTCTGACGATTTCAAACGTGCTGGGGCGCGTCGGCACGATGGACCTGCGCTCGCTGGCCACCACCGTCAACCTGGCCGTCCAAAGTCAGGATGCCAAGCAGTTCACGGTCGAGCGCGCCGACGCCCAGGTGAACTGGCTCGGTCAAGCGCTGGCACACGTGCTGGTCACCGGCCGCTTCAATCTGCAGCAGAGCACGGCCGAGGGCATGATCAACGCCGCCCTGCGACCGAGCCCGCTCTGGCAAGTCTTTGTGCCCAAGAAGACCGGCATGGACATCAGCGGCACGCAGGCCGACCTGAATCTGACGGTCAATGCCGCCGAACAAGGCCAGACGCTCAAAACCAAAGGCACTTTCAATGTGCAAAACCTTAAACTCACGCCGCCGAAGGCAGCGCAACAAGGCATTGCGCCGCTGAATTTCGCCGGCGCGTTTGACGCCAGTCTCGATCAGCGCGACCAGACCTTTGTCCTGCCGCAACTGTCCGTCACGGTCGCGCAGCATGGCGCGCCGGTGATTTCGATGCGCACGGAATCGCCGGTCTCGCTAAGCTGGGCGGCGGCGGGCGCGCCGGCACGGCTGCGCGGTGACAATGCGCGCGTGCGCCTGGACATCACCAAACTGTCCCTGCCGCAATTCAACGCCTTCATCGGCAACGACAAGACCAGCATTAACGATGGCGAGCTGAGTGCCAATCTCGTCTGTGACGTCGCCAATCGCGGCGAGCGCATCGGCGTGCAGGGCACGGTCGCCGCGGACAACGTCGAGCTGCGCAGCGGCAAAGCCCAATGGCGCAAACTCACAATCAAGACGCAGATCGCCACCGAACTCGAAGGCATGTCACTCTTCAATGTGCGCAAGCTGAGCGCCGAGACGCTGCTCGACAATCGCCCGGCCGGCACGCTGTCCGCCGGCGGCTTTTACGACCTGGCCGCCGGCAGCAATCGCCTGGCGCTGGCAGTCGCCAGGCTGTCCAGCGAACTGATCCGGCCCCTGCTCGATCCGCAGAACAAGAATCGGCGGCTTGACAACCTGGCCATGACCCTGCAGGCGCTGACGGAAAACAACGCGCCACAACACCAGCCGCAGAGCGTCGGCATCAATCTCACCATTGACAATCCCGCCCGCCGTTCTGCCACCGAATGGGACGCGCTCGCCTTGGATGTCAACGCCACCGTCTCGCCCAAGGAAGCGGTCATCAGCACCTGCGCCCTGCGCGTCAGCCCGGCCGCATGGCCTGACAACCAACTTGCCCTGAAAGGCACGCTCCAGTTCATGCCCGGCGCCACCCCCAGCCAGCTCGAACTCAGCAGCCCGCGCTTTGACGCCACGGTCTTGCTCGACACCTTCATGCCGGCCAAGAAGATCGCCGGCAGTGCCGATCTGCGTCGCATGCTGCTGCCTTGGGACATTGACACGCTGTCCGCCGCCGCCAGCGCGAATGACGCCGGCCCGGCCCGGCCCGTGGCGCGCGCCGTCGCGGTCGCCGCCGCCGCCAAGGAACCGGCGGCGCTTGATTTGCAGGGCCGCGACTTCAACCTCACTGTGCGCTGCGACGAGCTGCGCGCCCGCGAACTGCTGCTGCGTCCGCTGCACCTCGACCTTGCCATCAAGGACAACATTGCCACGCTCGCCTCGCGCAACGTGCGCCTGAACAACGGCGAGGTGCGCCTGAACGCCAGCGCCGATCTGGCCGTGCCCGGCTTTACCTACACGGCCACCGCCTTCGCCACCAATGTGCCCATGCGTCCCCTGGTCAACTCCTTTGTGCCCGACCAGCGCGAGAAAGCCGACGGGATGTTGGCCGTGGATCTCAGCCTGCGCGGCGCCGGCGTGACCAAGCCCAGCCTGCAAAAGTCGCTGCGCGCGCAGGCGCTCGTCACCCTCGACAACGGCACGCTGCTCAATCCGATCATCCTTGGCGAAATCGGGCGCAGCCTCCACATTCAAAGCTTGCAGAGCATCCGCTTGGCCAATGCCTTTGTCCCCATTGTAGTCGAAAATGGCATGGTCAAGCTCGCGGATGCGCGCCTCGACACCAGCTCGATTCATGCCACCATGCGCGGCACCATGGATTTTGAGCAACGCCTGGACATGCTGGTCTTCCTCGGCTTGAGCGGCGCGGAAATCGTCAATATCTGCTCGGCCTTCGGCGTCAAAATGCCACTCACCAAAAACATGAATCAGATTTACAGCCTGCCGGTGCCCATTCCGGTGCGCGGCACCCTGAGCAAACCCAAGGTCGAGGCAACTTACTCGCAGTTTCTCACCGATGTGGTCAAGGCGGTCGGCTTGGATCCCGCCGGCGTGCTGCGCGGCATGTTCAACATATTCCCCCAGGGCCAAGTGCCCAAGATGGATCAAGGCATCAAAATACTCAAGGACCTTTTCAAAAAGTAACTGGCCATGTACGATGTGCCGCGTCATGATGCGCCGGAGTCCGCCTGCCTGGTCGGCTTCGATTTGCCATCCAATATCATTGCCGACCAGAATGTCAGCTTTGCCGAACTGACCGCCCTCGCCCTCACCGCCGGCGCCCGGCCTGTCGCCCAGCTGATCTGCAAGCGCGCCGCCATTCATCCCGCCTATTATATCGGCAAAGGCAAGGCTGAGGAATTGGTAAAGTTGTGCCATGACCATGACCTGCACCTGGTCCTTGTCGACCATGATCTCGCCCCCGGTCAAGCCCGCAACCTCGAGCAAATGACCAATGCCAAGATCATTGACCGCACCGGCTTGATTCTGCAAATCTTCGCCCAGCGCGCCCGCTCGCGCGCCGGCAAATTGCAGGTAGAGCTGGCCCAGCTCGAATATCTGCTGCCGCGCCTGACGCACTTGTGGTCGCATTTCTCGCGCCAATACGGCGGCCTCGGCACGCGCGGCCCGGGCGAGACCCAGCTTGAAGTCGACCGCCGCCGCGTCCAATTGCGCATCCGCCGCCTGCACGAGCAGCTCGAATCTGTCCGCAAACAGCACGCCGTCCAGCGCATCCGCCGCCAGCGCGCCGACATTCCGCTCGTCGCCCTGGTCGGCTACACCAACGCGGGCAAGTCCACCTTGCTGCACACCCTGACCGATGCCGACGTGCTGATCGAGGACAAACTCTTTGCCACGCTCGATCCCACTTCGCGCATCTGCCAGTGCCCCACCGGCGAACGCTATATTTTCACCGACACGGTCGGCTTCATTCGCAACCTGCCGCACGGCCTCGTCGCCGCCTTCAAGGCCACCCTTGAAGAAACCGAGCGGGCTGATGTCTTGCTGCACATTGCCGACGGCACGGCGATCGACCTGGCCTCGCAAATCGCCGCCGTGGATGTGGTCTTGCGCGAAATCGGTGTGGATCAGAAACCAACCGTGCTGGCGCTCAATAAAGTGGACAAGCTTTCGCACCACGAACGCCGTGAGTTGCACGACGTGTATCCCGAGGCCGCCATGATTTCGGCCCAATACGGTTATGGCTTCAACGATCTGTTCGGCAAATTGCGCGCGCGCTTGCCGGCCACCATGACGCGCCTGCAATTGCGCATTCCTTTCCAGAAGTCGCTGCTGGTCAGCCAACTCTACGAGCACGGTGAAGTCGTGACCGCGCAATATGCCGAGGACGCCGTGTTGGTGGATGCCTACGTGCCCGAGCACATGCTGGCCGAAGTGCGTCGCTATCGCGCCAAGGAGCCGCAATGAAAAGCGTCAATCGCCGGCAGAACATCAGCTTCATGCGCAAGCAGCGCCCGCAACCACCGCCGCGCGCCAAAGGCCCGCCGCCACCGCCAACAAACCGCAAATCACAACGGCCACGCTGACCATGCGTACTGGTGCCTTGCTGCTGTTTTGCGCCGTGCTGCTCCTCGGCGGCTGCGCCCGCCGCCCGGCAAATCCGCCAAGCTCCCCCAATCCGACCAATCATATCCGTCCGATCCGTCCAATCCGTCGGATCAGTCCGCCCCAGCCCGCCCCGCCGGCCGCCAGCACCGGGTTGGTGCTCGCCGCGCCCGGCCCGGGCAGCCTGCGCGGGCGCGTCATTCTGGCCAACGGCGCGCCGGTGACGGGCGCATGTGTCTGGGCCGAACAATTGACCGGCGCGGCAGTGCAAGACTGGCAGCGCCAATTGCGCACGCCGTTGAAAGCCGCGCCGGGCAGCGTGTGCGTCTCGGACGCCACTGGTGAGTTTGTCATATCCACCGTGCCGCGCGATGCGGCATTTGTCGTCAAGAGCGCGCCGGCCCTGCTGCCGCCGGCGCTGGCCGGGCCGTTTGGCGGCCAACATGCGCTGCCAGAATATGTGACGCTGACCATTCCGCTTGATGGCGGACGCCTGACCGGCACCTTCACCGATGACGCCGGCGCGCCCTGCACCAATGTCATGATCTTCCACACAAAATATGCGCATGACCCAAACTGGGAGCGTGACGAACGTCTGCCGGTCATGCTGCAAGTCGATGCGGACGGATCGTATTTAACGGAAATGCTGGTACCCAAGGAATACGATTTCACGTTTTGTGCGCCGTGGTATCAGCCGCTCACACGCCGCGTCCTGATCCGCCCGGAAAGTGCCGAGGCGCTCGATCTGGTGTTCCACGCCATGCCAGTCCTGACTGGCATTGTCGTGGACGCCAAAACCCAACTGCCCGTCATGGGCGCCGTGGTAAAAAACCTTGACATTGATAGTGAGGATTTCACCAACTGTGAAATCGTTCAGACGACCCGCATGGATGGCCTGTTCACCTGCGTCATGCAAGAACGCCTATGTATTTTCTGTTTCCATGCCGACTATGAAAGCGAGATGTACAAGTACCATGACGCGCAACCGCCCAGCAATATTGTCATTGCCTTGACGCGCGAGACCGGCACCATCTGTGTGCGCGTGCAAACCCATGCGGGCGCGTTGGTCACCAACGGAGGCGTGCGGCTGGATCACGCGCAGTTGCTAACCGGGCTGGACTATTTCTTTACGGCGGGCGCGCTGAACGGTGGTTCCACCTTGTTTGAGCGCATTCAAACGCGCTATGCGCCGTACGTCGCGAGTGCGTTTGATCTTGTGAAATCGCCGCCCATTCCGCTGGCGCCGGGCGAGTACAAGGAAGTCTGGCTGACGTTGCCGCCCATGGGCGCACTGCACCTGCGCTTCTCCGCACCGGTCATCCATGGCGGCGGCGGCCCGCGTGACGAGTGGCGGGGTGTCTACGCCGTGTGCCATGGCGCACATGGCATGCGCGAGTTTTATACCCCTCAAATGACGCCCACCCTCTGGCCCGCACGCGACATGCTAACCGGTGTCTATCGCACCGTCATCGAAGGCGATTGCGTCGCGCGCTGGGAAACCAATGTCGAGATTTTTGCCGGCGCAACCACCGTGCTCGACGTGCCCGTCCTGACCCAGGCGGTCGGCGTCATCGAGGGCAGCCTCACCACGCGCAATGGCCTGCCGGTGTCCGGCTATATCACGGTGGACGGCGGCACCTTTCATCGCAGTTTTCCGCCCGACATGTTTCCGGATGGACGCTTTGCCATTCGCGGCCTTGATCCGCAGACCGCCTATGATCTTTTTTTCACGCCGGCACTCACAAATATCTATGTGCGCGCCGTGTTGCCCGGCGGCCCGCCGCTGCACCTCGTGATTGACCCCATGTACCGCCTGACCGGCACGGTCAAGGATGAAAACGGCACGCCGTTGCGCGCGCGCCTGGGCTTTCTCAATCTCGAGTGGAACTGTGACGGCGCGTTTCAAGTGTTCCCGGTCGCGTGCGGCCGGCATGTGCTGATTGTGGAAGCCGACGGCTATGCGCGCGCATTTCAAGAGGTGGACGTCCAGGACGGCGACGTGGACGTGGGCGACATCATCCTGAAAGACCGCGGCGTCACGCTGCGCGGCAATGTCACGGACACGGCCGGCAATCCGTGTTCGAACATGCCGGTTCAAGTCCTTGCTTATTACGACGAGCGTGCCCGCGCCACTGGCAATTCGTGCTGGGG
>Ga0247841_10013564_pt1 | contig 10382 bp, 9 predicted proteins | sample LaCruzMarch2015__2_FD_192410 | JGI IMG/M metagenome (GOLD analysis project Ga0247841, IMG submission 192410) | Freshwater microbial communities from meromictic Lake La Cruz, Castile-La Mancha, Spain - LaCruzMarch2015_18m | ecosystem: Environmental > Aquatic > Freshwater > Lake | place: Spain...
TATGCGTTCTTTTATATCGGGGGAAGGTGGTTTTTTCCCTGATGATAAGAAGGTTTTGATTTCACCGAAGATCCATGGATTTCCGACGGCGGCCCTTCCGATCAGCATTCCGTCGACCCCATAACGGTTCTTCATCTCCAGGGCTTTTTCCGGTGAATCAATATCGCCATTCCCAAAGACAGGTATTTTCATTCTGCTATTCTCTTTTACTTTTCCGATCAGCGTCCAGTTCGCCCTGCCTCCATATAGCTGCACGCGGGTCCGTCCGTGAATACTGATGGCACAAATACCGGAATCCTGCATTCTTTCTGCAATTTCTACGATGTCCAAATGATCCTCGTCCCATCCCAAACGGGTCTTTACCGTAACCGGTAACCGGGTCGACCTGACAACCGAAGCAGTCATCCGGATCATCTTCGGAATATCCTTCAGTAAAGCTGCTCCCCCTCCCCGCATCACTACCTTGCGTACCGGACATCCGAAGTTCAGGTCGATGAAATCGGGATCGGCAGATTCGGCCATTGCTGCCGCCTTCATCATCGATTCCACCTCGGAGCCGAAAATTTGAATACCGATGGGACGTTCCATTTCAGTAAAAGCCATCTTTTTTTTGCTTTTCCAAGCGTCCCTGATCAACCCTTCGGAGGCGATGAACTCGGTGATCAGGAGATCTGCATCATATTGCTTGCAGACAGACCGGAACGGTGAGTCGGTAACATCCTCCATCGGCGAAAGGACCAATGGGAATTCACCCAGTTCAATATTTCCGATTTTGACCAAAATTGTGGTATTTTAGCGACAAATTTAGCCAAATTCATTTTGCTTCATGAAGACTCCTCTCCTTGGAAATCAATCTCCCCTTACCCGCCTTATCTTTACGATCCTGCTGACTATCTCCTGCTTTCTGGTCACTTTTATCCTGGGCATACTTCTTGCCAATCCTGTTTTTAAAGTCGATCTGTTCAATTCTTTCCCGGCGATCAACGATTATTCCGACCCGTCAACCATCAACCTGCTGAAATACCTGCAGATAATCCAATCCTTTGGTCTGTTCATCATTCCGCCTCTCCTGGCCGGCTACTTTTTTGAAAGAAATAGTATCGCTTACCTGAAAATTAACCGGTCATCACGACCATTGATCTATTTGCTGGTACTGGTGATCATGTTTGCCGCGTTACCACTGATCAATGAAATGGTTTTATTCAATGAAGCAATGAGGCTTCCGGAGTTTTTCAAGGGAGTTGAAGATTGGATGAGATCAATGGAAAATGAAGCGGCACAACTTACGGACGCATTCATGAAGACCAATTCGACGGAAGGATTCATTGTAAATATGATCATGATTGCCGTTCTCCCGGCTATCGGGGAGGAATTTTTATTCCGTGGATTACTTCAACGGCTTTTTAATGAGTGGATCAAAAACATTCATATTGCCATTTTCATTGCTGCCTTTTTATTTGGCGCAATGCATTTGCAGTTTTACGGGATCCTTCCCCGGATGATGCTTGGCGTGCTTTTCGGTTACCTGTTCTATTGGAGCGGTTCGATATGGATCCCCGTATTTGCCCATTTCATCAATAATGCCTCGGCAGTCATTGTAGCTTACCTGGCCAACCGGCAGGTTATCAGCAGCGGGTACGAAAGCTTCGGATTGACGGATAATATCTTCCTTTTAATCGGAAGTATTGTGTTTACGGGAATGTTGTTGATCCTGGTCTTCAGGCTGGAAAGAACCAGGAATCACTGATGGAAGTTTTCCGTGACAGAAAATATTGAAGAACCTCGCGTTAAAACGTGAGGATTCTCCGATCCAAATGGTTCCAGAGTTAAAAATTTCACATTTGTAGCAAGTGACGAAAAAACAGGAACAATCAATAGGATTGTTTTACAACAGGAAGTGAATGGGGAAATGCTTAATGTTGTTATAGAAACGCATTTCATAAATTTGGATGAATATGAATTAACTATTATAACAGCAATGAAAACCAATGATTTTAAGATTACAAACGGTCAATATGTGCTTGAGTTATTCCCTGACAATGGGTCAATATTGAAAAAACAAGAATCAAATAAACTAACCCTTGTTTTAGAAGTTTAACGAAGTCTTTATTTTGGGAATTTGTAATAATAGAAAAGCAAAAAGCCCCATTAAGGGGCTTTTTGAAAGACTTTTCAGATAAAACTCCTGTCCTAAAGGACTTTTCAGATTTTTCTCCTGTCTTTAATTCTAATACAAAGGTAATACCTTTTATTACAAAAGTCAAATATTATATGAAGTAATTATTAAAATAGTCCCCACTAACCCCATGTTAGTAAAACCTCAATCAATTTATAAGTTCCACTTTTGAAATATTCTTCAAATCTTCTTCTACAGTTAATAAAAACCCTGCTGTTGGGTAAGTTTTAATTTTAACTTTATTATTCCCCCTTCTTTCAACAATAATACCGAAAATAGCATCTCCATATGGTGACATGAATTTCACAATATCTCCTGATTTTACATCAGTAATATTATGATACTTAGTTTCTTTGCGATTCATTGTCGTTTGCACTTTATCTAATATTAATTCATCGCTGGATTTTTCAGGAGCAGAATTTTTGTTTAATTTAAGATTTTCTTGGATAGGTGGTATCTCATTTGCAGAATTCCTGATACATCTCACAACATACCCTTTATAAATCTTAGGTAAATTAACAATTTGCTTTTTTCTTCCTGGTCTAAAATCAACAGTAAAGCAATGCCGCTTATCAACCTCAGTTGAACTACAATAAAACCATCCGACAAAACCTCCGATTACTTTTTGATTCTCGTACATTTCCTTTAATTCATTAATTGAGGGAAGGTACCAATCTGAATATCCACCAAGTGTTAGAGAATCACACAAGCAGGCAGCTGGCATTTTGCATGCAAACAATTGTTTTGTTTTCATAAATGTGACGATCTTTTTAGTATTTACAGTTCCTTCATTCACAAAAGAAGCACCAATCCAACCATCATCCCCCCAACAGGTATTATTTATCTGATCAAAAGGAGCTGCAATCAATCCATGTTGGCCAGATGGATCGAGGGAAAATATGATCCCCCCCCCAAAATGGTCACCGATTGAAAAAACTTGTTTAATATCAGTTTGCCCTACTGCCAGTTTTAATAAAGCAAATCCAATGATAGATATCGCAACCGCTTTCATATATTTATTTTCATAATATTTTTAGGTCCACTTTGGTTATTTTTCTTCCCAATAGTAATCATGATCTTTGTCAGGTGAAAATCCATTATATTCATTTTTAATAAAATCGGTAACTTCTTTAGGGTCTTTATATAGAGTCATCGAAAATTTATCTTTTGAGTTCCCCTCGCCTTCATCCTTTTCTCTAATGCAAATAGCATAATTTTGACCGTGTACGGTTACAAATTTTATGGACGGCCCGTCAGAGAATGTTTTCTCTATATGAATGTTGCGTTCTCCTTCATAGATGAATTTCATTACTAACCTTGAGTGATTTTTTATCGTAAGGTTATAAAATGGATCTACGCCCAATTGCAAATTCTTATTTGATTGGTTTGAGTGATAAACAATATACACCAAGGAATAAGGAATCGTATCGCCATTTTGTTTATTAAAAACCGGATCAAGAATGTCGGTCGTTGCCTTTTTCCCCTTTTTGAATCTAATCTTATAAACTTCATCTTTTTTGACCTCAAAAACTGGACTTTTTTTAATATCTGTCCTTTTGTACTTAATGACATCTATAGTTATTCCCTGTACTTTACAACTGATTGCAGATCCATCTTTTTTGTATAACATATCCTGGGACTGACCTGTTTTCGTTAAGAAAACCAAGATGATTGATAAAAATATATATTTCATTTATAATGAGATTGATAAGTAAAGGTACAAAAAATCTACGTAAAACCAGATGGGAAAGAGTATTGTTGAATCCCAAAATTTCCATTTTGTTGATGTATGGTCCCACCGATCCGGGCTAATCCCTCCTTTATTACAAGTACTAACCAATATAAACGTATTGAAAAAACAGTTCTTTTCTCATATATTATCTTTGTAGTCCAATAGATTAAATAAGATGCAGCTATCTTGTAAGAGTCCTTTCATGCTTAATGACCGGCTATATTCTGATGATAAATTAAGAGATTTTGTACTGTCAAATGCCTATTCTGTGATCTTTCAGGCCAATGCCTTGAAGTATATTACAGACAGCTCCTCTATATCAAAAACGGATTTCACTGTCTTATCAGCAGGGTATCTCCTTCAAAAAACTACGTTTATCAATCAATTTAGTTCCGGAGAGGTAAGAAAGTTTGCTGTTGGGATGGAATATTGCAATCCTGACTTTATTTATATCTTTACATTCAAAATCAATCATTTAAAATATGAGGTGCTTTTACTTTCTCCTTCTTTTTATTGTTATTCCGTCAGTTTGTCTTTCACAGGACTACATTTATAAGAAGGACAGGACCATTCAAGAGGGAAAGGTTCTTGAAATCACCTTGGATTTAATCAAATATAAAAAAATTGAGTTACCTAAAGGCCCTGTTTTCGAGCTTTCTAAAAAGGATGTTTACAAGATATTGTTTGCCAATGGTTATACAGAGATATTTGATACAATTAATTTATCAAAAAATAAATTTGTTCAAAATGGAAAGAAAAATATAGATTCAGTTGATTTTGTGATGTTGTATGTTTTGTTTAATGACGGTCAAGATATAAGTCAAAAATTTCCTATATATTTTAATGGTAAATATATTTGTACACTTAGGAATCATCAAAGGTTGAGCTATAAACTTTATTCTGAAGGTTTATTACGTGTTAAAAGAATTAGTAAAAAAAAAATCGGCCCGTCAACGGAGTTCCTTGTCCTTCATGGGAATTTTTTCGGAATAAATATTCTGGAACCCTATCCACAGGGGCTTGATCCAAATAAAAGATTTTCATTGGAAGTCATTGCCGATAGCAGTGAGTTTAGAAACTTTTTGCAAAATCGCTTCTATGAATTGAAGCCATATGAAAAGGATGAATTCTTTATGAAAGAAGATCTGAAAGACCCGATTATTCAATAAATTGAGCAATGATGTAAAGAATGAGTTAAATCAAACGTACACTTTTCCTCTTAGCAGTAATCTTTGTGACATAACTCCCTCGACAAACTGTAGCTCAAACGGTATATGTTACTAAATCAGGGATAAAATACCATACTGGCACTTACCAGCATCTCAGTAGCATTAAAATCTCAATACCTCTTAGTTACGGAAAAGAAAATCATTTAATCCTCAAACTTCCGGTTAACTATATTGAAAAAACAAGCCCCTGCAGTTATTTGTTATATAACATACAGAGGCTTATTGCGGAGAGACTGGGATTCGAACCCAGGATGCACTTTTGGCGCATACACACTTTCCAGGCGTGCTCCTTCGACCACTCGGACACCTCTCCGAAACGGGTGTGGGTTTGGGTGTGAAAAGAGGGGGCAAAGATAGAGAAATTTCAGGAAATCAAACGGTCATTTCACCACGGAGCGAGGTTTGGAGCAATTGTTTAACGGATTGCGTGGAAAAACCACACCCCAGCAAGTGCATCATCTTTGTCACGGCCGATTCGGTCGTAATATCGTAACCCCCGATCACTCCTAATCCACCCAGCTCTACGCTGGTCTCATATTTGCCCATTTCAACCGTGCCCCCTTTACACTGTGTAACATTGAATACAATGATACCCCGGTCGATGGCATTTTTCAACTGCTCGAGAAACCAGGGATCGGTGGGGGCATTTCCGGATCCGAAAGTCTCGAGAATGACTGCCTTCAATCCGGAAGTCGTCAGGATCGAATTCACAGCCTGCGGATTGATTCCGGGAAACAATTTCAGGATGACGATATTACTGTCAAGTTCTTTGTTGACTTTTAGCTTTTTGAAATTCGGCTTCAGGATCAGATCGCGGTTATATCTGATATGAACACCCACTTCAGCCAGTAAAGGGTAATTTCCTGAAACAAAAGCTTCAAAATTCTCCGCATTGAGCTTACTGGTCCGGTTACCACGGAACAACTTATTTTCAAAACAGATAGCGACTTCAGGAACCACCGGGGTGTCGATCTCCTTGGCGGCAGCAATTTCGATGGAGTTGATGAAATTTTCACGGCCATCGGTCCTGACCATCCCGATCGGAAGCTGGGATCCGGTAAAGATCACCGGCTTATTCAAATTTTCCAGCATGAAACTCAATGCCGATGCGGTATAAGCCATAGTATCCGAGCCGTGAAGCACCACAAAGCCGTCGAAATTCTCATAGTTCTCCCCGATAACTCCTGCTAACTTGACCCAGAACGAGGGATGCATGTTGGAAGAGTCGAGCAACGGGTCGAAAGTATAAAACTCAAAACTGCAGTTGAAATTTTCAAGCACCGGAAGGTACTTATAAAGGATGCCCATACTTAACGGGCGTAACGTTCCTGTTTTCGGATCCTGGACCATCCCGATGGTTCCGCCCGTATAGATGACCAACAGTGCAGTTTGATTTACCATGATGAAAAAATATTAATCGGCTTCAGGTGCGATATTAAACAATTTTAACGTATTCCCGGTTGTTTTTGAAGCTATTTCCTCCATTGGTAATCCCTTGATTTCTGCAACTTTCTGTGCGATTACCGGAATATAGGAGGGTTCGTTCCGCTGTCCGCGGTAAGGAACAGGAGGAAGATAAGGAGCATCGGTTTCCAGAACCAGCGATTCGAGGCCGGTGTGAGCAACAACGGCCTGCAGTCCGGAATTTTTATACGTGATCACCCCGCCAATACCCAGATAAAAGCCCATCCCTGCAACCTGATCGGCCTGATCAATATTTCCGCTGAAACAATGAAAGACACCCCTGATGGCAGGATTATTCCTTTCCCTGATTATCTTCAAAGTCTCCTCCATCGAGTTGCGGGTGTGAATCACGACCGGAAGATCATATTCCACCGCCAGATCAAGTTGAAATTCAAAAACAAACCTTTGCTCCTGCGCATAGGTTTTATCCCAGTACAGATCAATCCCGACCTCCCCGATGGCACAAAACTTCTCATGCGAATCATTCAGCTGCTGAACAAGTTCATCGAGTTCTTTCTTGAAACCGGCTTTTACAGAGGTCGGATGAAGTCCCGCCATCGGATGACATATGCCGGGGAAACGACATGCAACCTTCATCATAAGGGGATAGGTTCCCGAATCGGTATTGGGAATGAAAAGATAACGGACACCATGCTGAGATGCCCTCCCGATCACTTCATCGAGATCTTTGTCAAACTCTTCCGAATAAAGATGGGTATGGCTATCGGCAAAGATCATAAGTGATTTACAATTTCTTCAACATCGATCAGGTTCATACACCTGAAATGTTTTTTTGGGCATTCAGGATAACCAAGTTTACTACAGGGGCGGCAGGGAAGATCCCGGACTTCCGCGATGAATGAATTATTCCGGTACTCCTTCCGGAGGTAAGGAAACATGCCGAATGACGGGATCGTATTTCCCCACACCGAGACTATCCGTTTGTTGAATGCCGCCGCGATATGCATCAAACCGGTGTCATTGGTCAGTACGGAAACGGCCTGCCTTATGATCGACGCCGATTGGTTGAGCGAGATCATTCCGCAGCTATTATAAACCTTTTCGCCCGCGGCAGCAACGATCTGTTCCCCCCTCTCCCGGTCCTCTTTGCCTCCAAGTAGAATAACCGGTTTCCTGAGTTTCAGGCAAACTTCAGTCACTTTGTCCTCCGGCAAAATTTTCGTTGCATGTTTTCCTCCGATGACGATCGCCACATAGCCCCGGGAAAAAAAATCAGGAAGGTTTCCGGGCATAAATTCATCCTCAGGAGGAATAAAATAATCCAAACCCTCTCCATCGTTGACAATGCCTGGCTTTTCTACAGACCGGAAATACCGGTCGACAATATGAATAGCAGGAAGAAAATTGATCCTGAGGTTCACGGCCAGCCATTTTTTCAGGTTCAGCTTTGGAAAAGAACCGGCAGGAACACGAATTTGACTTCTGACGTAAAAGGAACGAAAATTTTTATGCAGATCAACAATGAAATCGAACCCCTCATTTTTCAATACCGGGAGGAGTTCCCTGAAATTATTGTTATACAGCCAAACCTTGCTCAGGTATGGATTGGCCCGGAGGATGGGAAGATACTGTTCTTTGGTAAGAAAATGGATATCCGTATCGGGAAGCTGCTTTTTTAAACACCGGATCACAGGACTTGTAAGAACAATATCGCCAATCGAACTGAACCGGATGATCAATATTCTTTTCAACGAATAAACGGGTTGTTAAATTTTTCATACCCGATGGTCGTTTCCGAACCATGACCGGGATAGACAACCGTGTTGTCGGGTAGAGTAAAAAGCTTTGTTTTGATACTTTTCATGAGTTTGTCGAAATCGCTGCCTGGCAAGTCGGTCCTGCCGACGGTATCTTTAAAGAGAACATCTCCGGTGATCACAAAGCCTTGTTTTTCATTGTAAAGACAAATACTGCCCTCGGCATGACCGGGCGTGTACAGAACTTTCAAACCCGAATTACCGAATGTCACAATATCTCCATCTTCCAGGTAACCTTTGGCTTCGGGAACCTGATCAATCCGGTAACCAAATGACTTTCCAATTTCTCTGGCAGGATACAAAAACGGGAGACTGTCTTTATGATATTCCGGATAAACATGATAAGTATCCACCACGAACTGATTCCCCAAAACATGATCAATATGGCAATGTGTATTGATATGTCTCACCGGTTTGATCTTGTTTGTCTCAAGGAACCCGGTAAATTCTTTTTTTTCAGAATTGTCGTAACAGGATGCATCTACAATAACACACTCCTTTGTTTCATCCCATAAAATATAATTGTTCACCATAAAGGAGTTGAAAATAAACCGGGTAATTTGGATCATGGCTTTCGCTTTAGAAATCTGCGATTGCAAAGATATGAAAATGCACAGGAATGGTTCCGGCATCTAAAATAATCGTAAATTAGCGACTCCTATATTGCTTTCCTCCGAAATGAATTATGACGACGGCTGTATGTTATAAAAAACCTGGAAGTTTGTTGACCAAGGCAGCCCGGTTTCTACCATTCTTTCTGTTTGCTCTTACGCTATCGTCTTACGCCCAGTTTTATAACGGAAGTCAACTGACTTTTGGTAAAAGCCGGGTACAGTACACCGATTTTCTCTGGACCTATTTCCGTTTCGATAAATTTGATACTTACTTCTATCAGAATGGTAAAGAACTTGCTCAATATACGGCAGAATATGCCGACAAGCATCTGAAAGAAATTGAACTGAACCTGCAGTCGAACCTGGAAGAGAAGGTTCAGTTCGTCATCTTTAATACCCTTACCGATCTTAAACAAAGCAATATCGGAGTCTATGGCGATTGGGATTACTACAATACCGGTGGTGTCACCCGTATTATCGGAGGGAGGGTGCTTTTGTTTTTCGACGGGAACTATAACCATTTTGAACAGCAGATCAGGGCTGGAATAGCGCAGGTTATCCTGAACAATATGATCTATGGTACAGGGATTGGAGCTCAGATCAAGAACAATGCTTTGTTCACAATGCCGGAATGGTATATGAACGGACTTATCTCTTATGTTTCCAGGAGATGGGATGTTGAGATTGAAAATCATATCAGGGATGCCATCCTGAACAAGCAATATGAAAAATTCAACAGTCTGACCGGGCTCGAAGCCACTTATGCCGGTCATGCCCTGTGGAACTATATTGCTATGAAATTTGGTCCTTCTTCAATTCCGAACATTGTTTATTTAACCCGGTTGAGTCGCAGTGTTGAAAAAGGTTTTCAATACGTACTGGGTTATTCATTCAAGAGTATTGTCAGCGAATGGCTTAATTTTTATAAGGAAATTTATAGTACCCAGGATGTTGGAAGGATGTTGCCGGAAGGGAAGATCCTGAATACAAAGAATAAGCCCGACCGGGTCTACCGCCAGCTAAAACTAAACCCGGAAGGAAATTCGGCGGTTTACTGTACGCATGACCTGGGTATCTATAAGATCTTTTTGCAGGATCTTGAAACGGGAAAGAAGAAAAGGATTTACCGGGGGGGATACCGGTTAGCCGAACGTCCTGATTATTCGTTCCCCTTGCTTGCATGGCATCCAAGCGGCAGGATTATTTCTATCCTGGTAGAACGTAAAGGAGAACCCTTTTTGTATTTGTATGATATCGAAGAGAAAAAATTCGAACACCAGATCCTTTACAGTTTCGATAAGATCCTCGATATGTCCTATAACGACGATGGAACCCTGCTCGTTTTCTCCGCAGTCATCAAAGGACAATCGGATATTTTTGTTTACAATA
>Ga0247841_10013566_pt1 | contig 10381 bp, 8 predicted proteins | sample LaCruzMarch2015__2_FD_192410 | JGI IMG/M metagenome (GOLD analysis project Ga0247841, IMG submission 192410) | Freshwater microbial communities from meromictic Lake La Cruz, Castile-La Mancha, Spain - LaCruzMarch2015_18m | ecosystem: Environmental > Aquatic > Freshwater > Lake | place: Spain...
TTCAACAACCCGCAGCAGGAGACCAGCCGCTTCTCCCTGCGCACCGAGCTGTTCCGCTGCCTGCCCGATGCCCGCCGCGGCCTGCGCGTCAACACGCTCTCGCTCACCGGCCTGCACTGGCGCACCGTCCTCAGCAACAGCGTCGTGGCCAATATCCTCGACCTACCCGAGTTCCAGCGCTACTGCATCCCGTTTGATCCCGTCAGCGCGCCCGAGCCCGGCATCGTCATCGAGTTTGGCTCGACCATTCAGCAGGGCCAGAATTTCTTCGGCCACGACCTGGCCGGCGGCGACAACGCCTATGATTCGTCGCACTTCGCCACCAAGATCCGCGCCGTCGGCGTCTGGTTCAGCAATTATGACCTGTCCGGCCTGGCAAACAACCCGCGCGTGTATCTGATCCCGGTCGGCAACGATGTCCTGCGCGCGCCCGGCGGCGACAGCTCCTATCTGCGCGAATTCACCATTCTCGACCAGGCCCTGCCGGTGCCCATGCCGATCATGTCGACCGACATCTCCCGCGATGACTGGATTCCGCTCTTCGACACGTTCTCCAGCCAGTACGCCGCCATCCGCCGCTTCACCGCCCTGCGCGCCTACAATGACGCCGGCGACTATACGCCCGATGACGCCACCTACTCGACGCGCCTGATCGGCCGCTCGGTCTGGAACTCGCGCTGGCTCTTGATTATTCCCGGCAGCACCTTGCTGGCCGACAAAGATCGTGGCATCCAGAACTTCCTGGATTCCGTCACCGACATCAAAATCTTCTTCGAGACCTACTCGTATTCCGGCAACTAGCCGGCCCACGACTGGTCTCGCAGCCCGGAGCTGTTATGAACACCTGCTGGCGCCCCCTCGGTCTCCTTATGCTGTGCGGCTTGTGTACCGGCGCGTTCGCGCGCCTGCCCGAGCCGAACGTCATCGTCTTCGGCCGTGCCACCGACATGGACGGCACCACCCTGACCGACCATCATGTGGTCGTCGTCGGCCGCGTCAACGGCCGCGAATGCGCGCGCGCCGCGATCAATGCCACGCTCGCGCCGGATGTCAATTACGCCCTGCGCATTCCGCTGGATGACGGCTGGGCGGAGCGCTATGCCGAGGATGCCGCGCGGCCCGGCGACGCGCTTGAATTTGCCTTGATGTATGGCGACAGCGAATGCCCCGCCGCGGGCGCCACGCCGGTCATCGGCGCGCGTGCCACCCTCCAGCGCGCCGACGTCAGTGGCGTGCCGGAACCGGCCGGCCTGCTCGCCGCCGCCGCAGTCTTCCTTGCCCGGCGCCGCAGGCCACGCGGAGCGCCGGCATGACATGCTGCGCCGGCATTATTATCTACGGCAGCCTGGTGGTGCTGACGGCCTGCGCGTATGAAGAATGCTTTTCCTCAAATGCCAACTGGTTTGGCGGTAGCCCGGATATGTTCACGGCCTTGTTCTACACCAACAGCGCGCCGGAACGCGCGCTTGACATGTTCAGTGCCGACGCCGCCAAGCGCGAAACCAACGTGACGCACAGCACTCCCTATGCATGGCGGATCGGCTTCGGCACGCATTACTTCCGTTATGCCACCCCCTTTCTGGTGACCAATTTCAGCGTCTATCTCGCGCGCGCCGGCGCCGACGTGCCCGACCTGCAAATCCGCTACAGCAACAACAGCGGCGCCACCTACACGTATCTGTACACCGGCACGGCCCTGCTCAGCGGCGTGCCGCAGGCGACCTACACCCAGTATGTCGCGCCCGCCGTCGGCATTGTGGCGCAGCCCGGGCAGATGAACTACATTGAAGTGCAAAAGTTTTTCGAATGGGATTTGCTGGTGGACGATGTCTGCATCAACGGCGTCATTCCGGAGCCGCGCTGCGCGGCGCTGCTGGCGTTGCTGGGCTGCATCGTGCAGGTGCGGCGTTCGCGCGCCGCTCATTCTCAACGAGGTTGGCCATGAAGCGCGCTCTTGTCTCGATTCTTCTCGGCGCGGCGCCACTGTGCGCCGCCGTGCATTATGTCGCGCCCGCCGGCGGCCATGTCGCGCCCTTCACCAACTGGCTCGATGCCGCCACCGACATCCAGGCGGCCATTGACATCGCCCAAGCCGGCGACACGATCCTGGTCACCGACGGCGTCTATACCATCACCATGCCGATTGCCATTACCAATGGGCCGCTCAGCCTGACCAGTGTCAATGGCGCGGCGGCGACCATTGTTGATGCCGCAAATGCCTGCCAGGTCTGTTTCGCGAGTTCGGCCGCCATCGTTGACGGTTTTACGTTCACCCGCGGCTATGGGGATGGGGATGACGCCGGTGGCGGTGTGGCCCTTGGTGATGGCATCCTGCGCAACTGCATTATCAGTGCCAGCTCGGCCACCTATGGCGGCGGCGTCATCGCCGGCGGCGCCGCGCTGGTCGAGCAGTGCCAGATAATCAGCAACACCGCCGCGCGCGCCGGCGGCGGCATGGTCATTGCCAACGGCGCCGTGGTGCAGGGCTGCAGCATCATTGGCAATGCGGTCAGCGATGTCGGCGCGCAGGCCGACTTGTATCTGGGGGGCGGCGGGGTGCTGCTGTTCCAGGGCGGCGCGTTGCTGCGCACGGCCGTGTCAAACAACGTGGCCGGCTCTTTCGGCGGCGGTGTCACCATTTTCGGCACCGGCGTGGTGGAGCGCTGCGTCATTGCCGGCAACCGCGCCAGCACCTTCGGCGGTGGCGTCGCCTGCCTGCTGGGCGGCTTCTTGCAAAGCAGCCTGGTCATGCAGAACGGCGCCTATGAAGGCGGCGGCATCTACGTGCTGACCAACGCCCGCGTGCATAACTGCACCATCGCCGGCAATGTCGCGACCAACGGCGGCGGCATGGTCAACGCGTATGGCGGCACCAACCTGAACAACATTGTGTATTTCAACACGGCCGCGACCAATCCGAATTATGCGGTCTATGGCACGGCGCGCGTGATCTATACCTGCACGACGCCGGCGGTCAGCAACCAGTACGACGGCCGCGGCTGCATCACCGCCAATCCGGCCTTCATGAATTTTGCCGCCGGCAATCTGCAACTGTCAAACAGCTCGCCCTGCATCGATACCGGCACCAATCTGGCCGGCATGCGCCTGCTGCTCGACTTGGCCGGCAACGGGCGCGTCTCCAACATTGTCGAGATGGGCGCGTACGAGCGTGGCTATCCCGCGCCGCATATCGCGATCACGGCGCACGTCGACGCGGTCACCTATGACGTGGCCACGGTCGCGCTGGCCGGCACAAATTCACCAACGCTGGCCGGCCGCGTCTGGCTGCGCAATGCCGCCAACAACGCCGCCGTCAGCGTGGCGCCCACCGGCATGAGCTGGCAGGCGCCGGCCATCGCGCTGGCGGTCGGCACGAATGTCATCGCCGCCTTTGGCACCAACACCGACGGGTTTGTCGCCATGCATGCCTGCGTCATTCTGCGCGGCCCGGTCGGCACCGGCGTGCCGTTTGTCGATATCACCAACAAGAACATGAACGTCATTTTTGACATGACCACGTTCTATGTCTCCGGCACCAACAACGTCAATGTCATCGGCGAGCAATGGCTGACCAATACCGCCAACGGTTACTACCAGCGCTTTTATGCCACGAGCGGCCACTGGTTCTCCGTCGCGGCGCCGCTCGCCATGGGCACCAACATCATCTGGGTGTTTGGCACCAACCTGCTGGGCGCGGTCACTAACGACCCCGTCACGATTGTCCGCGAGGGCGCGACCGGCACGCCGTTCATCGGCATCACCACCACGGTGGTGTCTGTCACCTATGATGTCACCACCCTGGCGCTGGCCGGCACCAACAACGAACAACTCGTCGGCTTCATGTGGCTGACCAACACCAGTGGCGCGAATGTCAGCTTTGCCGCCCAGAATCCGTGGGCTGCGCCGGCCGTGCCGTTGCTGGTCGGCACCAACACCCTGGTCGTGTTCGGCACCAATCTGGTGGATCAAACGGCCAGCGCGGCGCTGGTCGTCACGCGCGGCGCGCCCGGCACCGGCCAGCCGTTTGTGGATTGCACCAACGCCAACGTCACCGTCCCCAATGACATCAGCAGCTTCGCCTGCGCCGGCACCAACAACGCCAATGCCGTTGGCGCCATGCGCGTCAGGAACCTGGTCACCGGCCAAGATCACTACTTCTCCGCGGCGCCCGCCTGGGTCGCGCCGGCGCTCGATTTGGTCGTCGGCTTGAATGACATCCAAATCACCGGCATCAACAGCAGCGGCACGCCGTATTACGACCTGGTGCTGGTCACGCGCCAGGGCGTCGCCACCGGCCCGCCCTTCGTCGATGTGCTCAGCAGCAACGCCGCCGGCACCTATGACATGACCACCGCCGTCGTCATCGGCACCAATAATGCCAATGTCGTCGCCGCCATGTGGATTTCCAATGCGGTCACCCACAGCATCACCTATTTCACGTCGCAATTGCAATGGATCTCGCCGCCGATTTCCCTCGCGGTCGGGCCCAACGAACTCTGGGCCGTCGGGCAAAATGCGGCCGGCACCCAGGCGCTCGCTAGTGTCACCGTCACGCGCGGCATGCCCGGCACCGGCCTGCCAGAGCCATTCATCACCAATGGCGACCTGTATGTCACTTATGATGTCGATGGTTATGCGCTGCGCGGCACCAACAACGCCAATATTCTGCCCGGCGGCACCATGTGGGTGTCCAATACCGCCAACAATGCCGTCGCGCCATTCACCGCCGCGCCTGGCTGGACGGCGCCGGCAGTGCCGCTCGAAGTCGGCATGAACGGCATCTTCGTCTTTGCCACCAACAGTGCCGGCACCGTCGGTTATGATGCTGCCATTGTCGTGCGCGAGCCGCCCGGCTCCGGCGTGCCGCTGGTCACGATCACCACGCCGCCCGGCACGGTCCTGCCGGAAATTGCGGCAATCCAAATCAGCGGCTCGAATAATGCCAATGTCATCGGCATGCTGGTCATCTCAAACGCGCAAAGCAGCAGCAGTGCGACCCTGCCCGCCACGATGAGCTGGACCAGCGCGCCCATCCCCCTGGCCATGGGCTGGAACGACATCGTCGTCTGGGGCACCAATGCCTACAACGCCGCCACATCCGCCACTGTGCGCATTACCCGCGGTGATCCCGGCAGCGGCGCGCCCGTCATCACGCTCTTCACCACCAACGCCACCGTCACGTTTGATGCCGCCGCCGTCACGCTGCGCGGCGCCGTCAATTTCAATGTCGTCGGCAGCATGTGGGCGGCCAATGCCGCCAATGACGCGCTGGCCGGCTTCATCGCCACGCAATATTGGGCCGCGCCGCCGTTAGACCTCGTCGTCGGCACCAATGTGCTCACCGTCTATGGCACCAACTATCTGAACGCCGTCACCAATGCGACCGTCACCATCCTGCGCGGCGTGCCCGGCACCGGCCTGCCGATCGTCTGCATCACCAGCGCCGTCTTCATCGTCACGCATGACGCCAGCACGTATGTCGTCGCCGGCACGAACAATCCCAATGTGGTCGGCACCATGTGGGTCTCAAATGACACGCAGGTCACCGTGCTGGGCTTCCCGGCCGCGCCCGCGTGGGCCTCGCCGCCGGTGTCGCTCGACCGGCATATCAACATCCTGACCGTCTTCGGCTCCAATGCCCTTGGCCAGATCGGCGTGGACACCCTGATGGTCGATCGCCCCGTCCCCTCCGGCGTGACCAATTTCGTCGCCGCCAGCGGCGCCCATCTCTGGCCGTACATCACCTGGGAAACGGCCGCCACCAACATTCTCGACGCCGTCAATGAAGCGGTCTCCGGCAACATGGTGCTGGTGGCGCCCGGTACCAATGTCATCACCAGCCAGCTGCTGGTCGATTGCGACATCCAGGTGCAGAGCGTGTCGGGCGCAGCGGCCTCGGTCATCCTGGCGGCCAGCCCGCAGGCGCGCGCCGTGCATATGCTGTGCGGCGTGCTGGATGGCTTCACCATCATGCCGGTCAATGGCGGCGCGAGCCAGATCACCGGCGGTGCCGGCCTGTTGCTCGATGGCGGCGGCCTCGTCCGCAATTGCGCCATTGCCGGCTTCAGCGCCACGTCGGAAGGCGGCGGCATCTATTGCGACAGCGGCACGATCAGCAATTGCCTCGTCATCGGCAACCAAGCCGGCTGGATCGGCGGCGGCGTCTGCCTTGACAATGCCGCGCGCCTGCTCGGCTCCATCATCGCCGGCAACCGCGCCACCAAGGGCGGCGGCGCGTATGCCTTTGACGGCACGATCAGCGATTGCCTCTTCTATGCCAACGCCGCCATGCCGACCGGCACATCCCAGGTTGCCGTGCAGGAGCACGCACAGCCGCGCGACTCCAGCGACTATGGCGGCGGCGGCGTCCTGCTCGACAACGGCGGCCAGTTGCTGAATAGCATGCTGACCTGGAACCAGGCTTGGGACGGCGCCGCCGTGCATGTCCTCTCGGATGGCCTCGTGCAGCAGTGCCAGATCATGCACAACACCTCGCTCTATTACTCCGCCGTCTATTGCCAATATGGCGGCACGATCGACCGCTGCACCATGACCGACAATGCCGCCCTTAGCGGTGCCGGCTTGATGCTCAACTATGGCGGCAGCGCCCGTAATTGCGTCATCGCACGCAACCGCGCCAACACGGCTGCCGGTGTTTATGCCATCGGCCCGGCCACCCTCGAAAACTGCACCATCGCCGCCAATGCCGCGAATAGCAGCGGCGGCGGCTTGTCCGCCGGCTGGGGCACACTTGTGCGCAACAGCATCATCTATCACAACACCGCGCCGGCGTCACCCGAGGTCGCCCTGCTGAACGGCGATGTCACGGTCGAGTATTCCTGCAGCACGCCCCTGCAGCCAGGGCCGGGCAACACCTCCTCCAATCCCGCCCTCGCCAACGTGGCCGCCGGCTTCTTCTGCCCGACCGCCGCCTCGCCCTGCATCAATGCCGGCATCAATCAACCCTGGATGTCGTCGGCCGTCGATATCGCCGGCCGCACGCGCATCATTCAAAACATCGTTGACATCGGCGCCTATGAATTCACCAATGGCCCGATCATCTGGGCCGCGCCGGTCGAAATTGACTTCGGCGTGCTGACACTCGGCGACCGCGCCATCGTCACCGTCACGGTCGCCAATGCCGGCACCGAATTGCTCAGTGGCGTGGTGCAAAATGTCGCGGCGCCGTTTACCGTCGACGCCGGCGCGGCTTATCAGCTCGCGCCCGGTGCGCAAGATGCCGTGGTGCTGAGTTTCACGCCCACCGCCGTGCAACGCTATCTGGACCACGGGCAACTGACCGGCGGCGGCGACGCCACGCTGATTCTCTATGGCGAAGGCGTGCCCGAGCCCGCGCTGCTCGGCTTCCTGCTGTTCGGCCTGACCTGCCTGTGTGGCCGCGGATGCTGTGGCAGCAATCTTCGTGGCCGCGGGGCACGCCGCGGATGCTGCGTTTTAGGCTGCTTGGAGTCACGCCACCGGCGGGATTGAAAAGTTTTACGTTTTAGGTTGCCGAGAGAATCAGGCGCGGCGCTTTTTCTTCTGATTCTACACCGCATACCGTATACGCTCATTCTTCCAGATTCCCGCCGCAACGGCAGCGGCCTCCGTGCTGGCTTAGCTAGCTAAGGCACCTGCCAGTCCCGCCATCGGCGGCGATCCCGCCACCGGCATGGATACGCCACGCGCTCCGCGCGGGGCATGTTTGTATACTGCAGTAACAAACAATGGAGACCGCGCAGATGGGCACCGTGACCATCAACCTTTCCTTGCAAACCGCGCGACGAAGCGCCGCCGTCCATGAGGATCGTCTGCGACACCAATGTCCTCATCTCGGGCATTCTTTTTGGTGGCCATGCACGCATGATTATGCGGGCCGCACTGCAAAACCGTGTTGAAAACTGCATTTCGCCGGAACTGCTCGATGAACTGCGGGATGTGCTCGGCCGCTGGAAATTCCGCTTGACAGCAGCACGTGCCACCGCCATCGCAGAACTTGCCGCACACACGTTCACGCTGGTGACGCCAACGCTACAAGTGCATGCCATCGCGGACGACCCGGATGACAACGCCGTGCTGGAAGCGGCGCTCGCGGCGGAGGCGCGCTACATCATTTCGGGCGACGCACACCTCCTGCGCTTGGGCACATGGCGCACGATTGCCGTGCTCACGCCGCACACGCTGGTGGACCTGCTGGGTCTGGCTCAATAGAAGCAGATTGACCAGGAAACCTGCACTCGCCATGCCTGACGCCGCGCTGCCATGAAACGTGAACATCCGGCCGTAACAACTCCTTGAGAAGCTGCAATAAATGTGAACGCCTGACACTACTCTTCCTCTTGTGGGCTATCTGCGCGCGGGCTATGATGTGAAGCGGATCACGCACCATCGGGGATGCAGCGCGCAGTATGTGCGTGGAATCAAACGCAGAAAGATGAGGGTGTGTCAGAACGCAATCGAGAAGACCGCGCTCTTGCCTTCGTAGACAAATAGGCACTGGGATAGAATGTCCCGCCCGATCAGGGCTTGAATGCCCTGATGATCCAAACGCGATGCAATGACGGGCAGTGCGCCAAGAGCAAATGACATATTGGGATGAACCAGCACAACCCGCACATCGTACTGCGTGCAGGTGTGCGGCGCGTTTCCCGTTGATGGCGTGTAGATGGCGACATTTCCCTTTGGTGTCAGTTGCAGTGCTGTAATAATAGAAGGGTCAACGCAGGTGCAACTTGCGCCGGTGTCGATCAGCGCCCGTGCGGCAACAAGCGGCGGAACGGGCAGACCGGCTTTGACCATGGCCTGTTCGCGCGGAATACTGACGCCGATGCGCACGTCAATGACCGGGCCGCCTGCTGCAAACTGCAAGGTCAGGATTGGCATAGAATATCGCGTGTGAAGAACTGGGCGTTCTCAACGGCTTGAATCTGTTTGACAAAGAACGGTTCCATGCCGTATTTCTCATAGCCGGCCGCCAAGGCGTCAAGGTACGTGTCGTACACGCCGATGACCGCGTCGCCGAAAATGAGGACAAACTTGCCTTGATTGGCCAGCAGTTCAGGCAAGTGCCGTTGATAGGCTTCCATCGCTATGTCAAGTTGTGGTTTCATACGGGCTCCAGTGGCTTGTCTCTAGTATAGCGGACTCCGCGAAATATGTCAAACCGACCGCCGTCTTTTGGGCAACCGATACATATTTGGAACTGTCAATCAGCCACGCCGCGAATGAACAGAGCGCGCTATAATGCTATCAACAGCAAACTTGGCGACGGTTAGCATTTTCTGCTTGAACAGTTGGTGCTTGCACTCGTTCTGAACGGATTGCTTGCTGGTCATATGACAAGTGGAAATGCGGATGGTTATGCTCAAGTCACTGCGTTACCTTCTTGAGAAACGTTGCCGCCGCTTCGTAGATTCCCGGTTGCTGGCTTTCTCTCGGGCCGGCTACGTTCAGTGTCGCGATGCCGTTGTTTGCGATCCACTTCTTTACTTTTTTGACATTACGGGTCTGAACTGGTAGAATATTCGCATGAAACTGATACACTTGGAGGTCGAATGAGCTGTGGCCGCGTGTTACTCTGCATTATCTTGCCGCCCCTCGCTGTGTTGGATAAGGGCTGCGGAACCATCATACTTGTGACGCTCCTCACGTTGGCCGGCTGGGTGCCGGGAGCCATCGCCGCCCTGATCGTGTGCAACGGTGAAGCACAGGCCAGACAGGCTGCCCTCGATGCTGTCAAGGCAGCGTCCAACGAACTTCCACAGCAGCGATCATGAGGCCGGCATCAGATCATTACCGCATTTATCTATAAAATCCAAGGCGAGCACCTCATTATCGCCTGTAACCTCTCGCACCCCACCCCGCCCATGAGCACTTTCCAGCAAACCCTAAAATCCGAGATCATCCGACTGGCCCGCCGCGAGATCAAACAACAGGCAACGCCGTTAATGTCCGGCATCAAGAAACTGAAATCGGCCACAGCCGCACTCAAGGCCGAAATCGCGACACTGCAAAAGGCAAAGACCGTTTCGCCGGTTTGGCCAGCGCCAGTGATATCGGACGAGGATGTCAAGACCGCCCGTATTTCCGGTGCGCTCATCAAGAGATTGCGCACACGCCACGGTTTGTCACGCAATGAGTTCGGCAAGCTGCTCGGCGTGACCGGTTTTGCCGTGATCGCCTGGGAAACGAACGAGTGCAAACCCAAGGCGGACCGGCGCAAAGCGCTCATCGCCCTGCGCAAGATGGGCAAGCGTGTATCGCCACCGGTTTCCCGTACACGGTTTTGCGTTAACTAAGCTGCAGCCATTATCGAATATTCTTTGCGGAATTGCAAGGGGCTCTTGAAGCCCAACTTTTCGAGCTGCCAGTGTTGGTTATA
>Ga0247841_10013569_pt1 | contig 10379 bp, 5 predicted proteins | sample LaCruzMarch2015__2_FD_192410 | JGI IMG/M metagenome (GOLD analysis project Ga0247841, IMG submission 192410) | Freshwater microbial communities from meromictic Lake La Cruz, Castile-La Mancha, Spain - LaCruzMarch2015_18m | ecosystem: Environmental > Aquatic > Freshwater > Lake | place: Spain...
ATTACCGCTTTTTGATATCTACGGATTAGATTTTTTATCGATGCTCGAAGGCATGTTTGCGTTCTGCATTGTTGATGTAGCAAAAAACCAGGTCCTTTTAGTGCGAGATAGGTTTGGAGAAAAACCATTATATTATTTTTGTCAGAATGGCATATTTGGTTTTGCTTCGGAAATAAAAGTGGTATTACGGATGATAAATGCACGGACGGTAATACGTGACTCTGTGAACCACTATTTGTCAAGGGGATATATTCATGGAAGACACACGTTATTACATCACGTCAATAAATTAGAACCTTCACACTATCTACTATATGACCTGAAAAAGAAAATTACAGACATTGGTGTTTATTGGAAACCTAAGATTTATTCAAATAGGCAAAAATTATATTCAGAGACAAGTGATGAAACAAGATTAATAGCTACGTTAGATACATTAATTGAAAGATCAGTAGGTCAGCGCTTATTGTCTGATGTGCCGGTTGGGTTGTTTTTAAGTGGCGGGGTTGATTCTAGCCTTATCGGACATTACGCAACGCAAAGAAAAAGAAACCTAAAAAGCTATTCGATTCGTTTTATCGGATCGTCGACGCATGATGAATCGGAATTTTCTGATTTTGCCTCAAAACAGATGTCGACTGATCATACAGAGATAGAATGTACTCCGGAACAATGCAAACCATTTCTATCAGAAATCGGAAAATATATAGACGACCCGATTTCCGATCCAGCGGTACTCCCCACCCTTTTGATGTCAGAAGTAGCCAGAACTTCAGTAAAAGTAGTGTTGACCGGTGATGGAGCAGATGAACTATTTGCCGGTTATGAGCGATATGGTCGCCAATTGTTGGTAGAAAAAGTTAGAAATCAGAAATTTTTGTATGATGTTGTTTCGATGATACACTATTTTTTACCACATAAATTCAGCAAAATACTATTGACGCTTCCGGATCGCTACCATACACAAAGTATTTGGGCACGGCTTGAAATTGAACAGTTAACAAATCGTACAGCTGTTTTACTGAGTCAGCTATACAGATCCGATTGTGTTGGGAAAAATCCATTATTGGCGATGCAATTAAGTGATTTGGAAGGGTATTTGTCTGAACAGCTACTTATGAAAGTTGATAAATCTACAATGGCACATAATCTTGAGGCGAGAGCTCCGTATCTTGACTCCGGACTCGCTGAATTTGCTCTTAATTTGCCCAACGAATATAAAGTACGGCTAGGTGGAAAATATATTCTAAAAAAGGTGGCGGAGCGCTATTTTCCAGAATGGTTTGTTTTCCGGCCCAAACACGGATTTTCCGTACCACTCAAATACTGGTTTTGTAAGGAGTATAGAGACAATGTGTTGGAATCAGTAGACGATATTTCTAAATATGCGCCAAGTTTCAATAACAAATATTATGGTAAAATTGTGAATGATCATATTGAAAGAAGAAGTGATAATACGGATAAGATTTGGAGTATGTTGGTATTAGGAAGCTGGCTTAAGTATCATGAAATTTATCTTTAAATGAATATGAGACAAAGAAAACGCTTGTGTATTATTTTTTGGGATATGGGATTAGGAGGAATTCAGAAACGAATTCGGGATATAGTCATCGATTTATCTAATAATTACGCAGATTGGGAAATATACATTTTATTGCGAAAGAGATCACAAGATGGTTTTGATTATCAGATAAAAAAAATAGATCGTGTATATGTGAAGTATTACGATGCAAATTCCCGATTTAGAATTCCCTTAGGATTTGTGTTTTGGTTAGGATGGCAATATTTGAAGATACAACCGGATACAGTTTTAACGTTTCACTGTTTGTTGTCTTCAGTATTGGTTATTTATAGATATATTATATTTTGGAGACCGACTAAGCTGGTATTAAATGAAGGTGCGATTACATCACAAGCCTTAAGATGGGATAAATTATCTAGCATTGATTTTTTGATTCGATTTATGTATCCACTGGCCAATATCGTTATTGTTCCAACCCTGGCGTGCAAAAATGATTTAGTACAAAATTATTCGCTATCCGAAAAAAAGATTTCTGTGGTCCCTAACTGGACAATGTTTCCTCTTGTCAAGTCGTTATCTTTTCGATATGACATAGTTTATGTTGGCCGGTTTAGTCCGGAAAAGAATCCACTCTTTATGGTGCAACTTACGAAAATGCTTATCCCACAGTATCCACGACTGAAGGTTGTAATGATTGGACATGGCAGCATGCAATTTGCACTCAAGGATAATCTTCTGAAAGAACAATTACAAAATTATATGCACATTATCCCCTTTTCAGGAAAAATAAGCACGTTTATTCGTCGATCCCGATTACTTGTGGTGCCGTCTTTTAATGAGGGTATGCCGAATGTTGTACTTGAGGCGGCTATGTGTGGCGTCCCCTCAGTTGTCTCTCATTTTGCGGGTGCGGACGAGGTGGTTCAACATGGAAAGACAGGGTATGTATGTGAGACATTTGATAATATGGTGTACTGTATAGATACGCTTCTTAGCAATGAGAGTTTAAGAAAAATTATGGGCCAAAATGCCCAACGCTATGTCTCTAAAAATTTTACTTACAAAGCACAACAGTGTTTTATAAAGACCCTTCTTTCATGACACTGAAGGTTTTTACGTTGATAGTAAATACGAGATTATTTAAAGGAAATTGTATCAGGCAATGCACGAAACAAAGAGTTTTGACTATTAGTTGTGATTGGATGGTGATATGGGTCAATAGAACGAATATAATCAGACATGAAGACAATAAGTTTATCATCCCTTTTGCCAGTATTTGTGACTTCCCAAACATCTATATATCCCGAATATCTTGAAACCATATAGTCAAGATACTGTTTGAGCAGTATTTGTTTTTGTGAATCATCAATAGATCCATCAAAAGCTGATAAGAAATTAGACAAATTCATCCAAATATGAAATCCATGGTTTTTTAAAGATGAAAAGAGCATGTCAATTTGCACCCCATCATTTAGCGTTTCCGGATTTATTAAAGAAGGCGCAGTTTTCCAAAGGAGAGGGTTACAGTACCCTGTTCCCCACCGGAACATATTAAATCCATTACTTTTCTTTGTAGATATATACGTTTCGAGCGATGGCGCGGGATTTGCAGTTGAATTATCTGCGGCAGTACTGGACCCCATGAGCCATTGAATAGTTGGATCATTGTCATTAATGTACACATCTATACATTCCTGAATTCCAATAGGAATGAAAATATTTCCTTTTTGTGATGTAAATATTTGAGGATTCATTTGAGAAATTGAAATAAATCCTGGTATATCTGATACCGAAACGGTAAAGTCTCCCGTTTGAGATGTGGATTTTATACCATCCTTAGCAGTAATTTTCCATTTCCATTTGCCTTCAGTTGTAGGAACGAATCTTAATTTCCATGTGTTTTTATCGAAATAAAATGCTTTAACATGGTAAATATTTCCTTGTTCATTTGTGAATGAAGCTGATATATCTCCGTTATCATATGTATTTATGAAACTAGGAGTATCGAAGAGTAAGGTTAATTCATATACACTATTGACCGGAATTGGATTATTTGATTCCGTTATGTTAAATGTATCCTTTTTATCCTGTGATGATGGTGTATCTGGTAGTATTTTAAAAGCGATGTCTGTGGAGAAATCAGGAGACTGCAGAATTTGAGTTCCTTTTTGGATAGTTTGTTCTAAGATTATGATTCCGGTAGCTGGATCAACCCATTGGATAATACCCGGTGTGGGAATATAAACAAAAAATGATGCAGATCTTCGTTCCGCATCAATAGTTTGCCGATAGATGTATCCTAGGATTTGTTGTCCGGATATAAATGTATAGATGTTATCTCTGGAGACAAGAGTAACAAGCGGATATTTTTGAAGTGCACCATTAATATTTGTTATAAATGTTTTAAAAATGGACGTGTATAGCCGTTCAGTTGGACCTAGATATATATTTGATGGACCTTGAAGCATATCCTGCCTATTCATAACTAATGTGCGGGATGTATTCCAGAATATAAATGACATTTTTTCAAAAAAACCCACCCATAAGCGAATTCTCATACGAATTGCAGATTTGTAGTCCCAATTGGTGTGCCAATTTCCTTGCTCACTAAAAACAATTGGTTTCGTAATTTTTTGATTATTCAAAATTTGTTTTTTTAAATCTTCATCATGACATATGTCACACTCTTGGCTATACCAATGGATTGATGAAATATCGATGGTAGATAATTCCGGACGTTCCCAACTGGTAGTAATAGGATGGTGATAAGGGTCAATAGAACGGATGTAATCAGACATAAAGCCAATCAGTTTATCATCCAATTTTATTTCATTGGCCAATTCCCACACATCTACATAGCTTCCGTATCGTGAAACAATATATTCAAGATAGCTTTTTACACTATTTTGAGTTTGAGGATCATGTATGTCTCCCATATACGGGAGCGTGAAACTGAATACGCTCATCCAAATATGAAATCCATTATTTCTTAAAGAAGAAAAAAATGTGTCAAGCCAGGCCCCTTCATTTACGGCATATAGATTCCGTGATGGAGACAATGATTTCCAAAGAGGGAAGCTGCAGTTTTCAGTGCCCCATCGGAACATATTAAATCCGCTTTGAGCATAGGACGACAGATATGCTTCGAGTGACGTTGTTGGATATGAAATTGTATTGATCGGCGCTTTACTATCTGTTCCTAAAAACCATTGGTTTAGCGGATTACCGTCTTGGTTATAATCTACGGTGAAGTCTTGCAGTCCGATAGGTGTAAAGATATTTCCATTTTGTGAAACAAAAAGCCGGGGATCTATTTTGGAGATAGCAATGAAATCCGGTTTATCGGAATTTAGTACAGTAAATGACCCGCGATTGAGAGTGTTGCCAAAAATAGTGTTGCGTATGATAAATTTCCACTCCCCTATTGTAGGAGGGTTGAATCTCAATTTCCAAGTATTTTTATCATAATAAAATGCGTTGACGTCGTACTTTATTTCTTTTCCATTTATAAAGGTACCGGTTATTTTGATGTTATCATATTTGTTTACTAAACGATTCTCGTCGATATGTAATGTTAGTTCGTATATATCATGGACATTGACTTGTTTGTTTGGGGTATCGACTGTAATGGCAGATTTATTTTTGTTAATAGGTGTGAGATATATAGCTAGCTGATTGAACACCAATTTTACATTTTGACTAATCTGACTCAATTTTGATTGATGGTCGTGCGTATCAATGATTTTTTTAATATCAGCATCATGGATAACGGGTTGAGAAAATTTGCTGTTTAACATAATTAAATTTTTTTTATCTTTTGAAACATAATATAGATTACCCATATATTCTTCCATGACATCCGTATTTATCGCTGGAGAATTGTAGATCCATTTACGGGAACCTGTTTGTTTATTTACATAAATGATATCCGTACTTTCTCTATTGCTGGAAATAAGGAATAATCCTTCTTTGGTAAGAAATGAAGTTGTCCCGATTTGTTTTTCGTGTGAACACCATTTCTTCACACCCTTAAAATCATAGGAACACTGGATGGACTTTCCGATAATATATATTTGACTTGTGTCAGACTGGATTGCGTTGATTTGTTGTTCTTCTATGGTCTCTCCCCACGTTTTTTTCCCGGTTTCTGTGTCGATCATCGTAACCTGTGTTAATGTATTCTTTTTATTGGTAACGATAATTTGTGAGTCATTAATTTCTTTTATTCGTACTGGTTGCTCTCCAATATTTTGGTATGTCCATAGTTTGGCGCCAGCGGCCGTGTCAAAGGAGTTTATGTTATTGTTTGTATCAATAATATAGTTGTGTGTGTTTCCTTGATATATTTGTCCTAGTGATGTTTTTGTGGAATAAAGTAATTTTCCGTTTGATTTGTTTAGAATATAATACACACCTGAACTGTTCCAGAATGAAATACTTTTGGGATAGAGTATTGGTTTTTGGAACAAGAATCCGTACTGAGCAAAACGCCAAACCTCCTTTCCTGTTTTTTTATCTAAAGCATATATCGTATCATCGGTTGAACTGTTAAGATAAATGTATGTATCATCAACGGTAAATCGTCCGAAATGAATGATTTTTTCATCCCACAACAAATGTGAAATGTCAACCGGTGTGGTTTGAAAACTCCACTTTACATTCCCCGTATACCGATCTAATGCATAGAGAAAACCATTTCTACTTCCAAAAAAAACGAGATTATCAGATAGTATCGGTTCGGTGTCTGCCATAAAACGACCGGGTGTAGTAAATCTCCACAGTTCTTTTCCTGACAATGTATTGACCGCATATACATTTCCGTCAAAATTAGTTAAAAACATAAGATTGTTTTCCCCAAATGTTCCAGGGTAGATTGAAGAGTTATTTGCTTCATGTCGCCACTTAAATGCACCGGATATTCTGTTTAAGTTGTACGTAAACCCGTTTGTAACACCTACATAAATAGATAAATTATTCAATGTGAGCGTATGAAATTCTTTTGGATCGGCAGTTTGCTGGGAAATTTCTTCATTGAAAACATACTGCCAACCGCCCCGATTTCCCTCACTCTGTTTTTTAATGATAATCATACTTATGAACAGGAGTGCGAAAAAAATACATATATATTTTTTTGTAGCATAGAAGAACAAAAAATATTTTTTTATTTTTTTATTTTTTTTACTTTGTGTTTTAAGCATAGATTTTTGAACGATAGTAGTATATGTAAAAAGATTCCTATTAGTAACGTATCGGGTTTGCTACATTATTTGAATAATAGTAGGGGTAATAAGTATTTGTTCCATGTATAGCGGAAAAGACCACCCTATTTTAATGGGCATATTTTCCATGAAGAAATATGTATCTTCTTGTTTTATTACTTTTAACTTTACTGTAAGATAGACATCTTTTTTGAAGGGATCTTCGCCTATAAATATTTTTCCATCATATGTGGTAATAACTTTTTCAGCAGGTTTTGTTTCAATATCGAGAATTTCCGCAACTGTATTTTTTGATGAGTCTTTCATTATCTGTCCTTTTTTTAGTGCATCGGCGATCCATGGATCTACCCCACGTGTTGTAATAGAATAGGGGGAATTCTCATCTATCAATAATCTGGCTTTCACTGTGATGTCGTACGTTTTTAGAGTGTCAGAAGAGCCCTGAATATAGGTTACGATTCCATAGACACTCGTTCCATTAATAGTCATTTTTAAGGCCTTTCCTATTTCGAGGGGAATGGATTCAAATGTGTATTTATTTTGTCTGGGTAAATATTTTGCTTTGACTGATGCAGTTACCCATGTCTTCATATCACTGAAGCCTATACTCGTAACACTTAGTATCTGAAGGTTTTTTTTTCCTAGGCTATTATATTGAACATCCCCAACCTTAATTTTATTTGACATCCAATAAGGAGAATCTGGTCCACCATACTGATTATATTGAGGATTAGGTGTCATAGTAAATTTAATCGTTATCCATCGATCTTGTAGAAGAGAGGTTGCAATGAAAAAAAATGTAATAATGGTAAATAGAAAAATGATAAACCAGTCTAGCGCCTTCAGTTTAAATATAAATTTTATATGATGTCGAAAATAACTATACATATTTTCTGTAATTATACTGTAATTAGTGATTTATACAAGTATTGACAAAAGTATCCATAGCCAACCAAATATTTGTTGTTCTGTGAGAATTGGATAAAACATTGATAAAAAGAAAAAACAACCGAGCGAAATTACATAGAGATATCGGGTTATTTTTGAAAATATTGGCTTTTTAATTTTTATTGATAAACAGGCTTTGATTTTCAAATATAAAAAAATTATAAAAGATATCATTCCAAGGAATCCAGATGCAACCAATATCTGGGCAAGCAAATTATGTGGTTGAGTGGGCGTTGAAGTAAATTCCCCGATCTCGATTAACAGTATCTGCGGAAATAATCCTAAACCAATTCCCGAGGGGTATCGTAACGCAGTAAGTATTGATTTTGTGATGAGATCTATCCGAAATTGAGCACCCTCATCATAACTAAATGTCACAGCGAGCTGTGAAAACCTCGGGAGTGCATACGTCGGAATCGCAATGAGGCACATAATCAAACATATGAAATATAACCGCTTAACTGATGGTAAAATTTTAAAAGATAAATATATAATCGGTATACGTAGAATTACTATCATGGATATGGCAAAGAATATCCATGAAGCCCTACTCCCAGAAAGAATAAGCGCAATCAAACCAAATATAAAGCCAAAAGCTGAAATAGTTTTACTAAACGATGAAGTATATTTTGAAATTGAATAATAGAAAAGCGTCGGGATAAAAATTGCCATGAAAAATCCTAAAAAATTGGGATGGTGAAAAATTCCTTGCATGCGAAAAAAAGATGTATCCTCGCTAGCTACATGGAGTATCGTATCAGGCGTAGTTGGATTTATGTATCCCGGTGACCCAATATTTATATATTGCAATCCGCTTAAAATCCCGTTAAAAATACAAAGTGATGCTATAAGAGGTATCAGTAATTTTCTAATCCATTGTTTTAGATGCTGATGTTGGATGAAATAGAAAACAAAAATATACCCGCATATCTGTAGAGTTAATAAAAAAGATAACAAGGAAATATTAGAATTAATAGAGGCAATAATATTTGTGAGTATATATAAGCATATACATATATCGGATAGTTTAATATGGATTGAAGATTGTTTTTGGTGCAGGAATAATTTGTTTCGAATATGTATATACAGTAAGATTATGGACAGCACGGCAGACATAGTGAAACTAACGATAATTGTAAATGGAATGTTACCGTAGACGAATTCATCGGGAACAACCATGAAATTTATGCCTTTTCCATTTTGAAACGGAAGTAAAAAAATATATGCATAGAGGATGGATTTGATCAAATTATTCCAAACCAGATAAAGTCCGAGTATAAACAAAATTGACACCAATACAAATATTTTGTTGTTTGGAACAAAAAATATTATACTCAAAAATAACAGTGACGAAGAAAAGAGTTTTTTTTCTTCCGACCACCCTTGTAGGTATCGGACGAAATCTTTGATTTGCGATGGTAGTTTGACCATATATGAAAAATTCTTTGATTATTATACTGTTTGATCATCCTCAAGAACATACGGCAGATTATTCCGGTCAAACAGCTAAACTTCTTAGAAACGATAATATGGTTATTGGAGTGTTGCTTAAAGACTCTAAATCAATAAAAGAGATGATTTTTTCACATCATAGAGGATTGTTTTGGAAAAAAATTAGCGAAAATTATCATGAGTTTACTCCATTTTATATTATCCCTTTTCGACGGTTTGAATGCATAGTGAGATTGAATCTTTTATTAAATAGTGTTGTTGTCAAGCTGTTTATTGCTTCCCTTATTTTCCGAAGAAAAATTAAGAAAAAGTATGTGTGGGTATTTAATCCGGATTCATACACATCCTATCAATTGTTTGGATCATCGTTTATTTCTCTGTACGATTGTGTTGATTACCACGGAAATGAGCCTTCTCAATATTTAGAAAAGTTATTGATCAGATCCTGTGATTTAATGGTAGTGAATTCTCATGTGTTATATGATGTTCATCGTTTGGAACGACCAGATATTCAATTAGTACCATTGGGTTTTGATTTGCATACTTTTTCTGCGAAGACGATGAAATCGTTCATTCATTTGCCACACAATCAACCTATCATCGGGTATATCGGTGGTATAAATTCAAGACTAGATTATCATTTGTTGCTTCATCTGATTAAAAAAAATAATCGTTACGACTTTATTTTTGTTGGCCCTATTCAGGAACATGAGACTCACCAGTTTTTTGAGTCATCAGTGAGGCCTAAGATTGACGCATTATTCAGTTTGAGAAATGTGCATCATTTTCCATATCTTCCGAAAGATGAGATTCCGGGCATTATCAGTCAATTTGATATTTGTATGATCCCTTATGATGTTTCCGTTGATTTTAATCGATATTGCTATCCGATGAAGCTTTTCGAATATTTTTATATGGGAAAGCCGGTTATTTCTACACCGATTGAAGAGTTGAAGCGGTTTCCGAAATATGTCAAAATCGGACACACCGGAAAGGATTGGGGTAAGCATATACAGGCATTACTTGTAAAACCATGGCCGAAGGAATATCAAAAAGAACAGCGAAAACTGGCTTTAGCAAACACGTGGAGAAAAAAGATAAAAACGATATTGAAATTAATCAAAAGAATTCCTCGCAGCTCTGCTGCGGGGTTACGTAGAAAAGACATATAATGGTCGCGTGAGCGACCATATACTCAAACGACATAACAAAAATTTGATGCTGTACCATATTGTGTG
>Ga0247841_10013571_pt1 | contig 10379 bp, 4 predicted proteins | sample LaCruzMarch2015__2_FD_192410 | JGI IMG/M metagenome (GOLD analysis project Ga0247841, IMG submission 192410) | Freshwater microbial communities from meromictic Lake La Cruz, Castile-La Mancha, Spain - LaCruzMarch2015_18m | ecosystem: Environmental > Aquatic > Freshwater > Lake | place: Spain...
GTTGTACCGTAAGTGCTCCATCACGTGCAAGTCTCATGACCGGACTTCACACCGGTCATTCTCCGGTTAGGGGAAATAAGGAATTTAAACCCGAAGGGCAGTTCCCTTTACCGGCATCGTCAGTTACTATTGCTGAATTACTTAAATCGAAAGGCTATTCTACTGGTGCTTTCGGGAAGTGGGGACTTGGATATATAACTACTGAAGGAGATCCCAATGCTCAGGGATTTGATGAGTTTTTCGGATATAACTGCCAGGGGCTTGCTCATAATTATTTTCCCGATCATCTCTGGCATAATCATGAAAAGATTTCAATTAATGAGAATGATAGTGGCAAAACCGGTGCCTATAGCCCCGATCTGATACACAGAGCAGCCCTTAATTTTATAAGTAAAAATAAAGATCATCCGTTTTTCCTATTCTATCCAACAACTATTCCTCATGCCGAACTCTTTGCTAAAGAACAATATCTTGCAAAATTCAGAGGCAAATTCGATCCCGAAAAGAGTTTCCGGGGTACCGACAGCGGACCTTCCTTCAGACTCGGACCATATGGCTCCCAGCCCGAAGCTCATGCAGCTTTTGCCGCTATGGTTACAGAACTTGACGATTATGTTGGAGAGATTCTCAAGATGATTCAGGATTTAGGGCTTGAAAATAACACTATAGTTATTTTTGCTTCCGACAATGGCCCTCACCTCGAGGCAGGAGCAGATCCTGATTATTTCAACAGCAATGGCCCTTTGAGGGGTTACAAACGCGATCTCTATGAAGGAGGTATTCGTACTCCTCTCCTTGTAAAATGGCCTGATAAAGTAAGAGCCGGCGTGGTAAATGATCACATTTCTGCCTTCTGGGACATCCTTCCTACATTCGCGGAGATTACAGGCGCAGATGCCCCGGAGGGAATTGACGGAATCTCTCTTTTGCCCTCATTACTTGGAAAAAAGCAGCCACAACACGACTACCTGTACTGGGAATTTCACGAGCAGGGCGGGAAAACAGCAGTCAGGATGGGTAAATGGAAAGCTGTAAGGCTGAATGTGAATAATGAAAAACCGGCAATCACAGAATTATATGATCTTTCTGTCGATCAGGGTGAAACAACAAATATTTCAGCTTCGAACAAAGAAATTGTTGTTAAGCTTGAGAATATAATGATTAAAGCTCATAAGAAATCCAATGAATTTCCTTTTAAATATGAATCCGGAGGAAAAGAAAACTAAGATTCTTAGTGCCTCTCTATTAAAAAAGAAACGGGATGATGAAAGAGCAGGTTTTAGTAAAATGAAAAATCTATTAACAGTAATTGGTCTTGGCTCTGCAGCACTGTCTCAGCCTGCTTTAATTCCCGATAAAGCAAACTCGTCAAAACCTAATGTGATTTTCATTCTTCTCGACGACTTTGGTTATTCCGACCTCGGATGTTACGGAAGCAAATTCTATGAAACACCAAATATTGACAGGCTCGCCCGCCTTGGAACCAGGTTTACCGATGCTTATGCTGCCTGCCCGGTTTCATCACCTACCAGGGCCGCTATTATGACAGGAAAATACCCTGTCAATACCGGGATAACGGACTGGATTCCCGGGAGACAGGCTACATCTGGTGGATTGAAAGAAGATAAGCTGATTGCCCTGCCATTCAAACAACAACTTGAGCATGATGAATTTACAATTGCCGAAATCCTGAAGAAAAACGGATATTCAACAATGATTTCCGGGAAATGGCATCTTGGAGCTAATCCTGTATACTGGCCCGAAAATCAGGGCTTTGATATAAACAAGGGAGGTCAAGCCGCGGGACAGCCAAATAAAAGCAGTACATCCAACGGGTATTTCTCTCCCTATGGAAATCCACGACTTGAAGATGGTCCTTCAGGTGAATATCTTACCGATCGTCAGACTGATGATGCAATTAAATTCATAAAAAATTCCAACGAAACTCCCTTTTTTATTTACCTGTCATATTATGCCGTTCATAACCCTATGCAGGGAAAAGAGGCTATTGTTAGAAAGTTCACACGCAAAGCTGATTCCCTGGGACTTACAAGTAAGCCAACCTTTACCCGTGACAGGGATTGGATAAAAAAATCAACGAATAGTAGTTTTAAGGAACGGATTATTCAGAGTAATCCTGTTTATGCAGCGATGATTTACAGTGTGGATGAAAATATCGGAAAGCTGATAAAGAGCCTTGAAGAACTTGGTCTTACCGAAAACACGTTGATAATCTTTACATCTGATAACGGGGGACTCTCAACTTCAGAAGGTTCCCCAACATGCAACTCACCCTTGAGGGCAGGTAAGGGATGGCTTTATGAAGGAGGAATAAGGGTTCCTCTGATAATAAAGATGCCAGGAAACAAGAAATGGCCCATGGAGATAAACACCCCTGTCTCCTCAATCGATTTTTACCCCACAATTACTGAAATTACAAAATCATCAGCTCATGGAATTAAAATCGACGGGGTAAGTATTTTTCCGTTGTTTAAATTGGGAAAAATTAAAGATCGCCCCCTTTACTGGCATTACCCACATTATTCAAATCAGGGAACCGAACCTGGCAGTGCAATCCGGTTAGGTAAATACAAGCTTATTGATAATTTTGAGAAAGAAAGCCAGGAACTTTATGACCTTTCACTTGATATTTCTGAAAACAATGATATTTCTAAGTTAAATCCTGAAAAAACGAGAGAATTGCTTATTTTACTTAAGGAATGGAGAGTGAAAACCGGAGCAAAGATGATGGACCCAAATCCAATATGGAAAAGCATTGAATAGTAATTAGTTAAGAATTATTAATCACTTACCCAAATGTTAAATGTAAATACTGTTTTAAGCTTCGGGTTAATTACCCTTACCTCTGTAAACGGTGAAGCTAAGAATCCTGTAACCTCAAAACCTGTCACTCCAAATATAGTCCTCATCCTTATGGACGATATGGGTTATGGCGATATTGGAAGGACCGGAGCAGTCCGTTATATTACTCCAAATCTCGACAAGCTTGCTGCAGAAAGTATGCAGTTTACCTGGTATTATTCACCTCAGGCAGTTAGCAGCGCATCGAGGGCAGGCTTACTAACCGGTTGTTATCCAAACAGAGTGGGATTCTCAGGGGCACTGATGCCCTGGGCTACAACCGGAATTAATAGTGAGGAGACCACAATTGCTGAAATGCTTAAGCCAAAGGGTTACTATTCATCCATAATTGGCAAATGGCATCTGGGACATCACCGTGAATTTCTTCCCCTGCAACATGGGTTTGATGAGTATTATGGTATCCCGTATTCGAACGACATGTGGCCTGTCGATTTCGATGGTGTGCCTTTTAAACAAAAAGATACAACAAGCACAAAAATGAGATACCCCATCCTTCCTCTTATTGAAGGTAACGAAAAGACCGGGGAGGTCAGAACCCTTTCCGACCAGGACAATCTCACAACCGATTATACAACCCGAGCTGTTAAATTTATCGATGCACACGCGAAAAAACCATTCTTCCTGTACCTGCCTCATTCGATGGTACATATTCCGCTTGGTGTCTCCGATAAGTTCAGAGGTAAAAGCAGGCAGGGGTTATATGGTGATGTAATGATGGAAGTTGACTGGTCGGTTGGTGAAATAATGAAGGCCCTCAAAAAAAATGGTATAGATAAAAACACTCTCGTAATATTCACCAGCGATAATGGTCCCTGGTTGAATTTTGGAAACCATGCCGGCACAACTGGCGGATTACGAGAAGGTAAGGGTACAAGCTGGGAAGGAGGACAGCGTGTTCCGTGTATAATGAGATGGCCGGGAGTAGTCCCCGAAGGTTCCATCTGTAATAAGCTTTCAAGCTCAATTGATATTCTGCCTACACTGGCTGAAATTACAGGGGCTTCCCTTCCAGCGGTAAAAATTGACGGAATAAGTATTTTACCCCTGATGTTAGGTGATACTGAAGCTACTCCGCGACGCACACTTTTGTACTACTATCAGCAGAATAGCCTGGAGGCAGTTCAGGATTACAACTGGAAGCTTATTCTGCCACATAAGGGGCAATCATACACAGGATCTCTTCCAGGTGTGAATGGCTGGCCCGGAAAAACAACTACAGTTGAAATAAAGGAAAATGAACTCTATGATCTTAGAAGGGATCCTGGAGAGAGGTACAATGTTGCATCTCTTTACCCCGAAGTAGTAATGAACCTGCTCAAAGTGGCAAGTGAAGCACGACTCGATCTTGGCGATGATTTAACAGGAATAAAAGGTGCCGGAAGGAGGAAATCAGGGGCTGTAATTCAATAAATTTCTGCAACGAGCAAATATTCAATGTTTCAACCTGCGATTGTGATAGCTGAGTAAGGGAATGATTCTTTTTCCCTATTTGATGCCAGACTTGACTAAAAAGCCATGTTAATGTGTATCTTTACTATGACCTTGCAGTTTTGGTATGACTAATGAAACAGAAATGGCTACACCTAAACAAAAACAGAAACCTTCAAAACTTGTAGACGACAAAGTAATCACTGCTGAAGAAATATCTGACTTCCCTGTTGTAGGGATAGGAGCTTCAGCCGGAGGTCTTGAAGCCCTGGAACAGTTTTTCGGTAATATGCCGGTTGATTGTGGACTGGCTTTTGTCGTCATCCAGCACCTCGATCCTACACATGCAGGAATTATGCCCGAATTGCTGCAAAGAACAACGGAAATGCAGGTTTTTCAGGCTGCTGACCAGCAAAAAGTAAAAAAGAATTGTGTATATGTAATACCTCCCAATAAGAGTCTGAAGATCCTTAATAGATCTCTTCTTCTTTTCGATCCTGTTGAATCAAGAGGGTTAAGGCTTCCTATTGATATTTTTTTCCGTTCACTTGCTGATGATATTCACGAAAAAAGCATAGCAATAGTGCTTTCAGGCATGGGCTCTGATGGCAGCCTTGGAATAAAAAGTATAAAAGAAAAAAACGGGATAGTACTTGTGCAGGATCCTTATGATGCAAAATTCGATGGCATGCCGCGCAGTGCAATTGAATCGGTTATTACAGACATAGTAGCAAGTGCAGCTGAACTTCCCAACCGGCTTTTGAAATTTCTCATGTATAGTCCTGTTTTAAAAAGTGAACAAGAAATTGAAGTAAAAAACAGTAGTAACCTTGAGAAAATAATTCTTATTCTCAGGGAACAGACCGGCCAAGACTTCTCTCTGTACAAAAAGAATACTCTGTTCAGACGTATTGAACGACGCAAAGGCGTTCATCAGATTGAGAAAATAAATAATTATGTAAGGTTCTTGCAGGAAAATCCCGCTGAAGTAGAGATTCTTTTCAGGGAACTGCTGATAGGAGTAACAAGTTTCTTCCGCGATCCTGCTGTATGGACCTATCTCTCTGATGTAATTTTTCCGGAACTAATCACCGAATGCCAGGATGGGTATATTCTCCGTGCATGGATACCCGGATGTTCTACTGGAGAAGAAGCATATTCCCTTGCAATAGTATTCAGGGAAGCCCTTGAAAAAAGCATTGTCCGCAAAAATATTACTCTTCAGATATTCGCCACTGACCTTGATACTGATGCAATCGACAAGGCCAGAAAGGGTTATTATTCAAGAAATATCGCTAACGATGTCAGCCCCGAGAGGCTCAGCCGGTACTTCTCACTTGAGGCTGAAGGGTTCAGGATCACCCCCGGAATACGTGAAATGGTTGTATTTGCCCCACATAATGCTATTAAAGACCCTCCTTTTACAAAACTTGACATCCTTTCATGCCGTAACCTGCTGATTTATCTGGAACAGGACCTTCAAAAAAAATTGATGCTTTTGTTTAATTACAGCCTCACCCCGGGGGGAATAATGATACTGGGCACTGCTGAAACAATAGGAAATCAGTCTGACATGTTTAAGGAAGTTAACAGCAAACTGAAAATATTCCGTAGGACTTCTTCGCAAATAACTACTGATCTCATTGACTTCCCAAGCTCTTTCTCGCGAAAGGGAGTTACTAAAATCGAAAAAAAGAGTTCTCAGTTAAGCCCCGACAATATCCAGGTCATTGCCGATCAGGTCCTGCTTCAGAGATTTGCCCCGGCCAGCGTGCTCGTTAATAATAAAGGCGACATCATTTACATGACAGGAAAGATTGGGAAGTATCTTGAACCTGTTGCAGGGAAGGCTAACTGGAATATCCATGCCATGGCTAAAGATGGATTGAGACAGGATCTTACTTCGGCTTTCCGGAAATCATTAAAGAGCTTCGAGCAGGTAACACTGAGTCAGGTTAAAATGGGTGCAAACGGGAGTAAGCGGCTTGTGGATATAACTATTCAACAACTCGATTCTCCTGATCAGCTTAAGGGATTTGTCTTTATTGTCTTTACCGAAGCAACGCAGGTAATAGTAAATGAAAAAACAGATACCAAATACGGAAAAAAAATCAACCCTGGACGTGTTATTGAACTCGAACAGGAACTGCAGAGAACTAGTGAGGATCTTCAAACTACACGTGAAGAGATGCAGACTTCGCAGGAAGAACTAAAATCAACGAATGAGGAGCTTCAGTCGACAAATGAGGAACTCCAGTCAACAAATGAAGAGCTTACAACATCGAAGGAGGAGATGCAAAGCCTTAATGAAGAACTTCAAACCCTTAACGTTGAATTGCAGAGTAAAGTTTCAGATTTTGCCCAGTCGAATGATGATATGAAAAATCTGCTTAACAGCACCGAAATTGCGACTCTCTTTATCGACCGTGAACTGAATATCCGCAGATTTACCGATCAGGTGACCAATATTTTCAAACTACGTATTACTGATATTGGAAGGCCTTTTACCGAAATAGTTACCAACCTTCAGTATCCCGAAATTGATATTGATGCCCGAATGGTGCTGAAAACACTTATTTCGAAAGAGACTGCAATCTCCTCAAATGATGAACGCTGGTTTAATGTAAGAATAATGCCTTACCGGACTGTCGATGACCGGATCGACGGACTTGTTATTACCTTCAGTGATATTACTTTTGCAAAAAAGCTTGAATCAGATCTTATCGCTGCAAGGGCAGCTCTCGGGTTAAAGGTTTAATTATTTGGAAATATTTTCAGATCTGGACTCATGAGAAAAATAAGTAAAAATCAAAGTGCCATTCTGAGATCCAAAGCTGAGGAGTTATTGAAAAAGAATCCTTCAGGAATAGTCAGTCCCGTTGCGGAAGAAGAGGTCTTCAGACTTATAAATGAAATGGAATTATATCGCATTGAACTCGAGATGCAAAATGAAGAGCTTGTTCAGGCTAAATCTGATGCACAACGGATTGCTGATAACTATATAGAACTTTACGATTTTGCTTCATCGGGCTATGTAACACTTAACAGAGCGGGAACCATTGATAATCTGAACCTAACCCTTGCTAAAATGCTGGGAAAGGAGCGATTGAACTTATTGAACAAACCATTCGTACATTATGTTTCGAATGATACCAAAGCCATATTCTGGAAATTTCTCGACAATTCCTTTGAAACGGGAAAGAAATCGAACTGCGAAATTGTACTATCAACGGAAACCCTTGAGAATTTTAAGGTTCATATTGAGGGTACTCTCTCGGAAGATAAAGGGAAATGCCACATAACAATAACTGACAAGACATCAGAATTCAATGCATTAAAACAGCTTGAAACATCTCTAATCTACCAAAGTCTGATACTTCAGGGTGCCGGAGAGGGGATTATGGGCATCGACAGAAAGGGCTGTCATTTATTTGTAAATCAAATGGCTGCTAAACTGCTTGGCTACAATGAAGAGGAACTTCTTGGAAAACAGTCGCATGAACTTTATCATAATCATTTTCATGACGGATCTATATATCCGGTTGAGAATTGCCCTATTAGCATAATAGCTGTTTCAGGGAAACCTTTTATAGGGGAGGAGTATTTCTGGCATAAAAGTGGAAGATGTTTCCCCGTTGAACTAAGCTGTCTTCCTATTTTCAAGGATGATGAAATTACAGGTTCAGTTGTTACATTTCGTGATATTACCAGTCGTAAAAATAGTGAAAGAGACAGGCTACAATCTGAAAAAATTATGAAAAGCAGGCTTTTTCTCACAGAATTTGCACTTGGTCATTCACGTGTTGAAATTCAACAAAAACTGCTTGAAGAACTTGAATCATTAACTGGCAGTACACTGAGCTTCATTCATGTCTTGGATGAAGACCAAAATACTTTGACCTTCCAGTCCTGGTCGCCAAATTCGATTCGGAGTTTAATCGAAAGCAAAACCAACCCGATGCCCAAAAGTATTACTACTCCCGCGATATGGGCCGAATGTATCCACAGTAAAAAAGCTGTTATCCACAACGATATTCAGAGCATCACCGATAGTTTTGGTCTTCCGGCGGGTCATTTTGTTATTTTCCGTGAACTCGTGGCTCCGATAATCAGGAACGATACCGTTGTTGCAATAATAGGTATTGGAAATAAACAAACCTGCTATGATGAGAATGACATCGGTATAGTATCACTGCTGGCTGATATGGCCTGGGATATTTCAGAACGAAAAGGCGCTGAGGAAGAGTTATCGGTTCTGAACGCAAAATTAGAAGAGAGAATTAAAGAGAGGACTTCGCAACTCGTCACAGCAAATATTGAGATGGAGGCATTTGCATATTCAGTATCACATGATCTTCGGGCTCCTCTGAGACACATAACCGGTTTCGTTGCAATGTTGAAGGAACTTGAAGCTCCATACAGAACCAGTGAGGAGGTAAAATACCTCGATATTATTTCAAAAGGGGCCGAGGAAATGGGAAAACTTATCGATGCCTTGCTCTCATTCTCTAAAATCCAACGTGTTGATTTAAAAAAATCTGCCATCAGGACTTCCGAACTTGTAAAATCAGCAGTAGGATTTCTAATGGCAGAGATGAAGGAACGTAAAATTGAATTCAGGATCGGAATTCTTCCCGATTGCCTTGGTGACGAACAGCTTATTAAACTAGTATGGATAAATCTCATTTCAAATGCTTTAAAGTATACTTCAAAGAAAGAAAAGGCTGAAATAGAGATTGACTGCATTGAGAATGATAATGAAAAGATCTTTGCAATCCGCGATAATGGTGCCGGATTCGACATGCAATATGCCGGTAAACTTTTCAGGGTTTTTCAAAGGCTTCATAAACAGCGCGATTTTGAAGGCATAGGTATCGGACTGGCTAATGTTAACAGTATAATTTCGCGGCATGGAGGCAGTTGCAGAGCAGAAGGGCAAGTTGACCATGGAGCTGTTTTCTATTTCTCCCTGCCGAAATAATTAAAATGATTACGTGTGATCAAATATGGATACAAACCAGAAAAATATCAGGATTCTACACCTCGAGGATTCCGAAGCCGATTCAATACTTGTAAAAACAGCAATAGGCAGGGAATATCCTTTATTCGAGTATTATTACTCTGATAACAGAATTGATTTCCTCAGTATTCTTGAAAATAATAAAATAGATATTGTTTTATCTGACTTTGAGCTTCCTGGCTATTCAGGAAATGAAGCTCTGTCGGTAATAAAGGATAAATATCCTGAAATACCCTTTATTTTTGTCAGCGGAGTAATGGGTGAGGAAGCCGCAATTGCATCCCTGCTTAACGGAGCTCTCGACTATGTAATAAAATCAAATTTGCAGAGGCTCGTACCTGCAATAAAAAGAGCACTCAGGGAAGCAGGATTACTTCAGGAACAGAAACTTGCCGATATTGAACGGCGAAAACTGTCGCGTGCTGTTGAGCAAAGTTCTGTTTCGGTAATAATCACCGACAAAGCCGGAAATATTGAGTATGTAAATCCAAAAGTCAGTGAAATTTCAGGATATTCAAAAGATGAATTGCTTGGAAAGAATCCCAGTATTTTTAAGTCTGGAACCTCTCCCGTTTCTTTTTATTCGAAACTCTGGAGAGAAATACTTTCTGGAAACCAATGGAAGGGAGAAATCCTGAATAAAAAGAAAAATGGTGAGTATTACTGGGAACTGATGTCTATTTCTCCTGTTTTCGGACCCGATGGCATGATAACTCATTTCGTTTCAATAAAAGAGGATATTACGAGGCAGAAAACCCTGATAGAAGAACTTCTTGCTGCCAAAGAAAAAGCTGAAGCCGGCGATAAGCTTAAAATGGCCTTTATTCAGAACATTTCACACGAGATAAGGACTCCTCTTAATGGCATTCTAGGAATATCGGAATTAGTCTTACATCCTAACCTAAGTGATGAGGATCGAAAATCTTATCTCGAGATTCTTAACTCGAGCAGCGAACGTCTTATTAGTACCGTAACCAATTATCTCGATATATCAATCATCGAGTCGGGCAACTTAATCCCAAAACCCGAACAGTTTGACATAAGTACA
>Ga0247841_10013573_pt1 | contig 10375 bp, 3 predicted proteins | sample LaCruzMarch2015__2_FD_192410 | JGI IMG/M metagenome (GOLD analysis project Ga0247841, IMG submission 192410) | Freshwater microbial communities from meromictic Lake La Cruz, Castile-La Mancha, Spain - LaCruzMarch2015_18m | ecosystem: Environmental > Aquatic > Freshwater > Lake | place: Spain...
TTCTTTATTGTCAAATCAACGGGTTATGTTGGAATAAATACTACGAATCCGAGAAACGGCCTTCAGATAAATCAAAATATAAGGATTCCGGGTTTCCCGACAAGATATGTTTCCACCACCAACAACTATGGTACACAGTTGCGCCAAAATTCGAGCTATCTTCTTATTGAAAAGATAGATTCTTCGGCAAACCCTACTCCTACTTCATTGATTGACATTGATCTCAGCCAGGCTATTATCCCATTTCAACCATGGACCAACGACAATATAAACAATGGCTCGGCTTCTTTTGCCTGGAAATATGTTTATGGTGTTAATGCTTACCAGCAAACATCCGATCTGAGATTAAAAAAGGATATTGAAGACCTTAATCTTGGGCTAAATGCGGTGCTGAAACTTCGACCCGTAAGTTTTCATTGGTTGAATGACCGCGAAGCCGGAAGAAAAATCGGTTTTATTGCCCAGGATGTCGAAAAAATTGTTCCTGAAGTGGTGCAACATACGATTTATACCGATGAACAATTAAATCGCTGGAAAGAAGAAGGCAGGCAGGTTCCAAACCAGGATGTTTACAGCATGGGTTCGTCTGATCTGATACCGATTTTAGTCAAAGCTATACAGGAACAACAACAGATGATCAACAATCTGCAGATTCAGGTAAATGAGTTGAAAGGGAAGCAGGGGAAGTGAAGAAAGTAATCGGTGATCAGTAAGCGGTGATCGGTAAGCGGTGATCAGTAATCGGTGATCAGTAATCGGTGATCGGTAAGCGGTGATCGGTAAGCGGAAAATAGTAAGAATTCCTGGAATTTCTGACCTGAAAGGTCAAAATATATCAACCTAGGGCAACGCCCTAGGTTAAAATGGTGAGTTATTCACGCCCTGAAAGGGCAAAATACATCAACATGGGGCAACGCACTTTGATATAAAATTAGGAAAAGCCATTTTTAAAATTCGATATTGCTTGTTTCAACGGTTTTTTTGCCCCTGACCCCTAAAGGGGAACACACTGAATATCAATTATCTCAATTTTACACTTTATGGAATTTTCAATAGACTAAATGCGACATGGTTTTCTGACCTGAAAGGTCATAATATATCAGCAAAGGGCAACGCCCTATGACATGATAACGTGCGTATTAACGCCCTGAAAGGGCAAAATAAGTCAAATATCAGGCAATCTTTGTTGAAAAATTTTACCTGCCTTCTCACCTCATCAACAAAACCTGCCCATTTACCACCTTTATTCCCCCAAAATCTGCCTTGTAGGTTAGCGAATAATAGTAATAGCCAGCCTGGCAAATTTCACCCATGTATTTTCCATCCCATGGTACATTGGGATCATTACCGGTGAATATTTTCTCTCCCCAGCGATCATAAATAAGCAGGTAAAATTCGGAAATATTCGAGATCTCAATGCGGAAGGTTTCGTTAATGCCATCACCGCTTGGAGAGAATGTGGTAGGGATGAATACAGAAGCCGGACATCTGATAATAAAATGGATTGTATCGGAATTTTTACATTGGTTTTCCCCGGTTACCATCACGATATAAGTACCGGATTTGGTCACTTCGTAAGTCCGGGAAGTTGAATTATCCTGCCATAGATATTCACTGAATTCACCAGGATCAAGTAATATATGGTGCTTGAAACAAAATACAGAATCATTTCCTAAGTAAACATAAGGTATCGGCAGTATCTTTACATAAATCCCAACGATCTCGCTTTCACAGCCATCCAATGTAGCCTTTACCTTATATTCACCGGAATCGGCGAAACCGGCACGATAAATCCTTGGATTTTGTAAATTGGATTTAAATCCAAAATCGGTTGTCCACTCGTAATTGACGTTGTTTGAAGATTTGGCTTTCAACAGGATATCATTCCCCAGGCAAACAGGGCTATTGCTTGATACCATTGGCGTAGAAGGATTTGGTTTGACCTTTACCCATTTGATCATGCTGTCTGTACATAAATCCACCGAAGTCGCTTTGAGTTTGACAGGAAATTGCCCGGCAGCAAAATAGGCGTGAATTGGATTTGTGGTTAATGCGTAATGGCCATCGCCAAACGACCAATCAAATAAAACCGACCAAACATCTGAAGTGTTATTGAAAATAAAACTATTGCCAACCATGCATTGAGCGCTGTCGTTGATCGTAAATCCTGCCAATGGGGAGGATTTAACGGTAACAGATTTTATCAGGGTATCAAAACATATAATGTTACTGCTAACAACTAGTTTCACGTCAAACCGGCCTTTGTTGTTATAATGATGCGATAGGCTTTTCAGGCTGTCATGAAAACCATCTCCAAAAAACCAGTCTGTGCGATATTTTGGAAATCCGGTAGATTGATCTGTAAATTGAAACAGATTGTCTTTTAAACATTGTGAGCTATCATTGATGGTAAAGGCGGCTTGCGCATTTGCGATTAACCTGACCGTCTTTTTTATCGTATCAAAACAATCATTATTGGATTGCGCAACGAGTTGAACCACATAGTTACCCGAATTAAAATAGGAATGACTATTAAGTTTTCCGGTAGCGCTATTACCATCTCCGAAATCCCAAAACAAGCTGTCGATCTTGCCCGTAACCACCCTGCTGCTATCGGTGAAAACAAAAAGGTTTGTATAAAAGCACTGGGCGGTATCATTGACGGAAAACCTGGCAACAGGATTTGGAAAAATCACGGCTATATTGCTGACAGAATCGCTACAACCATCGGCATTGTAGACGACCAGATTAACCTTAAAAGTATCACTATGTAAATAAAAATGTGTCGGGGAAGCAGATGACGACACCGTACTGTCACCAAAGCTCCAGTGGTATGAAAGTACACCTGAAGAAGTCAAAGAATTATCGGTAAAAATAAAATTGTTTCCAGCCAGGCATTGCGCTTGGTTATTGATCTGAAAACCAGCGTTAAGCAAAGGGATTGTCCTGAAACCTGGTGGAGACGTAATTTCCGGAATATAAGTAAAAGTATCAAATTGAATTTGATTGACTGAGGCGTCAAAATTATGCCCGACTTGTGCGGAATTAGAGATATTGTAAGTCAACCAGAAAAAATTTGATCCGTGAAATTTGATCGTATCTGTAATGGTGAATGATCCGTTTGGTATATTATAAACCTGGCCGAAAGGAAAACCGGTAGAAAAGGTGGAGGAAGTGCCAGTAAAATAAAGCCTTGCATTAAGGATTTCAGGAGGAAATGTCGTCCCGGCAGTATTAAATGTGAACGAGTGGATCGTAGCGGTATCTTCTGCAAATAATTCTATCTGAATAATCACCTGGTCATTGAAGTTTGAACAGATATTTTTTGTTATTTGTACCACCGTGTTATTTTTTTCATAAGCACCTATATCATTGATATTATAGCGTTTGGAATTTCTCTGGTCAAATAAAACCTGGTTGCCATAGATATCTGTTTTGTCGGCGGCATTAATGGCAGGACTGCCATTCAATAAGGCCATGGTCATCGTTGGCCCACCATTATCTCTTAGGATATCAAGCCCGGGATTGACGCCAATCAAATCGGTGGAAATAAAAACCGGAGCGGGATTCTGACCGACCAAATTATAACCATAAGAGATCAAATTTCCATGATAATCTTCATTCAATACCCCCTGGACCATATTATTAGCCAGAATGGAATTTTTAATGATGGTGGTGGTTCCCGTGGATGAATCGTTAAAAATACCCCCGCCCAACAACGATAAAGCACTACTGGCGGTGATTTTATTTGATGCAATGGTACAATTATTAATCGCACAATAACCAAGTATATTAAAAATACCCCCTCCACGTAAAAATTTACCCGCGTTAAGTAAGTTGTTACAGACCGTGGAATTGTATATTTTTATTTGTGCATCCTTTGTGTTATAAATACCCCCTCCATAATTATGATCACTGGCGTTCAGGCTGTTATTACTGATTGTACAGTCATTGATGGTGCAGGTATCAAAATTATAAATACCTCCACCAAGGTTATATTCACTCCCGTTAAGTGTGTTATCATGGATGAAACAATTGATAATGGAAGTGGTGCCATAGTTATAAAAACCGCCTCCTTCGCAATAAATACTCGCCGAAAGTGTGTTATTGGCTAGATGGCAGTTGCTAATCGTGGTTTTGGCATTATTTGAGTTATAAATACCCCCTCCCAGATTATAATCTTTCCCTGAAAGTGTGTTGTATCTGATTGTACTGTTGTTAATCGTACAAGTATTATAGTTGTAAATGCCGCCTCCTTGGCAATAGGTGCTAACTGAAAGCGTGTTATTCCTGATCGTGTCGTTGATGATGGTACATTCGCCGTAGTTATAAACAGCTCCACCGAGGTTATAATCGCTGCCGGTCAGGGTGTTATTACTAATCAAGCAATTGCTGATGGTTATTTTGGCATTTATGGAGTTATAAATTCCACCCCCTTCGCAAATGGTACTTCCCGAAAGCCTGTTATCACTGATAATACAGTTCGTTACAGTGCAGTTGCCAAAATTATAAATACCTCCTCCCTGTATCCAACTGCCTCCTGAAAGCGCATTATGACTGATATTACTGGTAGAAATGATTAATTTACCCGGAGAACCGTTATAAATACCTCCACCGTTGGCAAACCCACCGCCGTTATAGCAAATATTCGAGTTTTGGATGTTTACGGTGTATTTATATAAACTGGAAAAAGAATAGATGCCATTTAAATTGTTATAGATGATGTCGCAGCCTGAAATATTCAGATTGGTATTCAGTAGATTTATGCCATAACGACCGTCCCTGATCGTCATATTCTTAAAGGTCGAAGTTCCGGCTGTAACGTTGAAAACGGCAGTGGTTCCGGTAGCATTCTTGACGATGGTATTCAAAGTTCCATGACCTCTGATCATTAAACTTTTAGTCAGGTCAATCTGTGGTTCGGTAATGGTTCCGGTAATATCAATCGTATCTCCATTTGCGGCGGCTGATATGGCAGCAGCAATGGTTGCGTAGGTAGCTGGCACTAATCGCGTTGTTTGGGCAATAACAGGGCAGTAAAACAATATGATTGTAATAAACAAAATCAATGATAAGCGTAATTCTCTTACCCTAATGAATTCAATAAACATTTGTTTATTATAAGTTTAACTCAAAAACCACAGTATCTATTTATACTCAAAAATACAAATTAATAATTTAGAAATTATGATAGATACGATATTAGTGAAAATAGTTGCACGAGGGTGAAAGAATTTTTTAATCTATCTTGAAATATTGATAAACAATGCGGCTAAAGCCGAGAATATTTTCTACCTTAACCCGTTGGCTAAAGCCGAACGGCAATGAACGTTCTGTAGGAAGGAGAGTTGATTTTTTATCATTGCCGTTCGGCTTTAGCCAACGGATTTAAAAAAAACAGAATTTTGAATTTGAGACATATATTCTTGCATGTACTTAAAATATATGCATCATAATCCGCACAATGTAAAAACACCGATCAGTATTATTCAATTATTTCTCACCTCATCAACATAACCAGACCATTTATCACCTTTATTCCACCCAATTCCGCCAGGTATGTCAGGGAATAATAGTAATATCCTGTTTGGCAAATGATTCCCTTGTATTTTCCATTCCATGTGGTTGCCGGATCATGGCTGCTGAATATTTCTTCACCCCAACGATCATAGATAATCAGGCGGTAATCTATGATATTCGATATCACGATCCTGAATGTTTCGTTATGGTTATCGCCAGTGGGCGTGAAAGCAGCAGGGATAAAAACTTGCGTCGGGCATCTGCTTATTAAATGGATGGTATCGGTGTTTTTGCATTGGTTTTCTCCGGTTACAAAATAGGTCCCGGGATCGGTTACGGTAAAGGTCCGGGAAGTTGAATTATCCTGCCAGAGATAATCCTGGAAATCACCAGGATCGAGTATTTTTTGGTCTCCAGTACAGAACACCATATCCTTGCCTAGATCAAAAATTGGTAAAGGCAATATGTTAATATTAAGCTTGGCTGTCCCACTTTCACATCCATCAAGAACGGCCTTCGCAGCATATTCACCAGAATCTGTGAAACGGGCATGAGAAATTACAGGGTTTTGAATAATGGAGGAGAAACCATGATCTGAAGTCCACTTATAATCAACCTTTTCGGATGACGTGGCTTGCAGGTTTATTTCATCCCCAAGACAAACAGGGCTGTTACTCGAAACTTCAGGAGTTGATGGATTTGGCTTAACGTTTACCCATTTCAAAATGCTATCAGTACAAAGTTCCTTAGAAGTTACTTTAAGTTTTACAGGAAACTTTCCACTAGTCAAATAACTATGAATTGAGTTGGCAGTTCCGGCGTAATTTCCATCCCCAAACGACCAGTCAGAAAATATCGACAAGACATCAGATTTATTATTGAAAATGAAACTGTTACCAGCAAAACACTGCGTGCTGTCTTGGATCATAAAATCAGCCCTTGGCTTTGGTTGTGTGATAACATTTTTGAAAGCGGTATCGGCACAATCCTGGTTTGATGTAGCTATCAGTTTTACCAAAAATGTATTTTCTGTTAAATAGGAATGACTGACCGATGTACCTGTACCAATATTTCCATCTCCAAAAAGCCATTGATAACTTTTCATACCCGGAGTTCCTGCACTGTTGAATACAAACAAATTGCCATTAATACATTGAACTGAATCATTTACAGATATAGCTGCTATTGGCGAAATCGCCACAAAAACATCTTTCCAGCCTGTATCTACACAACTGTACTGGTTGGTTTCTTTTAAAATCACATGATAATTACCGGTGGTTAAATAATGATGATCGGGTTCAGCCGAGCTAATCGAATTTCCATCTCCAAAATCCCAAATATAATTAGATAAAGGATTTAAAAATGAAGGATGAAAACTGAAAAGATTTCCATTAAAACATTGAATGGTATCATTAACCATTACAGCAGTCTTGGGTTGAGGAAATACCATCATAGTTGCCTTGGTAGATGATGAACAAGCTTGAGCAGATGTGGCAGTAAGGATTACACTAAAGGTATCCGGTTTTGTATAGGCATGTAAAGGGTTTGTCAAAATCGAGTTTGTCAAATCGCCAAAATCCCAATTAAAGCTTAGGTTTCCCGTATCTATGGATGATTTATTTACAAAAGTAAATGAGTTTCCTTTCAGGCACTGGGTGCTGTCATTTACGGTGAAAGCTGTAATTGGCGAGGATTTGACGGTGACCGTTCTGGCAAGCGTATCAAAACAACCAAGCCCGGTTGAAACAATAAGTCTTACCTTATACTTACCTTTATTAACGTAAATATGGGTTGGGTTTTTCAGGGTATCATGCACACCGTCACCAAAAAACCATGCTGTGCGATGGGTTGGATTTCCTATGGTTTGGTCTGTAAATTGAAACAAATTGCCATTTAAACATTGTGATGTATCGTTTATATTAAAGGCCGCTTGTGGATTTGAGTCCACCTTAACGATAAGATTAGCCGCATTAAAACACGAAAAAGAGGACAAGGCAAGCAGGTTCACATGATATGTCCCTGGAGTCAGGTAGGAATGAAGCACCAATTTTCCCATGGAAGTGTTGCCATCTCCAAAACTCCAAAACAGGCTGTCTATACGGCCTGAAGAAATTTTACTGCTGTCAATAAAAACAAAGCGGTTATTAGAAAAACATTGTATTGAATCATTTACTGAAATTTTTACAATGGGGTCTGGAAAAACGATGGCTGAATTAATAACCGAATCCGCACAACCATCGGCCATACGAACTACCAGTTTTACATCAAATGTATCAGGATATATATACTGATGTGAAGGGGAAGAAGAGGATGATGCCGTGCTATCTCCAAAGTACCATTGGCTGGAAAGTACGCCAGAAGAAGTGGCTGATTTATTGGTGAAAATGAATTTATTTCCATTCAGACATTGTGTGGTATCGTTTATCTGAAAAGACGCGGTAACAATCGGTATGGTTCGGTAACCAGCCGGAGCGGTATTATCAGGAAAATAATTAAAAGTATCAATGCGGATTTGGTTGGCTGATGCATCAAAATTATGTCCGGGGACAGCCGTGCTGTTAATATGATAGGCCAGCCAGAAAAAATTTACACCGCGAATTCTTATTGAATCGGTAATTGTGAATGATCCGTTTGGTGCATGGTAAACCTGACCATAGGGATTAGCGGTGTGAAAAATTGTTGGAAGTAGCTGTAAAATATAGTCTTGCACTAAGGATTTCAGATGGCGAGGTTGTCCCTAATGTATTGAATATAAAAGAGGTGACCGTTGCTGTATCGACAGAAAACAAGATGATTTTAATGATCGCCTGATCCCTGAAATTTAAACATATATTGTCTTTAATTTGTTCAACCGAACTGTTTTTTTCAAAAGCGCCTATATCATTGATACTATATCGTTTTGAATTTCTTTGATCAAATAAAACCATGTTGCCGTAAATATCTGTTTTGGCAGCAGCATCAATAGCCGGGCTATTGTTCAGTAATGCCATAGTCATAGTAGGGCCACCATTATTTTTTAGGGTATCAAGTAAAGGATTGGCACCCACCAGGTCGGTGGAGGTAAATCCTGGTGCCGGATTCTGACCCACTAAATTGTAGCCATAAGAAGTAATGGTTCCAGCGAAATCTTTATTTATTACTCCTTGAACTATATTCTGCGCCAATATGGAGTTTTTGATGATCGTCGTGGTTCCAGAGATCGAACCGCTATATACACCTGCTCCTGAAAGCCCCCAAACGTTTGTGGCCGTGAGTTTATTGGATGATATGGTGCAGTTATTAATGGTGCAATATGCGTGGTTAATATAAATACCACCGCCTTGTAAAAATGTCCCCGTTGTAAGTGAATTATTACCTAACGTACTATTGTTAATGGTTAAGTCACCCCGATCATGATTAATACCGCCACCAAGGTTATAAGTAGCTCCTATACTTGCGTTATTACTGATGCAACAATTATTAATCGAAAAAGTTCCTTCGTTATATATTCCACATCCGAGATTATAAGAACTTGCCGTAATAGTGTTATTACAAATGTTACTGTTATTGACGGTACAAGTTCCTCGCAAGGAATTAAAAATACCTCCTCCCAGGCAATAATGACTTCCTGAAAGTGTATTATTGGTGATGTTACAGTTGTTGATTGTACAAGTGCCATCCCCATCGTTAAAAACACCTCCTCCTTCAGTATAGGTGCCTCCTGAAATAGTGTTGTACGTGATATTACAATTAGAAATAATTAAAATGGCACGACTACTATTATGTACACCACCCCCCTGAAAATTTCCTCCGCCATTATAAGAAATATTGGAGTTTCGTATATTTGATGTGTATGTATTTGAAATGGAATTATTAATGACACCGCTTTTGCTGTTGTTAACAATATCACAACCAGAAATAGTCAGATTAGTATTGGATGAATTTACACCATATTGTCCATTTTTAATAGTCATATCTTTGATAGTGGGATTTCCGGCTGTAATCATGAAAACCGAACTGGATCCACCAGCATTGATAATAATGGTATTAGTAGTTCCATGTCCCCTGATAATCAGGTTTTTAGTTACATTTATCTGTGCTTCAGTGATCGTTCCTGTAATATCAATAGTATCCCCATTAACAGCAGCACTTATGGCAGCAGCAATAGTTGAATAACTTGATGGAACTAAACGGGTTGTTTGGGCAATAAGTGTATCGAATTGCAGTATAATAGCAATAAAAGTCAGAAAAACAGTATTTTTAATCCTGAACGACATCTTCTTAGATGATATAAAAACTACGAAATTACGATATTTCTTTGCCCAATTTCAACTTTAAAAATACGATTTTTTAAAATATTGTAATATATTCAATTGTTTTTTATCTCATCAACAAAACCCGCCCATTCAACACCTTTATTCCACCCAATTCCGCCAGGTATGTCAGGGAATAATAGTAATATCCTGTCTGGCAAATGATTCCTTTGTATTTTCCATCCCATGTTATTGCCGGATCATGGCTGCTGAATATTTCTTCTCCCCAGCGATCATAGATAATCAGGCGATAATCGATGATATTAGAGATCACTATCCTGAATGTTTCGTTAATGCCGTCGCTACTGGGAGTAAAAGAATTTGGGATAAATACCTGCGTCGGGCACCTGTTTATTAAATGAATGGTATCGGTGTTTTTGCATTGGTATTCACTTGTTACGGTCACAAAATAGGTTCCTGGATCAGATACAGTAAATGTCCGGGAAGTTGAATTATCCTGCCAGAGATAATCCTGGAAATCACCAGGATCGAGTATTTTTTGGTCTCCAGTACAGAACACCATATCCTTGCCTAGATCAAAAATTGGTAAAGGCAATATGTTA
>Ga0247841_10013574_pt1 | contig 10375 bp, 9 predicted proteins | sample LaCruzMarch2015__2_FD_192410 | JGI IMG/M metagenome (GOLD analysis project Ga0247841, IMG submission 192410) | Freshwater microbial communities from meromictic Lake La Cruz, Castile-La Mancha, Spain - LaCruzMarch2015_18m | ecosystem: Environmental > Aquatic > Freshwater > Lake | place: Spain...
AGCGAGCCGTGCAACTCTTCTCTCAAGAGTGGAATGCCACGGAAAAGACCGCGACATATCATATGTTTTCGCAATCCGGACGCCTGCTACCTTTGACGAAATAAGGAAAATCCATGGAACCAACCCCCATCCGGACAAGCACGAGCACAGGTTCCTAGAAGCGTTAGATGCTACGCAGGACGCGGTAATGGATTTTGTGAGGCTTTTTTACAAGGGGGCTGCTGCAAATGACTCTGCTCGGCGATTCGAGGAGAGGGTGCTTCTTCCGCAAGGCGCGGCTCCTCTCATCGATTATGTCAGCGGAGATGTTGCTGCCTTGGAAAAGTTTGTCTGAAACGGGGGCATCTTGCGCTCCCGCGGATTAGCTTGCTAGCAATGGTTCAACTGAGAATCTTCTGTGCAAGAATGGCTAAATCTCAGAGCTTTTACTTCCATTCAACCTTCGAAGTGATATGAATATTATCGGTCCCGTCTGAGCTAGCATCTTTTTTACGATGTAACTCTGTGCCGTGGCATTCACTTGAAATACGATTTCTGTATGTATTCCCGCACCATCCTGTGGCTGTTGAAAAATGATGCGTTGACGGCGATGGCGTGCTTCATTATCCTTATCCACTCTGATCGGTTTTCGTAATATGTGGGCAGTATCACATATTCGAGCTTGGAATACAAATCCTGCAAATCCTCATCTGTCCGGGATTCAGGTGATTTGTCCGGGTGTGTGCCAATGCTCCAACCTGTGATGTTTTCCACATGCCCCTCGAGCCACCATCCATCGAGAACCGAAAAATGCGGGACTCCATTGTGCGCCGCCTTCATGCCTGAGGTGCCGCTTGCCTCCAGAGGCCTCATCGGCGTGTTGAGCCATAAATCCACTCCTGATACCATCAGCTTTGCAACATCAACGTCATATTCTTCAAGATAGCAGCAAGGTATTGCTCCTCTGAGCCCCTCCATGTCGTCTATGACTTTTTTTATTATGCGCTTTCCCTCGCCGTCATCCTGATGGGCTTTGCCGCCATAAATAATCTGAATGCGATATTTCTCTGCAATGCTTTTGAGTTTTTCCATGTCCGCGAACAGCAATTCCGCCCTTTTGTATGCAGTTGCCCTTCTTGCGAATCCTATTGTGAACACCTTTGGGTCCATCACAACTCCGCAATTGTCATTCACATAACTCAGGAGCGCTTCCTTTGAGGTCATATGCGCGCTCCAAACCTCGTTGTTAGGGATGTTAAGCATGTACCGAAGCGATGAAGGCTCGTCCTCCCAGCCTGGCACATACTTGCCAAACAGCTTGTGGAATGGCTTAGATGTCCAATATGAGGAATGGACTCCGTTTGTTATGGATTCTATCTGATATCCTGGAAACATTCCCTTGCTGACTTCGGTGTGCTTTTTGGCGACCCCGTTTATCCTTTCGCTGAATCGAAGGCCAAGATATGTCAGGTTCAGCATGTCCTCGAAATATATCTCCCGCTTCAACCTTGCGTCTAGAAGGCTCCCTAGCATCCTTTCAGCAAGCTCTCGCTGGAATTTGTCATGACCTGCCGGCACAGGGGTGTGGGTTGTAAAAACGCACCTCTGTCTCACATCCTCTATAGGATTTGCCGCCTTGGATCTTTTGTAAAGCTCAAGGGTCAGCAAAGTGGAATGCCCTTCATTCATATGATACTTCTCGGGTTTTATGCCTAGTTTTTCAAGCATCCTGGCTCCGCCTACTCCGAGCACTATTTCCTGCGCAAGCCGGTGGTGCTGGTCTCCTGCATAAAGCTGGCGCGTTATCCCCCGGTCAAGATCATCGTTCCCATTAAAGTCCGTGTCCAGGAAAAGCACGGGTATTGTGTTTTCCCTTCCTTCCAAAAGATAGCGCCACGCGCCCACACTTACCTCTCTACCCTCTATTTCCACACTGATTTTTTCCTTGAGCAGTTCCATGTAATCTTCCGGCTTCCAATCAACAAGTTCCTCTATCTGATAGCCCTCCTGAAATTTTTGCCTGAAATATCCCTTTTTGTAAAGGAGGCTGACGCCAACCGCGGCAACTCCCAAGTCTGCAAAGCTTCGAAGCATATCTCCTGCAAGCACGCCCAGCCCTCCGGAATATGTCGGTATTTTGGCATCAAGGCAGATTTCCATGGAAAAATAGGCTACGTGTGTCGGCTCTTTGCTTTTAGCCCGCACGCGCTTGTCTTCGGCATCATCTTTCTTTCGCTGGTTTTTTTCCATATCATCAACTCGTAAGAATTTTCGCCAAGGCGCAGCTGGCGGGCGATTCAAGGCGAAGATTTGCCTTGCTGATTTTTGCGCCGTGCCACGGCATTATGCCCTTCGCCATAATGCGGATTGGGCGGGGAATATTATAAACCTGCCCGCATGCCTTGCCGCCGTTCATTTTGCCCGGGATGTCTTGCGGAATTGCGATGATGGCAAGGCAAAAAATGGCGGACGAATCAGCATTCATTTTTGTAGTGGAAATTCTATAAATTTCCACTGCTGAAAAATTTCTGCGGAAATTTTTCATCCGCCCAAAAATTTCAGAATAGAACCAACAATCCCATTTTCTTTTTCATTGTTATCTGTTTTCACGTGCGGGGCTTTTTTATCCAAAACATCTCCAAGCGCGCGAAGTTTCTGCAGGTTTTCCGTCAATGCCGCCTTATTTGCGCCTGCAAGCCCGTCTCTCTTCTCGTTTATCCTGTTTGCGCGCTCCCATTCCTCATTGTCCTGCTTCGCGGTTTTCTCAAGCTCTGAAAGCATATCAACGAGCTTGCGTGCCTCGACATCGTGTTCGGATAGATAGATGCGTGCAGGCGAGCCCATCTCAAGCGAGCGTGAATCAGGGGAATAAGACATTATGCCAAACAGAAAATCCCGTCTTGCCGCCACTTCCTGCCTAAAAAGGTGCAAATCCACTCCCAAATGCCGAAGCAGCTGTTCGCGTTGCCCTGCCATTTCATGCAGTTCTTCTGCAGATTTTGCCTCGAGCTTGGATTTTTGCAAAAATGCCGATAGCGCATCTGCGTCGGTTTCCGTTATTTTCGGAAAGCCAACATCATCCAGCCCATTCTCCCTCATTTTCTTGAGAAGCTCGTAAAGTGGCACGGACTTGAGGACTTGCACATGGCTCAGCCATGTTTTCGAAAGTTTTTCCCTCATCTGCACATATTCTGCATGCCGTCTCGCCTGCTCATCGTTAATCGGCATCTCTTTTTCCAGCCATTCCAATTCAGATAGCTGTGTCTCGACGCCGCGAATTGCACGCTCATTTTGCGCCTTTTTTTTCAAAAGCAAATCGTTGATTATCTCAAGCCGCGCGCCCATTTCCAAAAATCCATAGAACTCAGTTGCCTCGCGCTTTGCCTTGTCCACGCTTTTAGACCTCAGAAGCTTGATGATGGACACCATTCTTTTCCCATGCTCAAGCGTGATGTGCTTGTTTTCATATTCCGACACCAAATGCTGCTCGAAATTTTTCAAGTCCTTTGCCTTGCGCCGAACTTTTCTCGAGAATTTTATCTTCGCTTCGAATGCGGCATGCTCCTTTTCGCCCATTTGGCTGCTTACCTCCTCTATTTCATCTATTATGTCTATCAAATCCGCGCAATCCTGGAGCAGAAAGTGAAATTCATTTCCGCCTGCCGGTATGAGTTTTGCCTCTATCTGTTTCTTCTCTCCGACAAGGGAGCGCACTTCTTTCTCATCTTCATCCATAATATTGCCGGACAACTTTCGCGTGCAAGGATTAAAGGGCTTGCGCGCATGGGGGCTGAAAACAAGGGGGCGCGCGCATCTGCTAAAAAAGTGCGGATAGGCACTTTTTTATTGGATTGGAATTTCGCTGCCTGCGGGCGCTCATTCCAATGCTAAAAAAGTGCGGATAGGCACTTTTTTATACTCCTCCACTCCCATAACGTCGGTCATTTTGAAGAGGTGAGCTTATGGCAATCGATGCAGGGTTTAATCCGGGCTGGAGCATGCGCTTGCGCGTGCTTGTCACCAGCGTGCTGGTATTCGGGTTAGTGGCAGCGGTAATCGGGCTGCTTCTCAACTATCTTGGATTTGGCGGCTCAGGAAGCATCCTGATGTGGATTTTAGTCTCGCTTGTGATGATTGGCGTGCAGTGGTACTTCGGGCCAGTCATAATAAAGTGGGCAACCGGCGCCAAGGAATTGACTCGCGAGGCCGCGCCCGAACTTTTTGAAATCGTGCAGCGTCTCACACAGAAAGCGCGCCTTCCAATGCCAAAGCTTTACATTGTGAACAATCCATCTCCAAACGCATTTGCCTTTGGCAGGTCGCAGTCAGACTCGGGAATTGCGGTGCACGCAGGGCTGCTTTCCGCTCTTAACAAGGACGAAATCGAGGGCGTGCTTGCGCACGAAATCGGGCACATAAACAACCGCGATGTCACGGTGATGACGCTTGCTTCAGTGCTTCCAGTCATGCTCTACTATGGTTTCCTGATTTTCGGCAGGGACGAGGACGGCAGAAGCAGCATCATGACCATACTTGGCGCATTTGTGGCGCAGTTCATCGGGCAGCTTTTGGTGATGTGGCTCTCTCGCCAGCGCGAATATGTCGCAGATGAGTTTGCCGCGCGCCTCACTGGCAATCCCGTGCATCTCATGTCGGCACTTGCAAAAATAACATACGGGCAAGCTGCAGGCGCAACAAAGTCAAACACGGGAAACATGGCAAGCGCGCTTTACATTGCAGAAGCCTCGGGCGCAAAAATGAGCGTTGCGGAAATCGCATCCGCCATCCGCACAGGCGACGAAATGGCGCTGGCATCTGCAATAGAGAAAGAAAAGAAAGGCGGCGCAATGGAATTTATAATGACGCACCCCCTCACCTCCAAGAGGCTTGAGAGGCTTATGAAACTGAAGAAGGGAATCGCAATCTAAACTGGTGATTATTTGGAAAAAATAAGCGACGGAATTTGGGAAATGCCGAAGGAAGGCAGCATGAGGGTTGCCGCGCGCGTATTTGCCACTGACAAGATGTTTGCCACCATGGGCAAGGACAGGACATTCGGGCAGCTCAGAAACGTTGCATCATTGCCTGGCATCGTGGGAAAAGCCTGCCTCATGCCTGACGGGCACGAGGGTTACGGTTTTCCAATCGGCGGCGTTGCGGCATTTGACCCTGACCAGGGCGGCGTTGTATCTCCGGGCGGTGTTGGATATGACATAAATTGCACCTCGAAGGACGCGAAAATTCTTACCGAATTCGGCTTTTCATTGCCTATTGAAAAATTCACAACGCAGTTTGAAAGCTTCGAGCGCTCAGGCGGCTATCTTGTGAGCATGTATAGCTCTGCCTTGCAGGTGCGTTCCCTATCAGGCAGCACTCTTTCTTCGGCAAAGCCGGTTGCATTCATGTCGAAGAAAGCAGACAAGCGCATGCTTGAGGTGAACACACTCTGCGGGAAAAGGCTCATCTGCTCAGAAGACCACCCAATTCTCACAAGAAGCGGCATGGTAAAAGCAGGCGAACTGGCTTCTGGCAAGGAAATCGCAGTCTCGCTTTTCGAGGGCGTGGAGTTTGAGCAGCCTGCGAATTTTGCAGGAAAAATCGAGGAGCTTGCCATCTGGGCAAAGCTTCTTGGCTACATGATGGGCGACGGAACGCTCTACACTTCTGGAAAAAAGATGCGCACAGTTGCCTATGGCAAGCGCGAGGACTTGGAAGCAATGCAAAAAGATGTCTCAAGGCTTGGTTTCCACTCGCATTTGCTCGAGCGGCAAAGAAACCACGCCATTGAAACGCAGTATGGCGGGAAGGAGTTTTCCTCCTCAAACTGCGAACTCCACATCTATTCTCAGGAATTCTGCAGAAAGATTTCCGAGCTTGGCATGCCGATGGGAAAGAAAACATCTCAGGACTATCGCGTGCCGCAGTGGCTTAACGAATCGCCCAAGTGGGTGAAAAGGCTCTTTCTCGCTGGGCTTTTCGGGGCAGAATTGACCTCTCCCAAGACACACTCTCGCACAGGTTTTTATGCGCCAATATTTGCGCAAAACAAGAACGAGACAAACATCACGTCTGGCAGGATGTTCATGATTGACATCATGCGCCTGCTGGAGGAATTTGGAGTGAAAACCACCAAGATAGCGCAGAGGGCCGAGCATAAAAACCTCGAGGGAAAAACCTGCCGTCTTCGGCTTGAAATATCTGCGGAAGAGAGCAACATGTTTATCCTTTTCACCAAAGTGGGTATGGAATATTCTGCGCACAAGTCAAGGCTTTCCGAAATCGCCTCGCTTTACATCAGAAGGAAACAGGAGTTGTCTGGAAAGCGCGCCGTTATTTCCGCGCGCGTGCGCGAACTTAGGCAAAAAGGCGTGAAACTCTCAGAGGCGCAGTCTCTTCTTTGCAGTGAAATTGCCAATGCGCGCTTCATAGAGCGCGCGTATTACGAAGGAAAAGTGCCAAGAATATCTCAAGGCTTCGAGCCATTTGAAAAATTTGCTGAGCGGATGTCAGTTGAACTATCATCAAATGGCGTGCTTTTTGATGAAATCTCCTCTATAACGGATGTGCCCTACACCGGCGATGTCTATGACTTCACAGTGGAAGGCTCGCATAACTTTGTCGCGGACGGGATAGTGGTTTCAAATTGCGGCGTGCGCCTCATTGCCACCGCGCTTCCTGCAACCGAGGTGCGCGCAAAAATGCGCCAGCTTGTGGACCTGCTTTTCAAAAACGTGCCATCTGGCGTGGGCTCCAAGGGCAAGCTTCGCGTAACAGAACGCGAGCTTGACGATGCCATAACGCGCGGAATTGACTGGGCGATCGACTCGGGATATGGCACGCGCCAGGACAAGGAAAGGACGGAGGAGGGCGGCAGGATGGAAGGCGCAGACCCCTCCGCCGTCACCGACAAGGCGAAAAAGCGCGGGCTGCCCCAATTCGGCACAGTGGGCGCGGGCAACCATTTTGTCGAGATACAAGACGTTCAGGAAATAATGCTTCCGGAAATCGCTGAAAAGTTCGGAGTGAAAAAGGGCAATGCGGTTGTGATGATACACTGCGGCTCGCGCGGCTTTGGGCATCAGGTGTGCGACGACAGCCTGCGCGACATGCTTGCAGCTTCCCGCAAGTACAACATACCGCTTCCAGACCCCGAGCTTTGCTGCGCGCCACTAAACTCTCCCGAAGCGGAGAAATATCTCAAGGGAATGCGCTGCGCAGTGAACTATGCATTCTGCAACAGGCACATCATGATGCACTGGGTGCGCGAAACATTCGACGAGGTATTCGGCAAAGGCACTTCCGAGCAGATGCCGCTCGTCTACGACGTTTGCCACAACATTGCAAAATTCGAGGAGCATGACATTGACGGGCAGAGGAAAAAAGTCTGCGTTCACAGGAAAGGCGCCACGCGCGCATTTGCCGCGGGAAGAATGGAGGTGCCTGCAATTTACCGGGACATCGGCCAGCCTGTAATCATTCCTGGCAGCATGGGCACATCATCCTATTTGCTTGTGGGCAAGCAAGGCGCGATGGACAACACATTCGGCTCTTCCTGCCACGGCGCAGGCAGGGCAATGAGCCGCTCCAAGGCAATCCACACATGGAAAGGAAACGCAATCGCAGGCGAGCTTGCAAGCAGGGGAATTCTTGTGAAATCCACTGAGTCCGAGCTGCTTGCGGAAGAGGCGCCGGGCGCGTACAAGGATGTCGACGAGGTCGTGCTTTCCGTTCAGCAGGCTGGCATCACCGACATCGTGGCAAAGCTCTTGCCCATGGGCGTGGTGAAGGGCTAAACGCATCAAAAATCAATTCAAATAGCTTGGCTGATGCAAAGCCATATATAGTTGGTATATATACAGACTATACACTAAGGTGATATGATGGTATCTGCACAAGTTTACCTGGACGAATACACAAACCACGTGCTCAACGTGATAAAGGCGAAATTCAGCCTTACTGACAAGTCCGAGGCGATAAACAAGCTTGCCGAGATTTACGGCGAGGATTACGTGGAAAAGGATGCCAACGGCGAGTATGTGAAGAAGATACTGGAAATAGAGGAGCACCACCTCAAGAAATACGGCAATCGCAAGATGTCGCTTAAGGAGCTTGATGCGCTTTGTGGGGAGAGCTAAATGTTCGACTTTGACTTTTCAGATGTGCTCAAGCTCAAGATAAGGAAACTTCTGAAGAAGGACAGGAAGAAAGTCGAAATAATCCGCAACAAAGTAAAGGAAATCGTGAAATGCAGCCCTGCCGAGATAATGCACTACAAGAACTTAAGGCACGATGTGAAAGAATACAAGCGCGTGCACATCAACACGCATTTTGTCCTCACTTTCAAAGTGGATTTGGAGAAAAATTTCGTGCTGTTTGCAGATTTTGACCACCACGATAATGTTTATTGAAAACTTTCTCAGAATCCGCGCAGCGGATAAGATGACAATGCCCTATTGAGCGCGCATTCCGTGGGCGTGGTGAAAGGTTAATAAACTTCAAACCAGAACCTGAAATCATGAAAGTCCCCGAGCAAATAGACGCGCTTCAGCGAACATTATCCTCCCTCTCGCGCGAGGCTTCCGCGCTTAGGCGCACGATTCTCTCATCAGCAAAAGCCTCGTCGGGCTTTTCACACTCGATGGACAAGCTTGAGGACCAGCTCGGCAGGGCGCAATCGCGGCTTGCGCGCGCAGGCACAGACCTTGAGCTCAATGAAACCGCTGTCATCGCCGAGAAAATATCAAAAGAGATTGCCACTCTTGCCCCAATGGCGTCCGGCGCGGCAATTGCGGCCGAAGGAATCTATGTGGCGCGCGAGTTTCGAGAGCTTCGCTCCCTTCTCGGAAAAATGCAAGACACGCTGGATGCGATGGCAAAGCGCTCAAGAAAAACCAAACTCGCTCCGGGCAAAATCGCAATACTGTCGTTTTCAAACTCAGTCAAGCTCTGCAAATCCAAGCTCTCGCGTTTGAGCAAGCTTCTCACATCGAATAACAGCCGTGCGCATTCGCGGCTCTTCGAGGCGAAAAACGAGACTGATGAGCTTCGCGCAGGCGTGGACGAGACACTGCTTCTCATGGCGCGCTCGCGGCTCAAGGGCAAAATACGGGCATCAAAGTCGGAAATACTTTCCTTCATACGCCGCACGGGCGAGGGCAGGATTTTCCTTGACCACAAGCATCTCACGCTCCGCTCTGGCAAGGACTCGATATCATTCCCATTTTCGCAGGTGACCCGCTTTTGCATGGAAGACATGGTGCCTGTGGAAAAGCTTCTTGACAACTTGGGAAAGAGCGCCGTGGTAATAGGGAGCTTTGAAGAGCACAATGGCGGGGCAAGGATAAGCATCGGCGAGCGCGCCGTGGTGGGAAACACCATAGTCTATCGCGAAAAAACGTTCTTGGTAGGTTAAGCGAGGAGAAGACGAATGATCTCTCCGCCTGGGACGGCGTTTTAAGCACGGAGAAGACGGAGATCTTTTGCTTGGGAAGGCATCTTGGCAAGCCAAGCGCATTTGCGCGCGTCGGCGCAAGCTTCTTATAGGTTTTGGAGCACAATCGAGATAGCCTAACATGTGCGGTCCGTCCAGCTTGTCGTCGCAACGACAAGTGGACCACTCGAGCGAAGACTCGAGTCGGTCACGCGAATGGGCGCGCATTTCCGCAAAGCGGGAAGCGCAAACAAAAAGTACGGTGATAAAATGGGAATGTATAAGTACATCAAGGAGACTTTTGAAAAGGAATATCACGAGAGAAGCATGGTGCTCCGCAAAAGAATCACGGAGTGGAGGCAGCAGGGCACAGTGTCCCGCATAGAACGCCCCACCAACCTGTCCCGCGCTCGCTCGCTCGGGTACAAGGCAAAGGAAGGCATCTACATGGCGCGCGTTGCCGTGGGAAGAGGCTCCCGCAAGAGGCCGCACCCGTGGGGCGGCAGGAAGCCTGCAAAAAATGTCGCTTATCTTTCGCCAGGCAAATCCCTCCAGCGCCAGGGCGAGGAAAAGGTCGCCCGCGTGTTTAGGAACCTTGAAGTGGTGAACTCCTACTGGGTAGGCCAGGACGGCACGAAGAAATATTTCGAGGTAATACTTGCTGACAAGAAGCTGCTGCAAAATGCAAAGGGCAGGGCTTTCCGCGGTCTGACCTCTGCAGGCAAAAAGGGAAGGAAGTAGGATGGATATCGTCCGCTTTGAGCCATCGGCAAACGAAGGCGCAGGGCGGGCGCTACCCGCATCTTCCATCTCCAATTTTTTCGACGTAGCGGATGCCAAGGCTGGCAAACCATTGTGCAGGAAGAAAAACATGCTGCTCCACGTCCGCTCCTACGAAATCGACGATGGCGACCTGCTTGAATTGGCGCGCGCAGGCAGCGCGTTTGTCTTTTCCCTGTCTGACAT